>Ga0079226_10005127_pt1 | contig 10016 bp, 10 predicted proteins | sample Poulit2014_FD_76345 | JGI IMG/M metagenome (GOLD analysis project Ga0079226, IMG submission 76345) | Agricultural soil microbial communities from Georgia to study Nitrogen management - Poultry litter 2014 | ecosystem: Environmental > Terrestrial > Soil > Agricultural land | place: USA: Georgia... | reverse complement strand
ATCCATGACAACACCGGCCCGGCGGTGACGGCAATGACGAGCGCACCATACATGAGCAGCGACAGTATGGTGATGATGCCGGCCAGGCGAGCATCCTGTTGATAAAACTGGGCAAAAAGAATCGTTTGTCCAATAGAGATGAGCCAAAAGAGCAAGGAGATGCACGACACCGCCACACTGAGATTGGCTACCTGGCGCAGGCCGTCGGCACGCTCTGCGTCGTCCCAGGCTAATTCAAGCTCCGAAGTGCTGCGGGCAGGTGCATCGAGGACCTGTTTAAGGGCAACACATGCGACAGCCCAAGTGATCAGGGCCGCAGCCGCAAGCCCCCACCCCAACGCAGTGGCATATGGCAGCACATATGGCAGAGGTGCCAACAAGAGCGGACCAGCAATGGCCCCACCAATGATGACGGCAGGAACCAGCCAATATCCGATTCGTTCACCTTTAGTGAGATAGTCAGACAACGTTACGGATCGCACTCTGGCTACCACCGGCCGCCGACTGTTCGCACTGGGTTTATGCCCTGCGATGGCCCAGGCTCCGCCAAAAGCAGTACCGGCTGCGGTTAAGGCAATCACGAGCGCCGGGGCTGTTCCATCGTCATTGTCGAATAACAGGATGTAGAGAATTGCCGCGATCACGATCCCCGTGATCCCGCCGATCATGATGCCACGTTGCCTGCGACGTAAGCGCTGCACGACCGGCTTCACGAGGTGTGCCGGCAGCGGTAGACCAACCTGCCGAGCGTACTGTGCAAGCTTGATTTGCTGTGGATTGCGATTCCCGCCACTGGTAAGCCCGGTGGCGGGAAGCACGAAACATACCAGAGCGATAGCAATCCAAATTGCGATGTTCATAACGAACCCCTCTTTTGTATCAATACAAACACTGTACTGATGCAGTTATTATTGTGTCGATACATTCCACCGCCGCTCTTCCCATCGCCCAAAGAGTTGAGCGCCAATGACTCAGGTTTCTTGCAAAAATCCGAACTTTTCGGAATAATCCAAAACAACAATGCGTTACTTGAGTTAGAAGCACTCAACTTTCATGCACAGATTGTGTATGAGTATTAGGAGGAGAGAATGCCCGCATTTTTCGGCCCAGCTGGCTCCAATGGCGGTTCCTTCGACGATTTCATTGCTCGATTTCTCCAAGGACAACCCGTCGGTCGTCAATCGAGCCCCGTTGACATTAATCGCCTATTGAGCAAGCGCACCCAAGAAATTCTTACCAAGGCCGCGAAATTCGCGGTTGATCGTGGCCAGACCGAGGTCGACGCACTGCATATTCTGCGTGTGATGCTCGAAGAAGACCCAGCTCTCTCTGGTGCACGCCAAGCTGGTGCCAACCCACAGGCGATTATCAAAGCCGTTGATGAGCAACTGCCTGCGCCAGTTGAAACTGATGGTGCCAGCGCTGCAACCCTGAATGGTTCGGCACAGAAAGTGCTGTTGGATGCCTACCAGGTTGCCCGCGGCATGGGTTCGACCTATATCAACCCGGAACATGTTTTCTTCGCGTTTGTCCTGAACCAGGACTCCCCCGCCGGTGGGCTGATGGCACAAGCAGGTGTCACACCGCAGGCCCTTCAGGCAGGTGCTCAACAAGCATATGCACAGCAGGCTGGCCAGCAGCAGGCCGACGGTGACGACGATGCCGAAGGTTCAATGTTAGAAAAATACGGTCTGGATCTGACCGAAGAGGCCAAAGCCGGTCGTTTGGATCCTGTGATTGGTCGCGATGAAGAAATCGAACAGACCATTGAGGTTCTGGCTCGCCGTACCAAGAATAACCCCGTGTTAATCGGTGAAGCAGGTGTCGGTAAGACAGCAATCGTTGAAGGCTTGGCTCAAGCCATTGTCAATGACGAAGTTCCTGCCCAGCTCAAAGGCCGCAGGGTCATGAGTTTAGATCTTGCCGGTATGGTAGCGGGGACTCGTTACCGCGGTGACTTCGAAGAGCGCCTCACCGGTGCTATCGAAGAGCTTGCTGACGACGAAAACACCATTGTGTTCATCGATGAGCTGCACACCGTAGTTGGAACCGGTGGTTCGGGTGAATCCGGCGGTATGGATGCCGGAAATATCCTGAAGCCTCGCTTGGCTCGCGGAGACCTACATATGGTCGGTGCGACCACGCTGAAAGAATATCGAACTATCGAAAAAGACTCGGCGCTGGAACGTCGCTTCCAACCGGTTACCATTGGTGAGCCCTCGGTGGAGGACGCCGTTTTGATTCTGCATGGTTTGGCTGAGCGCTACGCCCAGCACCACAAGGTCACCTACACCGATGATGCACTACGTGCTGCAGTTGAACTGTCTGATCGCTATATCACTGACCGTTTCTTGCCGGATAAAGCCATTGATTTGATTGACCAAGCTGGTGCTCGCCTGTTGCTGCGCCGAGGTCCAGATGCTGATGGGACCGGCGTAGATATCGAAGCCTTGCGTTCGAAACTTGCCGAGTTGGAATCGGAGAAAAACTCTGCCGTCAATACGGAAAACTACGAGCGCGCCGGTGAATTACGTGATCGAGTCAATGAGATCAGCCAGCAATTGGCTGAAGCCTCGGCTCGACCAGAAGTGGTGTCATCGGTTATTGGCGAGGCAGAAATCGCCGAGATGGTCTCGCGTGCTACCGGTATTCCGGCTGCCCGTATGACCGAAGCCGAAAAATCCCGTTTGGCTCGTTTGGAAGAAGAACTGCACGAACGGGTGGTAGGTCAAGATGATGCTGTCACCGCGATCGCCCGGTCGATCCGTCGCTCACGCACGGGCATGGCGGATCCGTCACGCCCGGTGGGTAGTTTCTTGTTCCTGGGTCCAACCGGTGTCGGCAAAACCGAGCTGGCCAAGGCACTGGCACAGTCGTTATTCGACGACGACGCTGCGATGGTTCGTTTCGATATGTCGGAGTTCGGCGAGCGCCACACCGTATCCCGGTTAGTCGGTGCCCCTCCAGGCTATGTCGGCTACGACGAAGCCGGTCAGCTGACCGAGCAGGTCCGTCGTCGTCCATATTCGGTGATTCTGCTCGATGAAATCGAAAAAGCTCACCCGGATATCTTCAACCTGTTGTTGCAGGTCTTGGATGATGGACGCCTGACCGATGGACAGGGCCGGACCGTGGACTTCCGCAACACGGTGATCATTATGACCTCCAATCTCGGTTCTGAGCATTTGTCGTCGGGTGGAGCTCCGCTGGGCTTTGCATCTGGTGATGCCGACGCCGCCCAGGACGAGATCAAGCAAAAGGTCATGGGCCGGCTCAAAGAATTCATGCGTCCTGAGTTCTTGAACCGCATCGATGACACGTTGCTGTTCAAGCCGCTGAGCCGCGAGCAGCTGCGCAAGATCGTTAGGTTGCAGTTGACAGCATCCGAGGATCGGCTCGCCGCTCAGGGTATTGCGCTCGAAGTGGACGACGCCGCTCGCGATTGGATCGCTGAGGCAGGCTATGAACCGGCCTATGGTGCACGCCCACTGCGTCGGGTCATTCAGCGCCAGTTGGATGACAAAGTTGCCGATCTGTTGGTTGCCGAAGCAGTCGGTGAAGGTGACAAGATCAAGATAACTGTCGATAACGGCCAATTGGTGGCCTTACCAATTCCGGCAGTCAATACCGTTGCTGCCTAAAAGCTGCAGCCACGCTCTCATGTAGCGACATCACCTCCGGGTGCTCACTGACATAACGCAGTGGGCACCCGGAAGTGTTTCCGCACTTCCCAAACTGTATGGTCTTATCAACATTGCGGCCTGCAGGAGCTGTTGACCGGGCTGTTGTGCCCCTTGTCAAATCACCCCACATATCAGGCAGAGGTGGGGTCGTTGTCAACTTCGGGCAGCTCTCCGAACGAGTATGGGGGCCAGGGCCCCAAATAACGGATCTGTGCGCCGGGCTGATTGTCACGGATATCGGCGAGCTCAACACCGATGGCATCGACGACGTCCCGGTGAACAAGTAGTGATGCATTGAGCACCGTTACGCTGCCGGGTTCGCGTTGTAGACGGGGGCTTTCTACCATGTCCTCTGCCAGTGCAATCAGGCGTTTGCGAATCCGTGGGTAGAGTTCATCAGCGATCCGGTCGGCCGCCTTTCGGGTACGTTCTGCTAAGCGTTTGCGGTATAAGCGTTGCACACCAGCTGGTCGAGTATCAATGCCATCGCGCAGCTTGGCTAACTCTGGATCGTTCGCTGTGGCGGTGTCTTCGTCCAGGGAGATATTGACCCGTAATTCGACGTGATCACGGAGTTTGTCTAGGTGTGCTCGCATCGTATCGGCGGTTTTGGCAAGCCATGCCTGCAGCCGTTGTACTGGTTGGTGCTCTGCGTCGTCGCCGGGTGCCACAATGACGTTGAAGGTCATCGGCAGGATGGTTCCCAGGTGTTGCCATGCGGCATCGACGACGTCGCTATGTTCAAGTATCCAGCGTTGCACATCAGCATCTGGCCCCTGATAGGGTTCCGGGGCAGATTCGTGGACGATGGCGGCCAGCCCGTTGCTTTCCACAAGGTACAGGCTTTGGTCGTTGATACCCTGTGGCAGTTGGGTGGTGGAGAGGCCTTCGGCGGGGATGATCGCGTAGACGTAGAGCCCGGTATTACTCACCAAGTAGTATGCCCTTCGTTGTGTGCTTCGTCAGCCCAACGGGCCGGGTTAATGAATTTATCTATCAGGTCTTCCACCACATCATCGAGTCCGCGGTGAAGGTCTGCCACCGATGCGCTAATGCCGTGTTCGGCTTTGATTTCGTCTAGCGCTTCGTCGAGTTCCATGAGCGCTTCACCAAGCCGTTCTTGTTCATCTTCGGTGAGGTCGCCACCTTCGAGTCTTCGCACGGCTTGAGTTTCCAAGGCCTCTTGGATGACTTCGACAAGTGTCACGACCAACGTGAGCACCCCGTGTTTCAGGCTGCCTTCGTCAATTTCCAGCATTGGCTTCTTCTTTCGACTTCGTGTCCCTGGTGATCCGTTCAGATATCAGGCGGACCCACTGTTCCGGCTGTACAAGGCCGAAATATTCATCACCGTGGTGGGTCATCAGATGTAGTGCGTGACCTTCTCCCGCTGGGGCCCGCATGTCTGCTAGGTTCACACCGGTGATTTCCTGCCAGCTGAGATTGACTGCATGACGGGCATCGGTGGGAGCTCGCCATGCTAGTCGCCGTTCGTCGATCGACACGGTTCCACCACGCCATAGTGTGCCCCCGGCGCGGTGTTCCAAATACCATGCGTGCTTGGTCAACTGTGGTGTTTCCCCTGCCGGTGGCCCCAGGTATGCCGGCGTTGACAGGTGCGGCTGTTGGTGACCAATCAGTTCTCGGATTCGGTCCGGTGCGGAGGCTGACAACATGGTGGTAACGCCGTCAGCGGTATCGACCAAAAGCCGTGTTCGAATCTCTGCACCGATAGTCTTCTCATCAGATAACCGCAGCGCGTTGATATGCGCTAATTGTGTTTCCCATAAGATCTCTTTAGGTTCACGCCGAAACACGACAAGTCGTTGATTCGTAATGTATACGGAGCCAGGACGCCAGGTTTTGGGCCAGTCTTCATGAAAATACCCGCCGGCCATTTTGGCCACGACTTCTTCGCCTTCGTCTAATGGGAAATGTCGGGCAACAGACCTCCGGACCCATGCTCGGGTCTTTTCATCCCAGTCTCGCATCATGCCGTACTCCAGCATGGTTTCCATTCCCGCAATGGTCGCGCGCAGATTCACTCCAATAAGTGGAATGTCTGCCACGGAGATGATGAGGTCAACATTAAGATAGGTGCCCTTATCGAGCAGCACGGTAATCAAGTCTGACAGTGAGACCTCAGGGTTGCGGGTGGGTTCCATCGGCACAGATTGTTCAGGCGGACGAAAAGTCGGGTTCGTCATGACTGCTCCCGAGGATTTTCCTGTCGGTCCTTAGAGGATCCCTCCACCATGTGTTCTTCGGTGTTTGGTTCGACGTTTTGGAGAGCCTGAGCTGATTGCCAGCCGCACCATGGACAAAATTCATTGAGCAATTGGGAAACCGAAGAAACTTTCTGGCAGCTGGGACAGGTTTCTTTGGCTTCGACCGCGCTTTGCCAGGCGACCGTTTCGGTATTCGTACCGGCCGGGAATTCGAGTCCATACCGTGCAGCCGTTTCAAATGACGCCAGTGCAGCCCGAATCCTAATACCCAGCAGTTCCACTCCTGCCACTGACACCATAATGTCTGCGTTGAGCACGAGTCCTTTGTCCAGAAGGGTTTCAACCACGTGCATCAACGTGCCTTCGCGACTACGCTGTGGCTCCATGCCTCCACTATTGCCGCTTCGTGCAACGGTCATGTGATTCCCCCTTTCTGAACGTGGGTTATAGGTCATTCCGCTTGGGGGCGACCTCTGAAGTACCGAGATTTTCGCCAATACGCGTCCAGTTCTCCACTACCGTCGATATCTACTTCATATTCGGCCATAATGTCTGCGCTGTCTGGGATACGTGCTGATTCCACAACCTCAATGGTTACTCGCCAGCCGGTACGGTGGGGTGTCACGCCCACCACGGACTCTGGTGTGCGGGTTGTCAACATTTGGAGTTGTTTCATCGCAGCGACGACGGCCTTATTTGCAGCAATTTTTGGCTTCGGACGACGTTTATGGGCGGTTTCGGATGACTGCGATTGGGGTTGCTTCTTCGTGGCTGTTTCCCGATTCGAGGATTCCTTAGCAGCAGACTTTATGCGTCGGGAGGTCCCGGATGAGGAACTGGATGTCGTTGTAGCTTTCTGTTGTTCAGTCATGGTGAATTGCTTTCTGCTGCCTGTGGGACCCGGGAGACTACTCGGAGTCGCGCTGGTGTGCCGTGAGCAGTCGTTGGATGAGTTCAGTTTCCAAACTAGTGGCTTCCTCAGCGGTGATTCTGTCGTCTTGGCGGGCCTGGGCAACGTCTTCCAGCTGGCGACGTATCGAGGCAGGGTCGTAATATTGCCGTTCTGCCTCTTCCTTAAGTTGTTCGGCAATCCAGATTGTGCCTTTGACGGGGCCGAAGAAAATCCCTGAGAATAGTCCCATAATGGCTACCCTCCTGTTTTATTCGACAACAAAATCGTAGGGAGCCTGAGGCCCGTTTAATTGGAAATTGATCCGAGTGTGCAGTTGTTGTGCCACCACTTCCAGGGCGGCTTCAAATTCCGATACCCGCTGCCTGTTCACCAGGACGGCCATTTCGACGACGTCTTCAACCTGCCCACCCTCATGTTCTTGGATATCTTCCACGGTTGGGCTCACCGCATCAATAATGTGCTGGGCATGCACCGGCCGGATGCTGCCAAAGGCTTCGACCACCAGCTCCCCCAGGGCGATACGTTCCGCTCGGGTTTCATCTTCCGTAGTGCCAGCGATCGTTTCTCGAAGCTTGGCCACCTGGGGATCGTCTTCGATGAGATCCGCTAACACGGCATCGCGAATATACCGTGCTCGGACCGTATATTGCACCGAGTCAGATAACCGTTTGAGGGCTTCAAGATATTCAGCCTCGTTGAGTCCCAGAATGGCTTCCCGAAGCTCAGCCTCTGATGGTGCAACGGTCCCAAAAGCCATTGGCAGAATCGTGAGGTGTTCAGCAATGGCATCCAGCACCGTACTGTGTGCTAATAAATTATCGGGGGTGCCCAGTTCGTCTTCATCGTTAAGGTGTGTCACGACGGCTGCAAGCGGTCCGTGGGTGGTGGTGTTGACGGCACCTTGGCTGACACCGGTCAGCCCGGCGGGCAGTGTGGTGTTTTCAGTTACAATACCGTACACATACAACTGGTCATGTTCGGCCTCGGTTGTCATCGGGTTCCTGTCCGGAATCCTCGTTAATCAGAGGATTGCTTTTGTCGTCGGGTTGCCGTTCTCTTCGGTTTTTCGGTTTTTTCATCATCATCCGAAGTGAAGGCCTCTTTCACGCCTTCTAGGGCGCCGCCAACTTTTCCTTTGGAACCGCTCTCTGTGATACCTTCCATCATTTCGGTAAGATCTTTTCCGCCTTGTTGGGTCAGATCTAACCGATTCGTGGCTTCAGCGAATCGTAGATACGTATCGACACTGGCGATGACGATTCTGGCGTCGATGGTCAGGATTTCAATCCCGACGAGTGAGACTCGAACATAAAGGTCAATGACAAGCCCTTTGTCCAAAATGAGTTCTACGACGTCGGCCAGCGAGCTCGAGGAGGGACGATCCACGTAGCTGCCTTGGGAACGCCGTGTTGGAGTGGTGGTCATGGGTGTCTGCCTTTCTCAGTTGGATCGGCTGACATAGGTGCCGATCAACTACTTTTTGGGTCTTGCCTGTGCTGGTAGATCGGGGGCTCCTTATGTTCTTTGCTTGGCCAGTGGATCGACTCGATGTTTTGTTGCTTCCTTGAGCGGTAGAGCTTCATTTCCCACTGTTGGAACGCGAACTCTTGGTACCGCCGGAAGATTTGGCCCTGTTGGGACGGTTCCTTGACGACGAACGCTTTGCGCTCGTGCTAGTGGTAGATCGTTTCGAGGACCTCGTAGAAGTTTTTGAGCCGCTCGATTTGTTAGGAGTTTTCTTCGCCGGTTTTTTCTTCGGCTCGTCCTCCACTGTTTCATCCTCGTCTTCGGAGACTTCGTCATCGTCAGATTCGGATTCTTCAACAGGTTCTTCGACCTCGTCGATGGATTCTTCCTCGACTTCTTCGTCTTCGGGAGGTTCCTCTTCGAGGTCCTCTTCATCCTCGGCTTCGACTTCAGCTATTTCATCTTCAACGGGCTCGTCTTCGAATTCGTCTTCTTCAACGAATTCTTCTTCCTCGGGTTCCTCGTCTACGTATTCTTCATCTTCGTCTTCGATGTCCTCGTAGTCTTCAACGGGTTCGTCTTCTACGTATTCTTCGTCGTAGTCTGCGATTTCGTCGCTATCTGCTGCAGCGTCGGAGTATTCGGTAGCATCTTCTGCCTCGGACGTGGTATCGCCGTCAGCATCTGTTTGGCTTTCCTGCTCTGAAGCATTTTCATTGTTTTCCTCTTGTTCAGCTCGGGCTTGTTCTTCTTCAACGACTTCTTCGTGGGTGCGAACGACTTCGGAATCGCGAATTTCTCCACGCCATCCTTCAACGGCGTAAGGATCAAGAATGGTGGAGGTCATGACTTGGCGAACATATCGCTTGAGCTCAACCTGGACACGACGTCCGACCGCGCGCCAGATATTGCCGGTCTTCTCCATGAAGCCTTGCGGGTAGTACTCCACGACCACCAGGATGCGCGTCAGGCGTGGTCCTATTTCATGAAATGTGACTGCTCCGTCGAGGTGACCTTTTTCGCCGGTGGAGCGCCACACAATCTGCTCATCGGGGATCTGCTGGATGATGGTCGATTCCCAAGTCCGGTGCGATAGGAAGACTTGGCCTTGGAAATTGATCTTCTCATCGGATTCCTGTTCGACGTTTTCGATCTTCTTCATGAACTCGGTCCAGTCTTGGAACTGGGTCCATTGATTGTAGGCAACCGAGATGGGCACGCCCACGTCCACAGATTCCACGATATTAGTGACTTTGTCGTCACCATCGGCGTTACTTGTTCCGCCAGCACTGCTAGCGCCACCGGTGAAGACGTCTTTGACCTGTTCTTTCACCCCGGTTGCCGCACCAGCCAGGCCTGCCGTCACCGGGGATTTGCCGTCGGCGAGTTTCTCGGCACCCTTTTTGGCGGCTTTGCCCACGGGGCTGTCACCGGAACCAATGCGGTCAAAGAGTCCGCTGACCTTATCGCCCAGGCCTTTAATCGCGTTTTCGCCCCATGCGCTGGCATAATCGGTGAGGTTATGTTTCAACTCATCCAATGGAAGTGCTTGGAAAAAGTCTCCCCAGCCGGATGATGCTGATTGGCCAGATTTCTTCGAAGTGTCTGCCATATCAGCTCTCTCCGCTCTTGGTCGCCTGGGTGGTCTCTTCTTCGGTAGCTTCGGCGTCGTCAACGTCTGCTTCATTGTTGTCGTCCGATTGTTCCTTAGCGCTGCCGCGCAGT
>Ga0079226_10005126_pt1 | contig 10020 bp, 7 predicted proteins | sample Poulit2014_FD_76345 | JGI IMG/M metagenome (GOLD analysis project Ga0079226, IMG submission 76345) | Agricultural soil microbial communities from Georgia to study Nitrogen management - Poultry litter 2014 | ecosystem: Environmental > Terrestrial > Soil > Agricultural land | place: USA: Georgia... | reverse complement strand
TGACCAATTAACGAGTGGGCTATGGCACACAATTTTGTTTGTGTTGATTTCAGTGCCATTTTGTATTTTGGTACCACTACTTTTGGCGGTGGTGTTAAATACAAAACCAGCTTTTGCAAAATTATTTCAAGGATTGTTCTATTTGCCCAGTCTATTTTCAATTTCGGCAGTGGTTATTGTTTGGTCACTAATTTTTAATCCTAATTACGGCCCCTTAAACACGTTGTTTCACTTAGACCAAGTTTGGACAGGTACACAACCATGGGCATGGATGACGATCGTTATTTTGACAGTTTGGTGGACTATTGGTGGAAATATGATTATCTACCAAGCAGCTTTAAACGGTATTCCACAAGATTATTATGAAGCAGCCGATATTGATGGTGCTTCACGATGGAAAAAATTTATTCACATCACATTGCCTAGCATTCGCGGGCAATTGTTATTTACCATCGTAACAACAACAATTGCGCAATTTAATATATATGGACAACCATTAATGATGACCAATGGTGGGCCAAATGGATCGACAACTGTATTAATGATGAATGTTCAACAAAATGCCTTTGGATCGGGGCAATCATTAGCTGGTATTTCGTCAGCTATGGCCGTTATTTTGGGTATTTGTATAACTATTGTTTCAATGGTTCGACTATTTCTACTGAGAAATAAAGATTAATACGGGAAGGTGAGAAGATCATGAAGAATAAAAAACAAGGGTCAGTTCAATGGTTATCCCTCATTTTCCTAATTGTGTTAGGAATTGTTTGGATTACACCATTGTTATATGGTTTGATGTCATCATTTAAGAGTAATCTTGAGATGCAATCGGTAGGATTTAAATTTTTGCCCATCAATTGGATTTTTACTAATTACACACGATTACTACAAAATACATCGAACACACCAGTATTTCGCTGGTTTTTAAATTCAATAATTATTTCTGGTGGATCAACTTTGCTGGTATTAGTTGTGACATCACTTTCGGCATTCGCTTTTTCACGTTTACGCTTTAGAGGTCGTAATGTCTTGTTTATGTTTTTGTTATCAACGATGATGTTTCCGCCAGTTATGAACATTATCCCTCTATATAAAATCATGACAACTTTAGGTTGGGCAAACACGCCATGGGCAATGATATTTCCAGCTGCAACAGGCGTATTTAATATTTTCTTAATCCGACAATTTATGGATAATATTCCTATCGCATATGATGAAGCTGCGAGAATTGATGGTGCCAGTGATTGGCAAATCTTTAGAATCGTTATTTTACCATTAATTAAACCAGTCTTATTTGTGGTTGCATTATTTACATTTACAGGATCATGGAATGACTTTTTGTGGCCATCAATCGTCTTTTCAGATATTAATAAGATGCCAATTACGCCAGGATTAAAGTTATTGCAAGGTATGTATGTTGCAGATATTCCAACATTAATGGCAGGAGCGATTATTGCAATTATCCCAACATTTATCTTATATCTTGTTGCACAAAAATACTTCCTACAATCAATGTCGTTGTCTGTAGGTGTGAAAGGATAGTTGTTAATGTTAGATAAGCAGTGGGATAAAAAAATATTGATTGCTTGTGCGACATGGCAATTTATCGACGGGATGATAACGATTGTTTTAGGATTTCTGAATATGATGAAGATGAGTGACATCAGCGACACATTACCAATTAGTTCATTTAATGGTCTAGTCGGGACAATGTTTATCTTAGCCGGATTAACAAATCTGTTGATTGCTCATTATTTCCTGTCACAAAAAGAAATCAATAAATGGATTATGCCGATACTAGTGATAGAAATTATTATTTCATACTTTTGTATGGATGTAATTGCAGTTGGTACCTTGGTGCCAGCAGCGATTATCATTAGCCTAAAGAAAAAAAGACAAAGGTTAGCAAATACGCAGTAAAGAAAGTGAGAAAAAGTATGTATCGTACAGAATACCCAGAACCGCAATTTCAAAGAGATCACTGGATGAACCTCAATGGTACTTGGCAATTTGCTTTTGATGATCAAAATTTAGGTGTTAAGGAAAGTTGGTATCAGCAACATGATTTTGACCAAACGATTGAAGTGCCATTTGTTTATCAAACAAAATTAAGTGGTATTGATGATCAAAGTGAACACGGGGTTGTTTGGTATCAACGCGATTTCACAGTTGAAGACAATACTGATATTGCAACGATTTTACATTTTGGTGCTGTTGATTTTGAAACAGACGTTTGGATTGATGCACAGCACATTGGGACTCATTTAGGTGGTCATACGAGCTTCTCTTTTGATATTACAGATTATATTAAAATTGGTGAAAAACAGATTTTAACCGTTCGTGCAAAAGATCCAGTTCGTGATGAAGAACTTACTAGAGGTAAACAAAACTGGACAGGTGAGAGCGCTGGTATTTGGTATACCAACACAACCGGGATTTGGCAGACCGTTTGGTTAGAAATGAAACCGTTAACTAATTTAGCAAACATTAAGTATGTGACAGACATCGATAAAGGTACTGTTCACATGACTGGAGAAATCGCTAATTTTGTTTCTGGAACAGAAGTTGTTGCCAATATTAAATTTAAAGATGAACAATTAGCGAAAGTAGCTATTTATCCAGAAGAAAGTTCATTTGAATTAAGTGTTAATGTGTTGGGTAAGCATATTTTCCGGATAGGTTATCACAACGAGGGCTGGTTGTGGTCACCGGAACATCCTAATTTGTTCACGGTTGATTTCCAAACAACAGCACCAGGTGCACAAACTGATCAAGTGTCATCATACTTTGGTATGCGTAAAATCCACACATCTAAGGGGATGGTTTACTTAAATAATCGACCATACTATCAAAAATTAGTATTAGATCAAGGATATTGGCCGGAAGGATTGTTGACAGCTCCTGATGATGAAGCTTTTAAAAAGGATATTGCCTTAGCAAAGGAGATGGGATTCAATGGGGCTCGTTTACACCAAAAAGTTGAAGATCCACGTTTTCTATATTGGGCAGATCAGTTAGGCTTTATTACTTGGGGGAAATGTGCTGCTGCACCAGTCTTTACACCAAAAGCTGAAACAACATTGTATCAAGAATGGTTAGAAATTATTGAAAGAGATTATAATCATCCATCAATTTTGACATGGGTGCCAATTAATGAAAGTTGGGGTGTACCACAAGTACACATTGACCGACAACAACAACACTTTACACAGGCCTTGTACCATATGATCCATTCATTAGATACAACGCGACTTGTACAGTCAAATGATGGTTGGGCACAGACAGAAACGGATATTTGTGCTGTTCATAATTATGCGCATGGTACGAAGGACGATTCGGAAACGTATAATTATTACACGGAAACATTAAGTTCGTGGGAAAAATCATACGGAATCCACCGGTATGGGATATTTTTGCTGATGGTTTTTCATACAAAGGTCAACCTATCTTGTTAACTGAATTTGGGGGCATTGGCTATAATAAACAAGCACCATCAGAAGGATGGGGTTATACAGGCGCAAAATCTGATGAGGAGTTTATCAGTGAGTATCAAAGAATTATAAACGCTGTCAGTCAATCACATTGCTTATACGGAATTGTTTATACACAATTGGCAGATACGGAACAAGAAGTTAATGGGCTGTTAACGGTTGATCACGAACCGAAAGTTGATCCAAGTATCATCAAAAAAGCTAATGATTTTTTCATTCGCTCATTTGTTGAAACGCCACAAAAGGATTTAGAAATCGTTGATGTGTTGGATGATAATTTGGACTAAGTGTTCAAGAAGAGTTTATAGAAGGATAGGGTGATGTTCAAATGGTTCAAATAGCGCTGGATCACATTTATAAAAAGTACGAAAACGCTTCGGATTATTCGGTAACCGATTTTAATCTGCATGTTAAAGATCAAGAATTTATTGTTTTTGTGGGTCCTTCAGGATGTGGAAAATCAACAACTTTACGGATGATTGCTGGTCTGGAAGATATTTCAGAGGGCGAGTTAAAAATTGAAGATAAGATTGTTAATAATGAGTCTCCAAAAGACCGTGATATTGCGATGGTCTTCCAAAATTATGCTTTGTATCCACACATGACGGTGTATGATAATATGGCGTTTGGCCTTAAATTACGTAAGTATGACAAAGCTGAAATTGATAAGCAAGTTAAGGATGCTGCTGATATTTTAGGATTAAGTGATTACTTAAAACGTAAGCCTGCCGCTTTATCTGGTGGTCAACGGCAACGTGTTGCTTTAGGGCGATCGATTGTGCGAGATGCACCAATCTTCTTGATGGATGAGCCCTTATCTAATTTGGATGCTAAATTGCGTGTTTCAATGCGTGCAGAAATTGCAAAATTGCATCAACGGTTAAATACAACGACAATTTATGTGACTCACGATCAAACTGAAGCAATGACAATGGCAGATCGCATCGTTATTATGAAAGAAGGTAAAATCCAACAAGTTGGAACGCCTCAAGAAGTCTACGATAATCCAGCAAATGTATTTGTTGGTGGATTTATTGGATCACCAGCAATGAATTTCTTTAATGTGATTTTTGAGGGTAACAAAATTACTGATGAAGATAGTAATTTTGAACTTGAAGTGCCACAAGGATGTGTTAAAGTCTTAAATGATAAAGGCTATCAAGGTAAAAAATTGATTTTTGGTATTCGTCCCGAAGATTTACATACAGAAAATTCTTTTTTGGATACTTTCCCTAATGCGGTGGTATCTGCTAAAGTTGTCGTTTCCGAGCTACTTGGTGCTGAGTCACAATTATATAGTAAAATTGGGAGTACAGAAGTAGTTGCTAAAGTAGATGGACGTGATATTAAAGAAACTGGTTCAGAGTTAAAACTTGGTTTTGATTTGAATCGGTCACATTTCTTTGATCCTGAGAGTGAAATTTCTGTTTATTAATACATGTATATTAAATTAACTAAAAAGCTGGTATCAGGAATTTCTGATAACTGCTAAAGAAAAGGATGAGTCAAGCAATAATTTTGCCTGACTCATCCTTTTAAAATTTTAAAATTAAAAATTACCGTTTAAAAAACTAATAATGCATTTAGCTGCTAGGGGTTTATCACCAACTTGGCAGTGACGCTCGCCACCACTACGTTCAGTAAAGACTTTACTGGTTATTGAACGAGCGTTTGTCAATTGTAATGCTTCTTTAGCTGCTGTATCAGCAGGAACGTACAAATCTTTTGAACAACCAATTAAGAGAACATCTTGCGTGATCCGATCAAGTTTACCATCCATGGAATACTTGGTAGCTTCCATAACAAAGTCGACGGGACGCTTAGCAAAAGTTATATCCATTCCTTTACGCATTTTAAAAGCAAGGTCAACGTTGTTTTTAGCTTTTTCGATGAGTGTATCATTAAATTTTTCTTGTAAGGCGACATTGCCAGTTAAGTTAGGGATGATTTTGTCAGCTCCAGGCATCTTCATGATTAAAGCATCGGCCATGTCGTACATCACATCAAAAGCTAGTACTTTTTTAATACGTGGTTCATAGGCAGCGGCACGAGTTGCTAAGTAGCCACCTAATGACATTCCTAAAATATCGGCTTCTTCAATGTGGTAATAATCTAATAATGCTCCGACGGGCTTTTCCCATTCTGAAGTGAGTGGCACCCCAGTTCGTACACAAACACCCTGTCCGGGACCTTCGAATAAAATGAAATTATAATCTGGTAGGGCGTCGTATAATCCTTGGGAAAGTGTTAGACGGATGATTTCTTCCATATATGAGTCAAAACCACCATGGAAAAGAATCGTTTTCGTAGCATTTTTGTGATTGAGTCGGACTACTGGCATATAACCAGCACCATAAGGAACTTTATCAAAGATTAACTGTGACGTGTCGATGCTTTTATAATAATCTTCTGAAAAACGGCGATATGTTTCCTTTTTACGCTCATCTTCTTCACTTAAAAAGAAGTCAGCTAATTGGAAATAAGCAGAAGCTAAATCATATTGCTTTTGTTTTTCTGTTTGATTCCCTAAGTCATACCACGTCTGGTACCAGTTTTCTTGATTAGTAATATGACTGACGGCTTCTTGGATTACGTTTTGCACTTTTGGATCGTCATAGTAAGGTTCCATAAAACGATTGACCTGAAAATTAAATTGTTCGTTTGACATATATTTACGATACATTGATTTAGCTCCTTTTTGCTCACGGTATAGTGTTATTAATCTTTTCAACAAAAACATCGTAACATGGTTATTTAATGCAAGCAAGTACTTGCTTGCAAAAAATAGTGCGTGTTATAATTAGCCATGCTTTAAAAGAGTAAAATATTTTGCAAATTATGGTGAGTATAGGGAGTAGCATGATGGATAACCACGTAGTTGATCAAAAAATTATGGATGCTTTTGCTAATTTAGCGGGATCTTACGGATATAAGGGAACGACGACCCGTAAAATTGCGCAACAGGCTGGTGTAAATGAAAGCACGATTTTTAGACATTTTTCTGGTAAGCAAGGTATTTTAAAAGCACTAATTGAACGGTATCAAGATGAAATAAATAAAGCTGAGCTTTCTTTTCATACCACTGGGAATGTGGAAATGGACATTCGTCATGCTATCAGTATTTATCAATATTTTATTGAACAACATAAAAGCATTTTTTTGATAGCTTTACGGGAGAGCTCACAATTTCCTGAGTTAGGTCAAGCGATTCAAAGATTATTACTTATACAAAAAGAAATGTTACTTAAATTGTTTCGTAATTTAATTGAACAAGGACATTTAAGTGCTCAAAATAATCTTGAAATGGAAATTAGCAATTTAGTGTTGATGAATTTTTCACAGGCGGTATTAAAACTAGCCTATCCAAATACTTCAATAGTCATTAGTGATCAGGATTATCTGGACAAAAACATCCAAAACTTTGTTAGCAATTTAAAAAAGTAGTTAAATAAAATCGTTTTGAAACTACTGTTATTACATCGTGATGTAAAGAGCAGTACAGTAATTGGAATCCCCCATAATTGTTAGATGTAAAAATTAGCAATTATGGGGGATTTTTATAAGAACGAACTATTTTTTAACGTTTACATAATTTTACGTCATGAAAAATATTGTTTTATAAATAAAAACAAAGTAACATGTGACTATAATTATTTGCTGGAAGGTTACCTTATGAAGCTAAAAAAACAATGTGTGTTAGGGAACAAGAATGAGATAATTCCTGAAATAAAAGAATTTGATCGTTTTGTAAAGAAGATGTCTACAAGTGATAGTTTATTATCACGACAGCAATTGACCAAATTGACACAAACAGGTCAAGTGATGCTATATTCATTGCAATCACGTTTGGATCAAAAATTACCAAATCGACCATTGGATTTATCATTGATTGTTTATAAGAATGACTTACGGTCAAGACAATTACACGTTATTTTGCCGACAGGTGAGGTAGCCGAAATCTACCAATATTTGAGTCAACACAATGCTTTATTAACAGAAGTTATTTCTGAGCATGGTTTCTATGATAATCTTATGATGAAATCTGAACCAAGCGTACGAGTAGAAACAGCAGATAAATCAAACCGGGCGAATCAATCATTGAAACAACGAATTAGACAGCTAACAGAAACAAAAATTCAACTAACATCACAATATGAAGATGCCCAAGCACAGTTAAAACAGCAGTTAACTCAATTAGCGATTAGCGATAAACAAAATCAGGGGTTACAGTTAAAAATTAAACAACTCGAGCAAAAAATTAAAGATTATCAGTTTGAGTTTACCAAGCAAAAAGATGAAATGGGCCTTATTCGTGAACAATTTCGTATTAAACAGATAAAACAGAAACGAAAAAAATTAGTGAAACAAGCTGAGGTTACCGAGCATGTCTGTCCAAAATTAGATGATAAGTTCTTTAAGGAAGAAATCGCTGGTTTACATCAGCAAGTTGTCAAAGCGCAACACGAATTACAATTATATAGGAAACAGCGTTCTTCTAGTTTGCAAGTCAGTCGTTCAGAGAAAATCAGGCAGTTAACTAGCGAGTTAGATTTAACTTGTATTGACGATTACCATCCGTTACTTCGTTTGGTGCATAAATATAATGAATTAGTTGCTGAAGATTTAGTTTTATGGCAGCAAATGCAAGGTCATTTCGTAAAGGTTGATAATCAATGGCAATTCATCGATCAAAATGGTCAGGCTTATGAATTATCTGAATTATCTTTAAATGGCATCATACCAGAGACATTGACAACTAATTATTATTATTCCGCACGTCAACGTTCCGATACGGGTTATATCATGTTGATTAGACAATTAAACAAACAGGTTACTAATGGTCAAATTGAGAATCATAAAAATGAAAATGATGTGCCAGTACGATGGATGAACAAGCAAGTTTTAATAATTTCTTGGTGGGGTGAGACTGTTAAAAATGCGGCTAAAAAATTAAACTATTTTGGTATAGAGGTTGTTTGGCTGGATCCATCAGATATTAGTAATGATAAAATTATGCATGAGATGAATAAGGTACAGTATGATTTTGAATTAATTGTCATGCGAGGTGCCCATCACGAAACGGTGACAGCGGCTCATCGTCTGCGCCGGTCTGGTAGGCAGATCAAGGTAGCAAATAATCCTGGGGCAAGTGCGATGTTTGATTATGTGAGTAGTGCATTAGGATTAATTGAAAATTAACAAGGATGTGAGATGCCAAAAATAACTTGCAGAATGATAAAAAAATCAGTATTATAGGTTAAGTATTAAAAAGTAAATAACTCGACATCCTATCAAGAGTCAGGGAGGGACTAGACCCCGTGATCTGACACCAACTACCGTACGGTGATGTGGTAATTTCTAGCAGATGGGCGCATATCGACTGAACCCCGACGTGCCGCCTATGTGTGGTCGTCGGGGTTATTTATTTTGATTTTTCGCTACGTAAAGGAGATATTTAATAAATCATGTCAGAAAAGCGTTTATTTACATCAGAATCAGTTTCGGAGGGACACCCAGATAAAGTATCTGATCAAATTTCAGATGCCATTTTGGATGCGGTTTTAAAAGATGATCCACAAGCACGTACAGCTGTTGAAACATCGGTAACTACCGGCTATGTTAATGTGTTTGGTGAGATATCAACAAAAGCATACGTCAATATTAATGATATTGTACGTAAGACATTGAAGCGTATTGGGTACGATGATCCTGATGCTGGTTTCTTAGCTGATGATATTCACGTGGGCGTTACACTTGATGAGCAATCACCAGATATTGCGCAGGGTGTTGATACAGCTATTGAACAACGTGAAGATGGTGGTATTGATCCCCTTGACCAAATTGGTGCAGGTGATCAAGGTTTGATGTTTGGTTTTGCAACCAATGAAACCGATGAATATCTACCATTATCAGTTGTTTTGTCACATAAGTTAGTTAAGAAGCAAGCTGATATTCGTCGTGCTGGTATTTTGGATTATTTGTTACCTGATGCAAAGGCACAAGTAACTGTTGAACTTGATGAGAACGGTAAGCCATTCCGTATTGATACAGTTGTTTTGTCAACGCAACATCGTGCATCGGTATCATTGGAGCAATTGCGTCATGATGTACGTGATCTTGTTATTAAGCCAATTCTACCTGCAGATATGATTGACGACGAGACACGTTACTTGATTAACCCAACAGGTCGGTTTGTTATTGGTGGGCCTAAAGGGGATGCTGGTATGACCGGACGTAAGGTCATCGTTGATACTTACGGTGGTTATGCTCGTCACGGTGGTGGTGCTTTCTCTGGAAAGGATGCCACGAAGGTTGATCGTTCAGCCGCATATGCTACTCGTCACATTGCGAAGAACATTGTTGCTGCTGGTTTAGCTGAAAAGGTTGAGATCCAAGTGGCCTATGCTATTGGTGTGGCAGCACCAGTTTCAGTTCATGTTGAAATATTCGGTACGGGTAAGGTATCAGATGATGATTTGGTTGCCGCTATTCGTGATTTGTTTGAATTACGTCCCGCTGGAATTATCGA
>Ga0079226_10005125_pt1 | contig 10023 bp, 10 predicted proteins | sample Poulit2014_FD_76345 | JGI IMG/M metagenome (GOLD analysis project Ga0079226, IMG submission 76345) | Agricultural soil microbial communities from Georgia to study Nitrogen management - Poultry litter 2014 | ecosystem: Environmental > Terrestrial > Soil > Agricultural land | place: USA: Georgia... | reverse complement strand
GGAGGAGTTTGCCCTATAATGACAAGTGGAGGAAGTGGTAACCAAGGTATAGGCGTTATTATACCGACAGTTATAGTTGCTAAACATGAAGAAGTTGAAGAAGAAAAAATGTTGAGAGCTTTATGGTTAGCAAATGTAGTAAATAAATATGTAAAAATATACTCAGGGAAATTATCAGGAATGTGTGGATGTGCCATCGGTGCTGGAGTAGGAGCGGCAGCAGGTATAACTTGGATGCTTGGTGGAGACTCAACTCAAATAGCGGCATCATGTAATTATATGTTTGCTAACTTAGCAGGTATGCTATGTGATGGTGCAAAAGACACATGTTCATTAAAACTTTCTACATGTGCCAGTGAAGCAGTTCTTTCAGCTTATCTATCAGTTGGTGGATTTGCAGTAAGACCTTCCGTTGGAATTATAGGTAAAGATATAGATGAAACTATTAGAAATGTAGGGAGATTATCTAAAGAAGGCTTTAAAGAAGTAGATAAAGTTGTTTTAGATATAATAAAATAATTAGCTTTATAAAATATTTTAATATTTTTATAATAAACAAACAAAACAAATAAAAACATTTACTAGAAAGTATTATTTACTTAAAGGTAAAAGGGTAAAAAAGTCCATCTTTTAGATGGATTTTTTTATTTTGAATTTAAGGTAAAACAGCGGATAAAATAGAGTAAATCAATGAATATAGAAATGGTTATATTGTAAATAGACTACGTATGCCATATAATGTATGTATATGTAATCTTTTTTAAAGACATAGAATTAATACTATATTGGATTTAAATATGCAGCTTAATCCTACCCGTATTATTTGCTTACTTAAATTACAATGAGGTGGTTCAATGGAAAATATCGGCGATAAAATAAATAGCCTGAGAAAAGAAAATAAAATGTCTCAGGAAAATCTTGCAAAAAAATTAGGTATAACTAGACAATCTGTATCAAAATGGGAGTCGGGAAATACTTCTCCAGATATAGAAAATATTTTGTTACTAGCAAAAACTTTTAATATAAGTACAGATTATCTTTTAGGAGCGACAGATAAAAAAGATAATACAGTAGTAGAACCTGTAGAAAAAATAGTGGAAATTCAAAAGGAAAGTATTTTAGATAAAAAATTAAGCGAAATATTAGGGGAAGAAGCCCTTTCAGATAATAATATAGATATGACTGTTGAATACATCCAAGAGAGTTTAAAAGAGAAAAAAGACAGGGAGGAAAACCCTGAAGAACATACAGAGAAAGTTATAGTAGAAGTAGAAAAAGAAAGTCTAGTAGAACAAAAATTTGCAGAAGTCTTTGGGAAAAAAGCTTTAGAAGAAGAAAATATTGATGATACCATTTCTTATATAATAAATATGGTAAAAGAAGTTAATACAAGAGTAAAAGAAAATAACACTAAAAATAATAGTGTTATTGAAGAAAAATTTAAGGAAGCTCTTGGCGAAGAAGCTTTATTAGAAGAAAATTTAGATACAACTATATCATATGTATTAAAAGGCTTAGAAAAAATACAATCAGCAGATTCAGATGAAAAAGAAGAAAAGATAGTAGAAGTAGAAAAGATAGTAGAAGTTGAAAAAGAAAGTTTAGTCGAACAAAAATTTGAAGAAGTTTTTGGAAGTGAAGCTCTAAAAAAAGAAAATATAGATACTACTATAAATTTTATTCTTAAAACTATGGAAGATGCAAAATCTAAAGATGAAAAAGAAAATAAAATAATCGAAATCGAAAAAGAAAGTTTAGTAGAGCAAAAAATAGGCGAAGTTTTAGGTGAAAAAGCCTTAAAAGAAGAAAATCTAGATATGACTATTGAGTATATTTTAAAAAGCTTAAAAGTTATGGAAAGTATTGAAAACGGCGAAGAAGATATTTTAGTAAAAGAATCTGAAGAAAATATAGTCGATAACGAAGAAGTAGAGGATTTAAATGATTTAGCCGTAAAGGTAAACGAAGTTGTAGATATCGATAATAATAAAGAAGATATAAGCGAAGTAGATTTATATAAAGATAATTTAACTAGTGATTTAACAAATTCAAATATAGAAGATGAAGAAATTTATAAAGATAATTTATCAGAGGGTGATATAAGTAAAGAAACTTATTTTAAAGAAGATAATAGTGATAAAATCACAGATGAATTTGGCGATACAATAAGTTATGATAAAGATAAATTGGAAAAAGAGTTAAATTTTTTCTCTAATTTAGAAGATAGTAAAGTTGAAGATTTAAATAATAACTATCCTAAAGATTATTCTGATAATATCGACGATGAGGGAAGAGATTTAGACGCTGATGATAACTTTAATATAGGTGTAGTTATAATATATGTAATAGTAATATGTGCAATTATATTCGGCTTATTTTACTTTTTTACTCAAAGATAAATAAAAATTTTATAAACCGTGTTATTTTTTATAGTGTGGGTACATATTCACTGCATAATTTGAATATATAATTCAAAATTGCAAAAAGATGAAACACATAATTAATAAAAAATACGAGGTTATATAAATGGAAAAAAACACTTCAAGAAATTGGTTTCTTCTATTTATATCTATAATATTTATGATAGTGGCAGATTTAGCTATGATATTTAATTATATGCCGATAGCATTTTTGATTATCGTGATAGTAGGTATAATAGGTATGGAAATATATAGAATAGAATAAACAATAATTAAGCCGAGTTTTCTCGGCTTTTTTTATTTGAAATTTGATATATATAAATATGATTATGAATTTATCTTAATAATATTTATGTATATATTTAAATTGACTAATATTATACACTTTTCTTTACTTAACTTGCTTAAATATGTTATAATAAAATGGTACTAGTTACAATAGTATAACGAGAAAACGGGGGAAAGATATGAAAAACAAGAAAAATTTATGGATGTTTCTTGGAGGCGGAGTAATTGGTTTAATAGGTTCATTACTTGTTAAATTTGGTAATCCAGGAAATATGGGTTTATGTGTTGCTTGCTTCTGGAGAGATATCGCAGGAGCTCTAGGTTTACATAGAGCAGCAGTTGTACAGTATATAAGACCAGAAATCATAGGTTTTATATTGGGAGCTTTTTTGGTTTCAATAGCTAAAAAAGACTTTAAAGCAAGAGGAGGCTCATCACCAGCCATTAGATTTGTAATGGGTATATTTATGGCGATAGGTGCCTTAGTATTCTTAGGTTGTCCACTTAGAATGATACTAAGACTTGCAAACGGAGATTTAAACGCTCTAGTAGGTCTAGCAGGATTTATTGTTGGTATTTTAATAGGTATCCAATTCTTAAAAAGAGGTTATACTCTTGGAAAAGCAACTAAAGAATCAAGCGTTATAGGATATATAATGCCAGCTTTTGCTATATTATTACTTATATTATTACTTGTAAAACCAGAATTTATTTTCTTCTCAGAAGAAGGCCCTGGTTCAATGAGAGCACCAATAGCTATATCACTTGTAGCAGGAGCTATAGTAGGTATAGTTCTTCAAAGAACAAGAATTTGTTCAGCAGGAGCTTTCAGAGATGTATTTTTAATAAGAGATTTCCACTTTATGTGGGGTATAATCGGAATATTTGTATTTGCTCTTATAAGTAATATACTATTTAATCCAGGTGCTATAAATGTTGGATTTGTAGATCAACCAGTAGCACATGATATGGAACTTTGGAACTTCTTAGGAATGGTTGTAGTAGGTCTTGCAGGTGTACTTGTAGGTGGATGTCCTATAAGACAAACTATTCTTTCAGGAGAAGGAGATGGAGATGCTGCTATTACAGTGTTTGGACTATTAGTAGGTGGAGCTATGGCTCATAACTTTAACTTAGCTTCAAGCCCTAAAGGAGCTACACCAAACGGACAAATCGCTACAATTATTATGTTAGTTTTATTACTTCTAATTGGATATTTTGTAACTAGACAAGCTAATAAGGAGATGTAATTATGAGTAAAGTAGTAGATGCAAGAGGTCTTTCATGTCCAGAACCAGTAGTTCTAACTATGAAAGCAGTAAAAGATAATGATGAAGTTGAAATTTTAGTAGACACTAATGTTTCTAAAGAAAATGTTAGAAGATTTTTAGAAGATAAAAAATATTTGGTTGAAGTTGAAGAAAAAACAGATTATTTTATACTAAAGGGAAGAAAATAGTGGAATTTGATTGTATAATTACTTTTGATACCATGAGTTATGTATTAAAATTTGAAAAAGTTTTAAAACAAAATAATATAAAGGTTCAATTAAAACCTGTCCCAAGAGAATTTAGCTCTTCTTGCGGAACTTGTGGTGCTATATATAGTGAGGACTTGGAAAAAGCTCTCAATATATGTAAAAGTGAAAAGATAAGATATGATGAAATATTTCAATTAAATAAATAAAAACAAACAAAAAAGAGAAGGCTTGTCCTTCTCTTTTTTATTTAAAGATAAAAATCTAAGTAAGATTTTATATAGTCTTCGAAATTTTGAGGAATAGATCTAGTTCCTCCTAAAATATAAACAAATTCTGTTTTATTTTTTTTCATATAATCTAGTTGTTCTTTATTAGGTTCATTTCCCTTACATAAAAATATAGGTCCATCGATTTTATTTGAAAGGGCAACTCCTGTAATAGCATCTACAAATTTATCTCCTGATGCAAAAATAGAAGCACTTGAATTAGGGAAAAATTTATTAGCTATAATCATAGAGGTTTCATATCTATCTTTTCCTGAAATTCTTTCTACTTTTATATTATTATTTTCAAATACTTTTAAAAGATTTTCTGGAATTTTAGATTTTCCACCAGTTACATATATTTTGTCCATCTTTTTTAGTAAACTTAGAGAATTAGAATCTATGTTTTTTCCATCTGTAAGTAAAAGAGGCATTTTGTTTGCACTTGCAACTGGAGCTATGCTAAGTGTATCTGAATATTCATTTCCGTTTACAAGGATGGCAGTATTATTATTTTGAAGTTTAGCTATTTCATAAGCGGATTGATATCTATCTTTACCGTTTATTCTTATAACTTCATTACAATTTTGTCTTAAGAATCTTTCATACATTCCAGGGATACTTCTTTCACCACCTACAATATAGACTTTAGAGAATTTTTTCTTATTTACCATATTGATTAAATTTTCGTTAAAGTCTTTAGGAGTGATATAAAGTCCAGCGTTTACTTTATTTGCTAAAGAACTGGCAACTAAAGTATCTGAATAGTTATTTCCATTGGTAATTACTGCTATAGAACTTCCGTCTTTTCCTGAAGCAGCTCTTATTTTATCAGAAGTTTCATATCTGTCTTTTCCAGATAATCTAGTAGATACTGAAAAAGGATAGGAATGTAGTATATCCATCATATTTACGATATCTACACCGTAAGTAGGGCTAGGTGCCCAGTTAGAACCTAAGTCTTCTACATATTTTGCCTTGCCAAAAAGAAATGAAAAATGCCTTGGGTCGGGCGTATCTTTTTTAGGAAAGCCCTTTTGACCAGCGTAAAGTGCTAAGTGGTGTACTTGAGCTGTAATTCCTTCTTCCCATGATGCAAATTTTTTATGAGCTTGAATATCTGTATCTCCACCGCCTTGTGTTATTTTTAAACCGCAAGGATTATGGTAATCTGCAGTTACTACACCAGTGAATTTCATATAATTTGTTTCTTTTGCTGATTGAGTATATGTAACAGCTGGGTCTACTCCATTTTTTATAGAAATATCATAAAAAACGGGAGCAAGTTCTACAAATATCGGTGCTGCTTTTTTTGATATAGCCCATTTTTTCATTTGATGTACACTTGTAGTGTTCTTGTTAAGTATTAACGTTGTAGGTACAATTTCTGGTACTTTTTCTGTTTCAATTTTTGAAGAATCTACATTCTCTTTTGCACTCAATTGAGATGTATTTTCTTCTTCTGCAAAAACCTTTGTAATTGGCGAAAAAACAATTATTAAGGCAAGTAAAAAAGAAACATATTTCTTAAAGATATTTTTCATTGTCATCCTCCTTAGAAGTAATTATATTATAATTTTTAAGTAATATCAAAGAAAAACTTGACATACAAAATGTATTGGTATATATTATATATGAATAGATAATCATATGTTATTATAGGGATTTTATAGATAAGAGGTGTTATTATGGACAATTGTAAAATTGAAAATATAGATGAATATCTTTGTGATGTATCTGTTATTCATGAGGATTCAGTAAGAGAAGTTTTAAAACAAACACCTTGTGAACAGGATGTAAAAAAACTGACTAATTTTTTTAAAATATTTGCAGATAGCACTAGAATAAGAATTTTACTTGCTCTAGGTAAAAAAGAATTATGTGTATGTGATTTATCAGCTATATTGGATATGAGCCAATCAGCTATTAGCCATCAGCTTAGAACTTTAAAGAAAGAAAGACTTGTAAAAAATAGAAGAGATGGAAAAGTCGTGTATTATAGTTTAGATGATGATCATATCACAGAAATTATTAAATCAGGTTATGACCATATAAAAGAATAAAATAAATAAAAAGACTCCGGAGAGTCTTTTTTTATTTGTATATTTTTATAAATGTCATCAGTCCTATTATTATAGGTTGATGTAGTAGATATATTATTAAGCTATTTTGTCCTAAAAAAGTTAAAATATTATTCTTTTTTGGAAATTTTGGCACAGAGATTTTTCCGAGTCTAAATAATTTTCCTATAAAAAAGCCTACTATATAAAGGAAAAACCAAGGAAGTAGTGGAAAATAATCCGATGAAGAGAAATTATCTAGTGGGAAGCCAAGCCAAAATAAGTATTTATTCGTATATATTGCTTTAGGTATCATTATATTATAATTAAAGAAATTTAAATATCCAGAATATATATTTCTTGTAGTATAAAATAAAGCTAAAGCTAGAAATATTCCTATCCAAGGATTTATTTTTTGTAAAAAGTTTTGTGTCAGCCAAGTTATTATAAAAGTGGTTGCCAGAAAATGTAAAATTCCAAACCAAATTACCTCTTCAGGCATGAGATAATAGGTTACCAATGTAAGTATTGTACTAAATAATACCAATGTAAAAGCGTGTTTAAAATATTTACGAGTTAAATTAAAAGAAAAACCAGCGACTAATATAAAAGTCCAAGCTATTGATTGCTGCCATATTTGGGAAGCTCTAGACATAAACCAGTCAAATTCGTATCCATAAATATAAACTAAATCGTAAAATAGATGGAAAATTACCATATTTAAAACAGCTAATCCACGAAGCATATCTATAAACAATAATCTTTTTTTATTTTTAACAGTCAATTATATCACCTTTATCTACATTACAGGAGCAAATACTCTCAAGACGGATTGTAAAATTTTCTTTGCCAGTAAAACATCTTGAACTTCTTTTAATGAAATTTCCTGCGATTTATTTTGAGTATTTATAAAATCTAGTTTAATATCCTTTATTAAATTCATATTATAAAACCAGATAGCCGATTCAAAATGAAGATATAAACTTCTAAAGTCCATATTAATAGAACCTACTATTGCAAATTTATCATCGGATACAAAACTTTTAGAATGTATAAAACCTGGAGTAAATTCATAAATTTTAACCCCTGATTCAATTAATACCTCATAATAGCTTCGAGTAACCATATGAATTAATTTTTTATCTGGAATATGAGGGGTTATTATGCGAACATCTACTCCACCTTTGGCTGAATTACAAAGGGCAGATAAAACTTCATTGGATAATATTAAATAGGGCGTAGTTATATAAACATAATCTTTAGCTTTACTTATTATATTTAAATAGGCAGTTTCTCCAACGGTTTCTCCATCTAAAGGAGAATCTCCAAAGGGCTGAACATAGCCAATAGTATTATTGAATTTATCGTCAACTTCTGGGAAAAATTTAAATATGCTCTCATCTTCTTCAGAATAATAATTCCACATAGATAGAAACATAACTGTAAGACCCCATACAGCTTTTCCTTTAATCAATACTCCAGTATCTTTCCAGTAGCCAAATTTTTCGATATGGTTTATATATTCATCGGCTAAATTTATACCACCGGTAAAACCTGCTTTGCCATCTATAACGGCTATTTTTCTGTGGTCTCTATTATTATGGCTAGGCATCATAAATAATTTTACTGGATTAAATACATGAACTTTAATGCCTTTTTCTCTAAGTTTTCTATAATATCTACGAGGAAGTTTTGATATGCAGCCTATATCGTCATATATTAGCCTTACATCGACACCTTCTTTTACCTTTTCTTCTAGTATATCTAATATTGAATTCCACATTAAGCCTTCTTCAATAATAAAAAACTCTAAAAATATAAATTTTTTAGCCTTTTTTAATTCGCTTATTAAACAATCATAAAAATCTAAGCCTTCTTTTAAATATTTTGCATCGCTATCGTCAAAAACGGGAAAATGGGCATATTTTTCGATATAATAACTTTGAAAATAAGCGTCCTTATCCTGTATTTTATGTTTCATTTTTTCATGATTTCTAAAGCTTTTTTTAAAGTATAAGACAACTTCACACATTTGAACTCTAATTTTTTTCAGAGGCCAATTTTCGCCAAAAAATATGTAAATCATAGCACCAAATCCTGGAAATACAAAGATTAAAAGCAACCAAGTTATTTTATAAGCCGGATTACTTCTAGTATTTATTATAAATACAGCTAAGGCGATATTTATAAAATGCGATAAAAAGTATAGCCATAAAAAACTTTTTTGAAATTCATAAGATAGTCCTAAAAATATTAATAATTGTATTGTAAAAAAAGTTGCTAAAGTAAAAATTCTACTATTTATAAATGAAAAAAATTTTTTTACCATACCAAATCTCCCTTTTTGAATTAGTTAAATCTAAGTATATCATAATTATGTATTAATAAGTAATTATATAAATTATTTCCATATTTTTTTGTTAGACTATATAATAAATAGTCAAAAATTAATAATTTTAAACATTTATTGTGATAAACTAAATATAGATATGTAAATATTAAGAAAAGTGGGATATAATGAAAAAATTTATTTATGGTGGAATTTTTGGTTTAGCAATAGGGGATGCATTAGGCGTACCTGTTGAATTTATGAAAAGAGAAGACCTGAAAAAAGATAAAGTTAAAGATATGTTATCATATGGAATTAATAATAAGCCAGCCGGAACTTGGTCAGACGATACAAGTATGGCCCTTGCTACTATGGATAGTTTAAAGAGTGGCTTAGATTATTATGATATAATGGATAAATTTTTACAGTGGTTTTTAAACGGAAAATACACTCCTGATAATGTTCCTTTTGGAATTGGAAAAACTACTTTAAATGCCCTTATAAAATATAAAAAGAAAAATCCTCCTCTAGAATGTGGTGGGGATGATATTAGAGATAATGGAAATGGTTCTCTCATGAGGATATTGCCTATATTGTTTTTTTTAAGAAATAAATATGGTAAAAATTTTTTAGATAAAAAAGAGGCCTTTGAATTAATACACAATATTTCAGCTTTAACTCATAGACATAATATAAGTAAAATAGGCTGTGGAATTTATATATCTATTGGAAATTATATTTTAGATGGAGAGAATTTGGAAGATGCTATATATAAAGGAATAGATAAAGCCTTTAATTATTATGAAAATGATGAAAATTTTAAAGAAGATATAGACAATTATAGTAGATTAAAAAATCGTGATTTTTATAAATTAGGCGATGAAAATATAAAGAGTTCTGGATATGTAGTTGATACATTGGAAGCGAGTATTTGGGTTTTATTAAACACTAAATCCTTTGATGAAGCTGTATTAAAAGCAGTAAATCTTGGTGACGATACCGATACAGTTGCAGCAGTTACAGGTGGTCTAGCAGGTATGAATTATGGATTTTCAAATATAAAAAACACTTGGATGGAAAATCTTGTAAATAAAAATATAATAATAAATATAATTAATGAATTTGAAAAAAGTTTAAAATAATAATATAAAATATAAAAAACCCACTATTTAGTGGGTTTTTT
>Ga0079226_10005124_pt1 | contig 10026 bp, 8 predicted proteins | sample Poulit2014_FD_76345 | JGI IMG/M metagenome (GOLD analysis project Ga0079226, IMG submission 76345) | Agricultural soil microbial communities from Georgia to study Nitrogen management - Poultry litter 2014 | ecosystem: Environmental > Terrestrial > Soil > Agricultural land | place: USA: Georgia... | reverse complement strand
GCTGCAACTGATTTAGCTGCTCTTGAGCAAACCACGACTTGTTGGCGCTTTGCCAAGGTTGTAGCCATACCAAACCCAGCCCAATAACCAGTGCTGCCCACCCTGTCGATTGCAAGGCCCGCTGTAAGAGTGAAGGCCGGCGAAAAAGCAACCACATTAAAGCCAAAGCCAGAACCACCAACGCAGCAATCCAGCTAAAACCGCCGTCGCGAATATTGATGATATGCTGCGGTTGATGTCGATAGGCAGACCAATAGGCCACGACAAAGGCAACTCGGCCAGCCAACAAGCTGATCAGAACCACGAACCATAACCAGGGTTCAAGCCTGGTTGTTGATGGATCACGCCGCAGGTATTTTTTGTCTTGATAAATGGCCCAGCCAAAGGCGACCAGCAAGGCTATCACGCATAATAATAGGATGGCATCAAAACTAAATGGCCCCAACTGAATTACCTGCACTGGATTACTGCCCCCTTTGTACCACCTAAAGCGCAGCCAAAGCCGCACTTAATTGCTTGATCTTCTGCGCACATTTGATACCTGGGGCTTGTTCCACCCCGCTGCTTACGTCCACAGCATAAGGTCTTATTGCTTGTATTTTTTCCTGTAGATTGGTTAAATCCAACCCCCCGGCCAATATAATGGGTGCATCGGCAGGGCCAAGCCTTGTTTGCATTTCTGCCAATATTGGCAGATCAAAGCTGACCCCACTACCCCCGTATTCAGGGGTATAGCTATCAAATAACCAAGCGCGCGCGTCAGCATAACGCCGGCAAAAATCAAGTAGCCCCGCTGCGCTGTCCAGCCCTGGGGCCCCAACACGAAAAGCTTTGATATACGGGCGTTTAAAACTGCGGCAAAAGTCGGGCATTTCCTCGCCGTGAAATTGCAGTAAATCAACAGGAGCCTGTGCCAAAACTTGCTGCACCGCCTGTGGCTCAGGGTTAACAAATAGCCCCACAGTGGTAACCAACGCTGGAATTTGCTGCCATAACGCACGGGCCTGTTCAGCAGTTAAATAACGTCGGCTGGGAGGATAAAAAACCAGGCCAATGGCATCGGCGCCGCTGTTAACCATGGGCGCAATATCTTCTGCGCGTGTTAAGCCACAAAGTTTTAAACGTATTCTAGACTGCTGCATCACCGACCCCATTAACGACCAGAAATGATGGGTATTTCTGCCAAAGGATAAAACCACCAACTTGAATGACAGGCTTTAATAAAAAGGACTATTATCCCCTTCATCATCAAAACCGTACTCATCATAACCAAAGGGGTCATCCATACCAAATTCAATCTCGGCGTCATCCAGCAGAACTTCGCCGTGCTTATAATGCGTCACCACCCCGGGAACCAGCAACACAAGGGCAACCATCAATATTTGAATGACAATAAAAGGGACCGAGCCCCAATAGATATCGCCAGTCGTCACCCGCCTGATGGTTTTACCCGTGACGGCATCCACGTAATCTTCGCGGGGAGCCACTGAGCGTAAGAAAAACAGGGCAAAGCCAAAGGGCGGGTGCATGAAAGAGGTTTGCATATTGACGGCCAAAAGCACCCCGAACCAAATTAGGTCGATACCCATCACCTCGGCAACCGGCCCCAGCAAAGGCACGATAATAAAGGCCAGTTCAAAGAAGTCCAAAAAGAAAGCCAGGAAGAAAGTCAGGACACTGACTACAAGCAAAAAGCCCAATTCACCACCAGGCATGTCTATCAGCAGGCTTTCTACCCACAGGTCACCGTTGATACCGCGGAAACTGAGACTAAAAATGGTGGAACCAACCAGGATAAAGACCACAAAGCAAGACAAGCGTGTCGTACTGGCCATCGCTTGGCTAAGCAACTTGAAATTAAGCCTGCGCCGCGAAACTGCCATCACGATGGCTCCTACGGCACCCATGGCCCCCCCTTCGGTGGGTGTTGCCACACCAATAAAAATGGTCCCCAACACTAAAAAAATCAGGAACAGTGGTGGGATCATGACAAAAGTCACGCGCTCGGCAATTTGCGACAGCAAACCAAGACGAAATACGCGATTGACTATAGCCATGGCAAAGGCTGCGATACCCCAAAGCAAAAGCACAATGACCACCCGCTCGTCGACCGGAACCATTTCTTTGGTAGAAAAATAGTAGCGGGAGCCAAAATAAGAGAACAATGCGGCCAAAAATGTGAGCACCAGCAGTGATTTCAGACCCCGACTACCATCTTTTTCTATAAAGGTACGCGCCTCGGGCGGCAACGCTGGTACGCTTTTGGGACGAAAGACCGCCAGCAAGAAAACATAAAAAACATAAGTTAGGGTTAGTAAAATGCCCGGCAGCATCGCCCCACGATACATGTCACCAATAGAACGGCCCAGCTGGTCAGCCAAAATGATCAAGACAATGGATGGTGGAATAACTTGTGATAAAGTCCCCGAGGCGGCAATAACCCCCGTGGCCAAACGCCGGTCATAACCATAGCGCAGCATAATGGGTAATGAAATCAACCCCATGGAAATGACCGAAGCAGAAATCACCCCCGTGGTGGCGGCAAGCATGGCGCCGACCAAAATGACGGCAATGGCCAACCCCCCTCGTATGGGACCAAATAGCTGCCCGATGGTGTCGAGTAAATCCTCGGCCATCCCCGAGCGTTCCAAGATAAGACCCATCAAGGTAAAAAACGGTACTGCCAGCAAAGTGTCATTCGCGATAATGCCGTAAATACGTTGCGGCAAAGCCTGAAACAAAGCAGGCTGCATAAAGCCAAATTCGATGGCAATGACACCGTATAAAATCCCTACTGCTGCCAGAGTGAAGGCAACCGGGAAACCCAACAACAAAAAAGCGATCAAGTTAAAAAACATGATCGGAGCTAAATTGGAAGCAATCAGTTCAAGCATGTAGGGCCTACGGGCTTAAAAATTTATTTTTTCTGTTGTTGCGCCACCGATTGGGCATACTGAGCAATATCATCAGCAATTTCCAATTCCGATCGTTGGCGTTTCTCTGCTTCGGCAATGGGATCAGGCCCTTTGCCCATCAGGAAGGCAACACATTTAATTAGGTGAGAAAGACCTGCCAATAGCAATAAACCAAAACCAACCGGGATCAGTATTTTTACCGGCCAGCGAATTAAACCCCCGGTATTGGAAGAAAGCTCCCAAGTCACCAATGATTTATAAAAATAAGGAATGGACAACCAGAAAACCAACCCAAACGCCGGCATCAAGAAAAAGAGGATGCCAAAAATTTCTATATAGATTTGTACTTTACGGGAAAAGTTCTGGGAAATGACATCGACGCGCACATGCTCATTGCGCAAAAAAGTATAGCCGGAGGCCAGCAGGAAAATAGCCCCGAATAGATACCATTGCAGCTCTAGCCAAGCGTTTGAGCTGACATTGAAAATTTTCCGGATCACCGCATTGGTGGCACTAACCAGCACCACAATCAAGGTCAACCAGGAAATAGCGCGCCCCACCGTGCGATTGAGCTTATCGATTAAGGCACTACAGGCAAGTAAAAATGGCATCGCTCATCATTAATAAAATGTTGCAAACAAAAACAGCTGCCTACACTTTAGCATAAGCCTAATAGCTTACCCCTAAATGCCGATGCAATAAAGCCGAAATATCTTGCTGCGGCAACCCCCAAACTGAATCGTAATCTGCACGTACCAAATACAAGCCCGCTGGCGAAAAAGTCGGTGCAGCATATTGTCGGTTTTTGCTGGCGAGCAATTCTGCCACCCAGCCAACCGGTTTTTTACCTGCTCCGATAGCCACCAGCACCCCCATGATATTACGAATCATATGATGCAGGAAGCCATTAGCGCGAAAATAAAAAATAAAATACTCCCCTTGTTGGCGCACTTCAAGCGCTTGCAAATCTCGTACAGGATTTTTCGCCTGGCATTCTGCCGAACGGAAAGCACTGAAATCATGAGTGCCAACAAAAGCGGCTGCGGCAGCTTGCAATAATTCCAAAGATAACGGCTGAAATACCCAGCCTGCTCGCCCCGTTGCAAAGGGCGTCGGTACCGCATGCTGATGCAACCTATAGACATAATGACGTGCTCGAGCAGAAAAACGAGCATGAAAATCTGCCTGCACAGGCTGCGCCCATTGCACCCGAATGCTAGGGGGCAGATAGGTATTAAGCCCACGCACCCAAGAAAATGCAGCACGCTTTGCCGTGGTATCAAGGTGTACGACCTGCTCAAGGGCGTGCACCCCCGTGTCCGTACGCCCAGCACATATAGTGGATACCGGCGTTTTTAGGAAAGTTGCCAAAGCATTTTCCAGCTGATCTTGGATAGTTAGACCATGTGGCTGCCTTTGCCAGCCATGCCATCGCTCACCACTATAGGCAACGCCGAGCGCTATTCTATGCATAGGTCACGAGGAACGTTTATTATCCGAGCCAGAATTTCCTGCTGAAGAGGCACCGGCCCCCGTTGAACCGGCATCTGCTGAAGCCCCCTTCCCGGCTACCGCCTCGTCCAGGGGCGGTGTATCCAGATCCAGATTGATATCATCCAGCTTGGCCTGAATCATTTCAGGAGTTACCCGGTCAGGCGCTTCTAATTCAATGGTGGTTTTGTTGGCCCGTTTAAGAATCCAAACGGTAAAGACAATAATGAAAAACAGCAAGGCCAGCATCAGCTTGAAAAAATGCATCTCAAACCACGACATTTGTTGCTCCAATTCTTGTTTAGCCCCGGTGTTATCTAATGTACGGCTAAGTTCGCCATCAGCTGGTGTTCCTCCAGCTGCTGAGACCGCAGATGAAGCATCTTGTACCGCCAACCCGGCTGATTCGCCCCCAGCCCATTGTCCGGTCTGCGCCGCAGCAGACTGACCGCCAGAAACAGCAGCCAATTTTTCCTGTGTAGTATCCGCTTTAGCTTCTGCCGCCTCAGCAGCCTGCACAGACCCGGCCTGAGATTCTTCTGCCACAGCAGTCTGCGTCGCTCCCGTTTCTGGGCCTGCTGCCCCACCGGCCTGGGCGGCGGAAGACTGAGGGTCGGTCGTTGCAGATGCCTCTGACGGGTCTGTGCCAGAATGTGGCGCTTCACTGGCGCCCTCTGGGCTTTCCGACAAGGGTTGTTCAGATTCTGCCTCTGGACGCTCTGTTGTTGGTTTTGCGGCCAAGTCCGTGGCTGGTTTCTGAGTGGCAGCTTGGGCAATATCAGAGCCAGCAGATGTTGTAGCAGCGGTATCACCCAATGCTGTGTCAATATCACTAGGCAGAGCGCCGGATGCGTCGGCTGACAAAGGGCTGGTGGCCGACAAACTGTCTTCTAATTGTTGAATATTGGTATCCAGCTCGACCAGCTCTTTTTCCAGCTGCTTGATCCTTTTGGCTTGAGCTTGCTGATCGTCAGCGCGCAGCGTTTCTGCACTATCGACACCCTCTTGAGAAAGGCGCAGTCTATCGCCTTGTGGCGCAAGGTGATCATCTTGGGGCGCTTCCAGGGCTTGGCTGTCCGCAGCGGTCGGCTGAGCGGCCGCCAACGCCTCTGGCTCGGCCACCAAGCGCTGCTCGGCTTCTTGCGTGGTTGCCCCACGAGCAAGCGCCTCTTTGTACTGGTTAAATTGCTGTGCATGGCGGACGTACATTTGCCTGGCTTCGCGATCCGTCAAGGCTTGAACTTGCTCGGCTGTTGGGATCTGCAACTTCTGACCCGCCAAAAGGAAGTTCATGTTCTCGCGAGAGAAAGCCTGGGGGTTATGCCGGTAAAGCGCCGCCAGTAATTGATACTCGGTGCCATGGGCACTGCCCAGACGTTGTGCCAGACCATGCAGAGTATCCCCAGGTTGTACCGTCAACGAAGCAGGGGAAGAATCAGAACTGCTGGTGGCCGCAGGCAACTGCACCGATGGCCGTGGTTGCTGCAGCATGCTCACCTGATGGCGCTGTTGCTCTTGGGCTAGCTCAACCTCGATCACCAAATCGATAACGGGCTGCTCAATGATTTCCGGGCTATTAAAACGCGCTACCATCGTTTGCGCTTGTTGCCCATCAAAGAGCGCTACCTGGGCATGCAAAATACCCGGTTGTGGCGACAGCCCCAGCTCTTGCCAAATAGCCTTAGGGGCCATTCGCACCACGAGCTCTTCCTTGTCCTGGGGCGATAGCTCTTTTAATAAGATACTAAACTGCAACGGCTGCCCAGGGGCTGATTCAATCCGTGCATGCCCTATCTCGAAGGCATGCACAACGCTTGCAAAACTTAAGCCCCACACTGCCATCAAACTGGCGATACCCGTGGCCCAATGCCGTTGATGCGCTTTGTTTTTCTTATGGCAATGTGAGGTGCTCATGTTAGAGGGCTCCCAAAGCAATTCTGAGCATTCTGCGCAAGGGTTCAGCCGCCCCCCACAAAAGCTGATCGCCAACGGTAAAGGCAGTGATATAGTCTTTGCCCATGGCCAAATGACGCAAGCGCCCTACAGGGATATTCATGGTACCTGTTACAGCGATAGGTGTGAGTTCGGTCATGCTCTGCTCACGATTATTAGGGACATATTTCGTCCATGGGGTGCTTTGCTGAATGATCTCTTCGAGCTCGTCCAGGGGTACTTCTTTGCTCAATTTTATTGTCAACGCCTGACTATGCGAACGCATCGCCCCAATGCGGACACAAAGGCCATCAATGGGCACATAATTGTCATCGTTGTGGCCCAAAAGCTTGTTGCTCTCGGCCCCCGCTTTCCATTCTTCGCGCGACACCCCATTGCCCAAATCTGAATCGATCCAGGGAATTAGGTTACCGCCCAGGGGAACCCCAAAGTGCTGATGGTCCAGCGTTGGCGATTTTTGTGCTTGCAATACGCCGCGATCGATCTCCAAAATGGCAGAAGCAGGGTCATCAAGCAGCGACTTAACAGATTGATTTAATTGGCCAAACTGAGTCAGCAGTTCGCGCATATGCTGTGCGCCACCGCCCGATGCTGCCTGGTAGGTCATGCTGGTCATCCAGTCGATAAGACCATGCTTGAATAAGCCGCCCAGACCCATCAACATGCAGCTCACCGTGCAATTACCGCCAATAAATTGTTTAACACCCTTTTCCAGACCGGCATCAATCACCTCTCGGTTGATAGGATCCAGCACAATGATAGAGTCGTCCTCCATGCGCAAAGTACTGGCCGCATCTATCCAGATACCTTGCCAGCCGCTTTGGCGCAGCTGGGAGTAAACTTTGGCGGTGTAATCGCCACCTTGGCAAGTGACAATAATCGGCAGCTTCTTTAAGGTGTCAATATCATAGGCATCTTGAAGTGGCTCGGCCCCTGTAGCCCAGTCAGGGGCTGCCCCCCCTGCATTGCTGGTCGAGAAAAACAAAGGCTCGAAGAGCTCGAAGTCGTTTTCTTCGCGCATGCGCTGCATCAGCACCGAGCCAACCATACCACGCCAACCAATAAGACCAACTGCTTGTTTCATGAACTACCACCTAATTTAAACGTAAATTTGCAATGCGACGACCACCGTATCAGAGCGCTTTGAGCACGGCATCACCCATTTCCTGAGTGCCCACCAGATTGCATCCGGGCTGCTGAATATCAGCGGTACGGTAACCGCGCTCTAAAACTGAGCTGACTGCCTTTTCTATGGTCTGTGCCGCAGCTTCATTATCTAAAGAATAACGCAGCAACATCGCTGCAGACAAAATTGTCGCTAACGGGTTGGCCTTATTCTGACCGGCAATATCAGGAGCCGAACCGTGGATGGGCTCGAATAGCCCCTGTTGTGAATCGTTTAATGAGGCCGAAGGCAGCATGCCAATAGAGCCGGTTAACATGGCGGCTTCATCAGAAAGAATATCCCCAAACAAATTGCCGGTGACCACCACATCGAACTCTTTTGGCGCACGGACCAGCTGCATGGCAGCATTATCCACATACATATGAATCAATGCCACGTCGGGATATTCCTTGGCCACCTCGTTCATGACATCGCGCCAAAGCTGCGAGGTCTCGAGCACATTGGCCTTGTCCACACTGCACAATTTTTTCTGCCGCTTTTGGGCGGCCTGAAAAGCCACATGAGCGATACGACGCACCTCGGATTCGGCATAATGCATGGTGTCAAAACCCTGCTGCTCGCCAGCAAAAGGCCCATCCTGGACGGTACGCAAACCACGAGGCTGACCAAAATAGATGTCTCCGGTGAGCTCGCGCACAATGAGTATATCCAACCCCGCCACAACCTCGGGCTTAAGGCTGGAAGCCTCGGCCAAAGGTGGAAATAACAGGGCAGGACGTAAATTGGCGAATAAACCGAGCTCTTTACGCAACCCCAAAATGGCTTGCTCGGGACGCAAATGTCGCTCGAGCTGGTCATACTTCCAGTCACCGACCGCGCCAAACAAAATGGCTTGGGCCTCTTTGGCGGCCGCGATGGTGTCAGGTGGCAATGGGTGCCCATGCGCCTCGTAGGCGGCACCGCCTACGGGTACGTGCACAAATTCGAGGTCCAATGACAAGGCTTCAAGGACTCGCAATGCTTGTTGGGTAATCTCCTGGCCAACCCCATCGCCGGCCATTACTGCAACTAATGATGACATGGTTTTCCTTAAACAACGTGAGCAGTCAAACTGCGTTATTGTGCTTATCCTTCCAGGCCTTCGGCCACCAACCAGGGGAAGCGTGCCAATCGCTCTGCCTCAAACTCGCGAATGAGGTCAGCCTTTTTCAAGGTGGTGCCAATTTCGTCAAGCCCATTTAATAATGCGTGTTTGCGGCTGGGATCAACCTCGAAGTGGAAGCTTTCCCCCCCCGGGGCAATCACTTTTTGAGCCTCTAAATCGATGGTCAGGCGATAACCAGGAAAGGCACGCACTTCGTCAAAGAGGCGATTAACCTCGAGCTCGCCTAGCACCACGGGCAACAACCCGTTTTTAAAACTGTTGTTATAAAAAATATCGGCAAAAGACGGGGCGATAATGGCTCTAAAACCATATTGAAGCAACGCCCAGGGTGCGTGCTCACGACTCGACCCACAGCCAAAATTGCGCCGCGCCAATAAAATCGAAGCCCCCTGATAGCGCTCGTGATTCAAAACAAAATCGGGGTTTTGCGGGCGCTTGCTATTGTCCATGCCGGGTTCGCCATGATCCAGATAGCGCAGCGAATCAAACAAGTTGGGACCAAAGCCCGTACGCTTGATTGATTTGAGAAATTGCTTGGGAATGATTAAGTCAGTATCGACATTCTCGCGATCCAAGGGTGCGACCAGCCCCTGATGTACGGTAAAAGCTTGCATAATACCCTCTTAATTAAGTGTTCTGACATCAACAAAATGGCCTGCTACCGCAGCGGCAGCCGCCATGGCCGGACTCACCAAATGAGTGCGCCCCCCTTGACCTTGTCGACCTTCAAAGTTGCGGTTGGATGTTGACGCGCAGCGCTCACCGGGCTCGAGCTTATCTGCATTCATGGCCAAACACATAGAGCAACCGGGCTCGCGCCATTCAAAACCAGCTTCGATAAAAATTTTATCCAGCCCCTCTTGTTCTGCCTGGGCCTTAACCAGGCCAGAACCTGGCACCACCATGGCCAGTTTGACATTAGAGGCAACCCGACGCCCGCGCGCTACCGCAGCAGCCTCGCGCAGATCCTCTATTCGGGCGTTGGTACAAGAACCAATAAACACCTTGTCAATGGCAATGTTGGTAATGGGCTGGCGCGGATCCAATCCCATATACTGCAGGGCACGTTCGATGCCCTCACGTTTGACGGCATCGCGCTCAAGCTCGGGATCAGGCACAGCGGCATCGACCGGAAGCACCATTTCAGGGGAGGTCCCCCAAGTCACCTGCGGTTTGATATCAGCAGCGTTGATTTCCACAATACGATCAAAATGCGCATCGGCATCAGAATGCAAGCTGCGCCAGTATTCGACGGCTTGGTCCCACATGGCTCCTTTGGGGGCATAAGGCCGACCACGGAAATAATCAATGGTTTTATCATCTACCGCCACCAGACCCGAACGTGCACCAGCTTCGATAGCCATGTTGCACACGGT
>Ga0079226_10005123_pt1 | contig 10026 bp, 7 predicted proteins | sample Poulit2014_FD_76345 | JGI IMG/M metagenome (GOLD analysis project Ga0079226, IMG submission 76345) | Agricultural soil microbial communities from Georgia to study Nitrogen management - Poultry litter 2014 | ecosystem: Environmental > Terrestrial > Soil > Agricultural land | place: USA: Georgia... | reverse complement strand
GATGTATTTTTTTGATGTGAACAAAGATGGAAATGGTGACGTGATTAGTTCTTCGGCGCACAATTATGGAGTTTGGTGGCATGAGCAAAAAATCCAGGCAGATGGATCTGTTCAATGGATCCGGCATCTGATCGATCGGTCTTTTTCGCAATCGCACAGCCTGATGTTGGCGGATGTGAATGGAGATGGTCATCCGGATCTGGTGACGGGGAAGCGGTATTATGCGCATAATGGTGGCGACCCGGGAGCAGAGGAGCCGGCGGTTCTCAATTGGTATGAATATGTGCCGGGGATTTCACCTTCTTGGATCCGTCATGAAATCGATGATGAGTCGGGGTCAGGGCTCAATCTGGTGGTAGAGGATATGAACGGGGATGGAAAACCCGATGTCATCACTTCCAATAAGAAGGGGGTGTTCGTGTTTTTACAGAAATAAAGATTATGATTCGGCTCTGGATCAATATGGAAGTACTCTTTTTACTGCTCGTATGCGGACCGGCGGTTGAGATTCTCTCATTGAATGCCCAGGAAAAGGTTGAAGCGGAAGACAACATCGTTCAGAGGCAGAAGTTATGAAGAACATTTTTTATTGACTTGTCAGAGTCCGGAAAGAAAGGAGTTCTGGAAAAATGGGATTAATCATTTGTTCTAGGTAATAGTAGGCAAGCTGCATCAATTAATTGGGTGAAATTAATGGTTCTTAAAAAAAGGAAATATATTAGATTTATTCCTGAGCTATACCCATGGCAATTTGGTTTGGCCGTTGAGATGTGATTAGAGAAATTTGATGAAGAGAGGGGATATTTTTCTTGCAGAAGTCGGTGAAAATCTACCGTCATGGGGCATAGAGATATGAATTTATTATTTTACACCCATTATTGAAAAATTTAAAATGGACCGAATCTGCCAATTTTTTTACCAGAATTCACTTTTCTTTATCTCATCATTTTTGATGATTTTTCTTTTCGGATGTCAACAGGAGAAAGAAGGACCTGTTCCTGTAGAAAAGAATATGCACATCATCATGGTGGGTGGGAATCTTGGTTCACGAATGATGAATTATGGTCATTTTGAGACGGAAATGCATATGCGATTTCCGGGCGATAGTTTATTTATCCGGAATATGTGTGATCCGGGAAATACACCGGGGTTTCGACCTCACTCCAGCCGAAACTCCCCTTGGGCTTTTCCCGGAGCGGAAAAGTTTCAGACGGAATATGCAAATCCTTCCGGCAGTACGGGACATTTTGAGACAGAAGATGAATGGATTCATCGACTCGGAGCAGATGTAATCCTGGGCTTTTTCGGATATAGTGAATCTTTTCAGGGAGAGGAGGGATTAGAAAATTTTAAAAAGGAATTGGATGCTTTTGTTCAGCATAGTCTGATCCAGGATTATAATCGAGATACCACCCGATTGGTATTGATCTCACCGATCGCTTTTGAAGATTTGTCTGGTGTCAGAGATTTGCCGGAGGGCCATGAGGAGAATAAAAATCTTGAACTCTATACGGAGGGGATGCGACAAGTGGCGGCAGAGCATAACGTGCCTTTTATAGATGTGTTTGTACCCACCAAAAAATGGTGTACAGAAAGTGAAAAACCATTGACCATCGACGGATCTCAACTCACAGATGAGGGATATGAACGCTTGGGAGAATATCTCGCAGATCAAATATTCGGCAGTAAAAAAAGAGCACCTTCCTCTTATAAAAAGATGATCCATGCAGCCGTTCAGGAAAAAAACTGGATGTGGCACAATGATTTTAAAATTCCGAATGGTGTTCATGCATATGGTCGGCGGTATGATCCTTTTGGACCGGATAATTATCCTTTCGAAATTGAAAAAATCCGGCAGATGACCCTGAATCGCGATACTGCGATCTGGATGGCGGCTGCGAAAAATAAAAAATTGGATCTGGCAGCGGCCGACGCAAGAACCCGACCGCTACCGGAGGTCGAAACGAACTATCGACCAGCTCTGGAAGGGGAAGAAATCGAATATCTCTATGGGGATGAAGCTTTGGAGCGAATTCAGGTTCCGGAGGGATATGAGATTCAATTGTTTGCTTCGGAGGTTGAATTTCCGGAGCTGGCCAATCCGGTACAGATGTCCTTTGATAATAAAGGTAGATTATGGGTAGCTGTGATGCCCAGTTATCCTCATTATCGACCCGGCGACGATAAGCCCAATGACAAGTTGTTAATTTTTGAAGATACGAGCGGAGACGGGAAGGCGGACAATGTGATTGTCTTTGCAGATAGTCTTCATCTGCCGATTGGATTTTCACTGGAGGAAGAGGGAGTCTATCTTTCTCAGGGAACAAACATGGTTTTGCTGAAGGATCTGGACGGAGATGATCGGGCGGATACGAGTATTATTTTGTTAAGCGGATTTGATGATCACGATACACATCATGCGCATAGTGCCTACACTACGGATCCTTCGGGAGCCATTTATATGGGAGAGGGAGTTTTTCTTCATACAAATGTAGAGACTTCTTACGGAACGGTACGGGCTACAAATGGAGGATTTTATCGTTATGCACCTCAACTGCAAAAGCTGGAGCGGGTGTCGCAAGTTTCTATTCCCAATCCGTGGGGAATTGCTTTTGATAAATGGGGACAAGATTTTTTTGCAGAGACTTCAGGTCCTGCAGTTCGTTGGATGATGCCCGGTTCTGTGGTACCGTTGTATGGTCACGGAAATTATAAATCCAAGGATCTGATCGAGCCTGCACATCGGGTACGTCCTACTTCAGGACTGGAGTTTATTTCAAGTCGACATTTTCCCGATGAGGTACAAGGAGATCTTCTGATCAACAATACGATCGGTTTTTTGGGAATGAAGCAGCATTCCATGGTCGATGATGGGACCGGTTTTTTGAGTAAACATCGACAGGATCTGGTGTCCAGTGATGATAAAAATTTTCGGCCGGTCGATATGGAGTTTGCACCCGACGGATCATTGTACTTCCTGGATTGGCACAATGTTTTGATCGGTCATATGCAGCATAATGCGAGAGATCCTTTACGTGATCATGTGCATGGACGGATTTACAGGATCACCTATCCTTCACGACCTTTGGTGGAGCCGGCAGAAATTGACGGTGCGTCGATCCCGGTTCTGCTCGATAATCTGAAGCTGCCTGAATACCGGAGCCGGTCCAGATCCCGGCGGGAATTACGGGGAAGAGATGCGGATGAAGTAATCCCTGCCTTAAGAACCTGGATCAATCGTCTGGATCGGAATGATCCTCAGTACGAACACCATCTGCTGGAGGCACTATGGGTTTCGTGGGGAATGAATCAGGTGGATCAGGAACTGCTTCGCCGCTTGCTGATGGCAGAAGATTATCACGTGCGTGCGGCGGCGGTTCGGGGGGTAAGATATACAGGACATCAATTGGAGGATCAAAACCAGCTCCTGATGGAAGCAGTGCAGGATGAGCATGGCAGAGTCAGATTGGAAGCGATCGTAGCCGCTTCCTGGCTGGATGTGGAAAAGGGGATGACGATCCTGAAGGAAGCGGCTAAGATGCCACTGGATGAATGGATGAAGGGACCATATGAGACGGCGGTCGCTCACCTTAACAAAGTGTCGGTCAAAGAGCATCGTTCATTGGCAGAAGTGACAGATCTGAAAGGAGAAGACCGGGAATTATTTGTGCTCGGGAAGGATATTTATGAAAGGGACGGATTCTGCAGTACCTGTCATCAGCCGGATGGCAAAGGTCTGGATGCATCCGGGTTTCCTCCGCTGGCAGGTACGAGATGGGTCAACGGGAATAAGGATCGTCTGATCAAGCTTACTCTGAATGGTTTGCTTGGACCGATGGAGATATTAGGCAAAAAATATTCCGGGCAGGTCCCGATGACGCCCTTTGAAGGATTGCTGAATGATAAAGAAATGGCAGCTGTACTGACCTATGTGCGGAATTCATTCGGGAATTCGTCCAGCCCGGTAAAGCCGGAAGAAGTGGAGAAAGTGCGGAAAGCCACTGCTGATAAAAAAGGATTTTATGATCCGGCAGAATTGCTGACTGTACATCCGATGGAGTAAAACAGAAAATGGCAGAGGTGTCGCAAAAAAAAGCAAAGGGAGCAAAGTTTGGTAAAGATCTTATGTTCTCTTCGGCATCTGATTTTTTTGTTGCAAGAACAACTTAATTCTTAGTTTCGTCTTTACTGCTAAAAACAAGATATTGCATAAGAAGCCCAGGTCTTTGAAATAATAAAGATGTTTCTTTGCTTTCGGCTGGTTCGGGACAGATGCTGAATACAAGAAAATCGAAATTCAGCGTTTAATTTTCTTGAAAACGAAAGTGAAAAATAAAGACTGTATATTTACAGTGATATGCGGCTAAGGAAAGAAATCGATGAACTGCTTCAGGCAAATGTAATCACAGAAGAAACGGCTCAGAAGATCCGGGAGTACTATGAAGGAAATTCGGGTTCTGCCAATCGTCGGCTGATCGTTATTTTCGGAATATTGGGAGCATTGTTGAGCGGAATGGGAGTCATCTTGATCATGGCTTATAATTGGGCTGACCTCAGTGTCGCTATCAAATCGATCATCGCATTTGTTCCATTGTTTATCGCGCAATTAGCCGGTTTTTATACATTAGGTTGGCAGCGGCATAATCCGGTATGGAAAGAAGGAAGTGGTGTGGCGATTATCATGGGGGTGGGGGCTTGTCTTTTTTTGATCAGTCAGATATATAATTATCCGGAATCGGAAAATTCTCTGTTGTTCCTGTGGATGTTGTTGATTCTTCCCGTGCCATATATACTCAATTCGGGTGCAGCATCGATGATTTACATCGGCGGGATTACCTATCATGCCGCATATCTCTGATACTTCACCAATGGCACATCGGAAATATGGATGTATTGGTTGCTCCTGGGTGCGATTTTTCCATATTACATCTATTTGATCCGATCTCGATTTCATGAATTTTATACGGTGATTCATCATTGGGTTTTTCCGCTTTCGATAGTGATTGTTCTAGGAGGATTTACTGATACACATGGAATATGGATGTATTTTGCGTATTTCAGTCTCTTTGGAATATATTTCATTCTTGGAAATATTCGCCCGTTTTCTTCCTATCCCAACCTTCAAAACGGCTATTATCAGATCGGTCAAATCGGAACTGCCATTATGATGATCATGTTGAGCTTTAAATGGTTTTGGAACAGGCTTCCTGATCGCCTGCATTCGTCTGCAGAAGCTTTTTCTACACCGGAGTTTTGGTTGGGTGCCGGACTGACCATCGCTGCTGCTGGTCTTTTACTTTTCGCTGTTCGGCAAAATCGTTCATTGAAAACAGAGCCTTTCGCTTTTCTGTTTTTGATGTTCATCTTTTGTTTCTATATAGGAACCATATCGATCTACGGATATCTCTTGATCAATTTTCTTATTTTGATCACAGGTGTATTGACCATTCGTAAGGCAAATAAAGAATCAGATTTTGCGGAATTGAATTTTGGATTGCTGATTTTTACAGTACTTATTTTCAGTCGTTTTTTTGATTCCAACATCAGTTTTTTACTTCGCGGACTGGCATTTATCTTAGCGGGGATGGGGTTCTTTTTTGTGAATTACAGGATGTACAGGAAAAAATTGAGTCATGAAAAATAGAGTGTTGGTAATGGCTGCTTTCCTGATAATGGCAGGATTTCAATGGTATATTCCATGGAATATGAGCCGGGATATTCCTATGTCAGAGGGGAATATTTATAAATTTGAAATGGTTCCTTTTGATCGAAATGATCCTTTCAGGGGAAAATATCTCCAATTGCGTTTTGAGGCGGATCGCGTGAAAATGGATACGATGATGGATTTTAAATCCGGAGAAGAAATATATGCTGTGTTGGATCAGGACTCTGCAGGATTCGTGCGGATACAATCGGTGGAAAGAGAAATACCGATGGAGGATTTGGACTTTATCATTACCAGAGTGCATATGTTCAATGAGAAGGACACTACTGTGATTCTCGATTTTTCGTTTGACCGGTATTATTTAAATGAAAATCTCGCGCGGACTATAGAAGATTCTTATCAACATCGTTTTGCAGATCCTGCCGGAGAAAATTATGCGGTGGTGAAGGTAAATGAAGGGCGAGCCATGCTGGAAGAAGTTTTTATAGACGGGAAAGCTATACAGGATTGGGGGAGATGAGGGAAAGAGAGTGAAGGGACAGATAAACTTCTTTCTGAGAGAGATTCCTCCATAAGTCGGATAAGTGCGCGTCTGATTTTATCATCGGTATACCATGTTTGATTTGTCCGATTTTTTGTTCACAGAAATTAGTCGTATCAGGTATAGATCAGGTGATATGCAAAAGGGGAAATAAGCCGAACCAAAAAATATATAACAGAGAAAGTGCCATCAGAAGATCAATTCTTGCCGGAATGATCGGTCGTAAAATCAATCGTAAAATCATATACGTCAGCAATAATCCATGTGGTAGTATAAAGAAAACGGCTACATGATATAGATCTCCGATCTCGGGAAGCTGACACCAAAAAAGCGTAACCAGAATAGAAAGAAGGATGAAAATCAGGGCGATAAACAAACCGGTTCTTTTCCCGAAACGGACGACGATTGTTTTTTTGCGGTGAACCAGATCAGCTCTGTAATCAGGAATCCCCGCGAGGATGATGGCAGGCACAATGGCCAAAAATAAGGGGATGCTGACCATCCATGGAAAGATGTCGCCGATCGGGCCGCCCTGGAAAAGAAATCCGCATAACATGACGCCAATACTGTGGGTGAGGCCGACGTCAATCTCCCCGAGAGTCCGGTAAGAAAGACGGAGAGGGGGATTCGTATATCCGAGAGAAATGATGCTCAAAATGCTCATTACAGAAAAAATCGCCCAGTCTATTCTATGAATCAATAAAATGATGAAGGCAAAAACTCCCGCAAGGATCAAAGCACGACGGCTTCCGGTTTTTAAATCTTTACCTGACAGATCTTGGTCTACCAAAACTCTGGATCCTCCCGTAAAGGGACTGTAGTTTTTATTGATTTTATCACTTTCGTAATCGTGGTAGTCATTATAAAACACCACCGCTACTTCCAGAAAAAACAAAAACAAATATCCGATCCAGAAGATCCAGGGATTAAAACCGAATCCAAGGTGGGCAGCACCATATCCTCCGACTGCATAGGCGATCCAGGTCATCGGGTAAAACTGGAGACGGATGGCTTTCAACCAGGGCTTGAGACGATACCAGCTTTTCTCCAGCGGAGTGATTATTTCCTTGTCCAGTTTTTCCCCTTGTTTTCTGGTTTGTTCGATCCATTTTTTTCGCCGGGCCAGGGTAGTATATGACACCGGTGAGAACCCCAAAAAACGTACGGGCCGGATTCCGCAATATCCTAATGTCCCCTGCCGCATGGCATTGGTGCCGGGTGCGCGGTACAGAATCCGGTACACGAATAGGGGGGTATCCATCGTTGTAATCAGTTGAGCAGTCTTTCCCTGAAGTAGTTGAATCCAATCCGTATTCCGATCTTTTTCTTCAAAGGCAAATCCGGGAAGCAGTACTCTGTCAAGAAACCCTTTGAGCAGTGCGGGCATGGTGGCCCACCAGGTAGGATAGACAAATACCAGATGATCCGCTTCTGTGATGCATTGTCGTGCGTATTCTATATCCGGCTCTGACAACTGAGCACGCATTTTTTTATCGGTCACATGCAGATGGAAAGTCAAGTCATACAGACGAAGATAGGTGACTTCTGCTCCGGTGCTTTCCGCTCCGGAAATATACGCTTCTGCTAACGATTCTGAAAAACTACCTGGTCGTGGATGTCCTAATATGACAAGAACTTTCATATTTTAGCGAAAGGATTTGAGTGAAGAAGCGGGATCTTCGGGAAATGCCGCGAATTGAATAAATATATCAGGATTACATCAACGGAAAGAATTTTTATTGTGAATCGTCAATAAAACCTTGATTTCCATTCATACGGGAGAACAGGATGCTTTTTAGAGATAAGCCGGAATTTTAAAATTTAAAAATACGAAGAAAATGAAAGAATCGATAAGGGTTTCAGCAGCACAATTCTCCCCGAAGGACGGGGATAAGACATATAACCTGAAGGTGATGGAAGATTTGATTATCCGTGCGACGGAAGCCGGAACGCAGGTGATCAGTTTTCATGAATTATGTACCACCGGATATACCTATTTGAAAAATCTGGATCCGGAAACATTGGCAGAATTGGCGGAAGAAATCCCGAATGGTCCGACGACGCAAAAATTGATTTCTCTGGCAGCAAAACATGGGATCACGATTCTTGCAGGAGTGCTGGAGCGTGAAGGAGAAAAACTTTTCAATTCATATATCGCGGTAGATGAGACAGGATTGATCGCACGTTACCGAAAAATCCATCCCTTTATCAGTACTCATCTTTCGCCGGGAGAAGAATATGTTGTTTTTGATCTCCATGGGTGGAAATGCGGAATTCTGATCTGTTATGACAACAATGTGATCGAAAATGTGCGGGCGACCACCTTGCTGGGTGCAGAAGTGATTTTTGCTCCTCATGTGACGGGCTGTACGCCTTCTTCTATGCCGGGGAGAGGTTTTGTGGCAGACGAATTATGGGAAAAAAGAGAGGAAGATCCGGTCCCTTTACGCATGGAATTTGAAGGACCGAAGCACCGCGGCTGGCTGATGAGGTGGTTGCCGGCACGGGCTTTTGACAATGGAGTATATTATGTGTTTTCCAATCCGATCGGTTATGACGGGGAGCATCTCAAAGGTGGGAATGCGATGATTCTGGATCCTTACGGTGAATTATTGGCCGAAACCCGCAGTTTTGATTCTGATATTGCTTCAGCTCTCCTGACGCGTGATAAGCTCTCCTTGGCTGGTGGCTACCGATACCGGAATGCGCGCCGTCCTGAGTTGTATGCTCAAATCCTGGGCCGGGATCATCGGGCAGAAACAAAACCTTACTGGCTGAAGGAAGAAAGGAAGTGAAGTAGCTGGTAGGAAAGAAGTTTCAGGTCTTTGATTTTATGCGCAGAGATTCCTGGAAATCCCAGGCTTGGATATGGTGAATGCCTTCATTATCGGGTAGTTTGATATCATCAAGCGATACAATTATTTTTGGGTAATTATCTTGTATGGCTTTCAGGGCTTATATTCACGGATAGCTGTTTTTTCATCGGTCAGCGAATATGAAGATTGAACATAAAGAGTATTTCCATCCTTTTGAGCCACAAAATCTATTTCATTTTCCCCCTTTGCATTTTATCGTCCATGTTCGAATAAATGAAGAAAAATGAATTATTTTCGTGTATGGGCGAAAATATTCGGTATTTAGTGATTTTTTCGTGCACAGACGAATATTTTCCGAAAAACTCTTGTATTCGAAGAGGGTGGGGTGTTTGAGAGTGATTTTTGCCGGTTAAGAAATTCCAAAATCATGGGGCAAATGATCATAAACCGGATTAAATATTTCAAATTACACGTCGCAATAAATTTTTAAAAAATATCTTTAGATGAAAAATTCATTTTTGTTCTCCTTTCTGTTTTTGGCATTTACCGCTCAGTTGACGGCGCAGACGCCGAAAATCATCACTCATCGGGGTGCCTGGAAAAATACAGAAGTTCCGCAAAATTCCATTGCTTCGCTTCGGGCAGCAGCAGAACAAAAGGCCTGGGGAACGGAATTTGATGTACATCTTACCAAGGATGATGTGCTGGTTGTCAATCATGATCAGGATTTTTATGGTATCGACATTGCTACATCGACCTATGAAGAGCTTCTGTCCAAAAAACATCCGAATGGAGAGTCGATTCCGACGGTAGAAGAATATCTGAAAGAAGGAAAAAAACATAAAAAGCTGAAGCTGATATTTGAGTTGAAAACTAATCGATTGGGAGTGGATCGTACTCTGGAATCGGTTGCTAAGTCGGTAGAACTGGTGAAGAAAATGAAGGTCAAAAAACAGGTGGAGTTTATCGATTTCAGTTATGATGCCTGTCTGGAATTCAAGCGT
>Ga0079226_10005121_pt1 | contig 10027 bp, 13 predicted proteins | sample Poulit2014_FD_76345 | JGI IMG/M metagenome (GOLD analysis project Ga0079226, IMG submission 76345) | Agricultural soil microbial communities from Georgia to study Nitrogen management - Poultry litter 2014 | ecosystem: Environmental > Terrestrial > Soil > Agricultural land | place: USA: Georgia... | reverse complement strand
TTACCCTTCTTTTTTTCTCATATATTCTTCATATTCATCCTCACGGTGGCGCAAATACGGTTTTATGCCGCTGCGATGGGCTGCTCGCGACAACATATGCCCGCCTACAGGGTTAGTGAGCAAAATAAACAGAATCGCTAACAGAAGTTTTCCGCTTATCAATTGATGCGAACCGTATAAAAATAAAAATGCGGCCAGCAAAATACTGATGATGCCAAGCGTAGGCGCTTTCGTGGCGGCATGCAGCCGAGTGTACACTCCTGGAAATCGAATGATGCCAAGAGCGCTTGAAAAGATGAAAAATGTACCCGCTAAAAGCAGAAAGATGATGATGATATTCATGATGATGCTAATCAAGATCTCGATCTCGCTCAATGATAACACCCATTTCAATATATTTTGCCAAAGCCAATGTTCCGATAAACGATAGAATGCCAATCAATAAAATGACATCGTTCAGTTTCGTTGTCACTAACAAGATGGCAGAAAGGGCAGCTACAGCCATCAGACATATGCCGATTGCATCTAAAGCCGCTGCTCTATCGGGATTCGAAGGACCAACCAAAACTCGATAGATAAGCAAAATGAGCGTTAGCGCGATACCGACCAAACAGACCAAAGTTGCAATATGCAGTAAACTTTCGATACGCTCGAGTGCATCAATCATTTGGTCACCTCCATAATCGCTTTTTCAAATGTATTTTTAATATCGTCAATCGATTCGTCAATATCATCGATATGCATTGCATGGATAAAAATCTGCGACTGATCGTCGGAAACGGCTACAGATAATGTGCCAGGAGTTAACGTAATCAAATTTGCAAGCAATGTGATTTGCCAATCCTTTTTGACTTCGATCGGCATCGCAAAGATTCCTGGTTCAAAATCCGGCTTTCGCTTATAGACGAGCTTTACAATATCGATATTCGATAATATAAGTTCTCGAATGAATATGATCGCTAAAACGAAAACCCTATAAATCGGCGCCAAATAAAACCGGCTTAGGAAAAAACGGTTCAACAACAATAAAAGCAGCGCACCTAATATATACCCAAAAATGAAAGTGATGAACGTATAGCTTTCGCTCAAAAACATCCACATGAAAGATATAATCAGATTTACGACAATTTGAAAGGCCATATATTCATTACTCCTTTAGTACAGAATTGATGTAGATTTCCGGGTCGAGCAAATAATCGGCAGTGAATTCTATATAAGGATATACGAACTCTGCACCGATTCCGATTGCAATAGAGAAGAATAACAAAAACGAAATCGGCCACATCATGCCGTTTAATGGCTTTCTCTGTATCGTTTCCTGTTTTTCGCCCCAAAATCCGCGGATGAATATTTTCATGACGGAGTACAATATCAATAAGCTTGTAAGAAGGCCGACTACAATCATGATAATATGCTCTCCCTCAAATGCGCCTCTGAGCAAAAGAATTTTACCGATAAAGCCGCTGAAAGGGGGGATGCCCGCCAACACGAATGCTGCGATGAACAGCGTCCAACCAAGACCCGAATATTGATGGATAAGCCCGCCCATTTTCCTTAAATCGGATGTTCCGGCTGCGTAAGCAATCACTCCGCCAATCAAAAATAGAGCTGCTTTTATAATCATATCATGCACCAAATAATAAACGGAACCGCTAAGCCCTGATTCATTGAAAACTGCCAGTCCCAACAGAATGAATCCGATAGATGGGATCACATTGTACGCAATAAGCAATTTGATATTGTTTGTCGACAAGGCGCCGATGACGCCAAAAATCATCGATAGTCCGGCAATCGCAAGGAAAAAGCCACGAGTGAAACTGATATCGATATCGAAAATCAACGTAAAAACACGGATGATTGCATAAATCCCTACTTTTGTAAGAAGCGCACCAAAAAGAGCGGATACGACCGGATTCGGGACGACATACGATTTCGGCATCCAATAGTAAAGCGGAAACAATGCTGCCTTTGTCGCAAATACAAAAAACAGTACGATGGCAATTGTCGTCAAAATCCCTTGTTGGTCTGCTTCATTGATACGTTCTGCAATATGCGCCATATTCACTGTTCCGACTACGCCGTATAGAAATGCGACAGCCGTGACAAATATGATGGAGGAGAAGAGGTTGATCAAAACATATTTCAACGATTCCCTTAGCTGCTTGCGATTCCCGCCGAGCACAATCAATCCATAGGAAGCCATCAATAACACTTCGAAAAATACGAAAAGGTTGAATAAGTCCCCGGTTAAAAATGCTCCGGATACGCCGCTGATCATCAAAAAAGCGAATGTATAGAAGTAATGCTTTTCTTTTTGTTCGGACACAAGCTTTGGCGCAATGAAAATGCACGCCACTGATAAAATATTTGTCGTAAGGACGAGCAAGATGGACAGAGGATCGGCAACAAAAACAATTCCGTATGGCGCTGGCCAACTTCCTGTCTCCAATACGATATTTCCAGTTTCAAAGACAAGGTATGCGATGTAAAAAACCACGATTAGATTGCTGACGATGAGCAATTTCGATAGTGACCTTGCAATAGTTAATTTACGATTGAAAAATGCTGCCATAATCCCTGCAAATAACGGTATGATTATCGGAAGGACTGCTAAATTACTCATATTTCTTCATTACCCCTTAGTTGCTCCATATTATCAGTCTTGTTTTCATTTATTGTCCGGTAAGCTAGCACGAGCACAACGCTTGTCACCCCAAAGCTGATCACAATAGAAGTAAGAATCAAAGCGTGCGGCAATGGGTCTGTATATTGGGTTATTCCTTCTTCGATAATCGGAGGCTGCCCTCTTTTCAGTTTCCCCATCGTCAAAATGAACAAATGCGCTGCATGCGAAATGAGTCCTGTGCCAATAGCGATTCTAAGCAATTGTTTTTGCAGCAAATTGTATACACCGGTTGCGAAAAGGATGCCGGCTAAAATAGCGATGATTAATTCCATTATTTTGCCCCCTTATCGTTTCTGAGCTTGATGAGGCTATATACAGCTAGTCCTGCCAATCCTAAGACAGCAATTTCAAACAATGTATCGATTCCGCGCATATCCACTAAAATAACGTTCACGATGTTTTTGCCGCCGCCAATCGGAAGCGAAGTCTCGATAAAGTAATCGGAAATTTTTTCAAACCAATCGCTGCTGACGGCCGAAATTCCAATCATTGTCATCAACGATCCAAAGCCGACTGAAACGAATAAATTTGAAGCGACTTCCGATTTTGTCTCATTCCGTTTGGTAAGACGCGGGAAGTGGTAAAAGCATAACAAGAACAACGCGACAGTAATCGTTTCGATGACAAGTTGCGTAAGCGCCAAGTCAGGTGCTCGGTATAGCACAAATAAAATTGCAACGCCGTACCCTGTAATTCCTAAAATCAAAATCGCCGCAATATTATTATTGGAAAAAATCGTTCCGACCGCAGCGACTACGATTGCTGCAACGACCACTACCTCAAGGGTGGTCACATCGGCTAAATCAGAAAAATCAATCGCAAAACCGTCCGTGCTATACATAAAGATAAATGAAATAATAAACATCGTTCCAACGATAATGGACATATATAGGCGCAATGATCCGGTCATATAGAAATTTGTCGTCTTTTCACTAAATTTATCGATGGCACGGATGCCGAGATCATATACGCGATTAAAACTTAGATTTCCTGGGACCATATTGTAAACTCTCGACCAAGATTTGCGAGTGTACGCAAGGATTGCCCCCACAATGACGACAATCATAGACATGATAAATGGCGTGCTGAATCCGTGCCAAAATTGAATCGTCTCAACGGTTGCTGTTGGGCTAATGCTATGGGCTGCATGCGCAAGCAACGGCTGGTTGACTGAGTTTGGCAAAAGACCAATTAGAATGACGCCAGCCACTAGCACAATCGGCGATATGAGCATGCCGAAAGGGGCCTCTTTCGGCCGTACTGGCAAATCGATATTTTTTTCTTTCCGGCGACCGAAGACACCGAAAAACAAATACATAGAGTATACGAATGTAAAAATGCTGCCTAGTACCGCTAAATACGGAATGATTGCTGTCAAAAAGGCTGTCGCAGATGAAACAGATTCCAAACTTAATGTCGACTCAAAGAACATTTCTTTACTGTAAAATCCGTTTAAAAACGGCAATGGGAATCCGGCCATGGAAAACGTGCCAAATAAAGCCAGTGTCGCTGTAATCGGCATCAATGTAAATAATTTTCCGAGCCTTCGGATATCTCGCGTTCCAGTTTGCACATCAACGATTCCTGCAACCATAAATAAACTGCCTTTGAATGTAGCATGGTTCAGTATATGGAATACTGCAGCAAAAATAGCTACATCGGTGCCAAATCCTAACATAGCCATGATCATGCCGAGCTGGCTCACTGTCGAATATGCGAGGATCGCTTTCAAATCGGTTTGGCGGATAGCCATGTAGGAGGCCCAGCACAATGTGACAATTCCGAAAGTGCTTGCAATGATAAAAAACCATTCATGGTTTGTAAAAATAGGGAAAAACCGCGCGACGAGGTACAGCCCGGCTTTTACCATTGTCGCGGAGTGAAGATAAGCACTTACAGGAGTAGGCGCTTCCATCGCGTCCGGCAACCATATATGGAAAGGGAATTGTGCAGATTTTGTAAATGCTCCCAAAAGGATGAATGCCAACACAAGCGGGAAATATTCGTTAGCAATGATTTCATCTGTTTGCGCAATCATTGCTTGAATGCTCGTCGTCTCGGCAATCACTGACAGCAAAATGAAGCCGCCAAACATGCTAAGGCCGCCGAATATCGTAATAAGCATCGATTTTTGCGCCCCGTATCTCGATCGTTCCTTAAAGTGCCAATATCCAATCAAAAGGAATGAAGAAACAGAAGTCAGTTCCCAAAATGCGTAAAGGACAAAGACATTATCCGACAGGACGATGCCTAGCATGGCTGACATGAACATCAATAAATATACATAAAACTCGCCCAATCGTTCGGACCGTTCCAAATAAAAAATCGAATACAACACAACAAGCGACCCGATGCCGCTGATCAATAAAACAAACAAGAGGCTCAGGCCGTCCAAATAAAAATCGAAATTGATATGTAAAGATGGAATCCAATTGACGGTCTGTGTCTGAGGCGTAAAGCCAGTTCCTACAAATTGGAGAAAATAAAGAAAAATTGCGAAAGGAACAAAAAAAATAAAAACGCCGGTATGAATTTTCTCTTTCATCTTACCAAGCGAGGGAACAAAAAATGCGATAATCAACGGTGACAATACTGCAAAAATCATTACGGTGAAATCCTCCATTCTGCAACAAACCTACTATTTATAAAAATAAATATATTATAACAACCAGTATAATGGCAATCCTATAAAAAATAAAGGAATTATACTAAAAAATTATACTTTAATATATTATTTTCGAATCGCTCTGCGCTCTATCTCTTGTTCTATCATTTGGATGAAATCTTTATTCAAATTCAATTCTTTCGCTTTTTCATACGCTTCCAGCAACAATGCGTCCGATAAGCAGTCCATAAGAGATAACTCCTTTACACGAAATTATATTTCATTTAATTTAACATGAAATGAAATGCTGAACAAGCTGCCACTTATGCACAATTGGTTGTAGGTAACTTGTTAGTTGTTCGTCTTTTTCTTTGAACAATATTGATTGAACGGCATCTCTCATGTGAGTAAAGTTATCCACAACTAAAAAGCGAGTTGAAATTTGTCGAACGCTTTATACTTTTTGCACATGATAGACATAGATATACAAATTATGAGAGTATATTATAATAGAAAACAAAAGATTATGTAGTAATATAGTGACTTGAGGTGAGTTCGTGCTAAATTTATTTTTGCCGGATAAGCATGTAAACAGCATTTTTGAAATTACGCCTGACGTTTTAAAGGCGGAAGGAAAAAAAGGCGCCATCATCGACCTGGATAACACGCTTGTTCCTTGGAATGTGGATCATGCGACCGAAGATGTAGTGAATTGGTTTAAAATGATGGAGGAAGCAAATATTAAAGTTATCATATTCTCCAATAACAACGAAGAACGAGTGACGGTTTTCGCCGAGCCTTTGGGTGCTCCTTTCATTTACAAGGCGAGAAAACCGCTTCCGCGCGCGTTTAAACAGGCGAGCGAGCTAATGCAACTTGACAAAAGCAAAATTGCAGTCATCGGAGACCAGTTGCTCACCGATATCCTTGGCGGGAACCGCGCCGGCTTCTTCACGATATTGGTCGTTCCGATTGTGCAATCCGATGCGCCGATAACTAAATTCAACCGAAATCTCGAACGGCTCATCTTGAATCATTTCTATCGCAGCGGAAAATTGATAAGGAGGGTGCCGAATGGAAAATAAATTGAACTGTGAAGGATGCGGAGCAGAGTTACAAACAGAAAAGCCGGAGGAAATGGGCTTCATACCGAAGTCCTCCTTCGAAAAAAACAACTTGCTTTGCAAACGATGTTTCCAGATCCGTCACTATAATAAAAACGAAGCGGTTCCATTGGATAGCAATGATTTTCTCCAGATGATCAGCAAAATCAGCAAGACGGATAGCCTCGTTGTCCATCTGATTGATATATTCGATGCAGAAGGCACTTTGCTGAAGAGTTTGCCGCGCATTGTCGGGGACAATCCGATTTTGCTCGTCGGCAATAAGGTCGATTTGCTGCCCAAATCGACAAATCGGAGGAAATTGAAAAATTGGCTGTTTGCCAAAGCGAAAGAAGCAGGACTTCGCATCAAAGATGTTTTTTTGATTTCTTCTATAAAAGGCCATCAATTGGATGAATTGGCAATGGAGATGGAATCGAATCGCAACAATAAAGATATTTATGTCGTCGGAGTCACCAATGTGGGCAAATCAACGTTTATCAACCAGTTCATCAAACGCTCTACTGGAGTGAAAGAGGCGATTACCACTTCTTATTTCCCGGGAACGACATTAGGGTTCATTCAGATTCCGTTGGACAAAAATAGCGCGCTAATCGATACGCCAGGCATCGTGAACCATTCGCAGATGGCGCATTATCTGTCTAAGAAAGACCTTAAAAAAATCACGCCGCAGAAGGAAATCAAGCCGAGAAACTACCAGTTGGAAAGCGGACAAACTCTTTTCATCGGAGGATTGGGCCGGCTTGATTATGTAAAAGGCGACAAGCAGACTTTCGTATGCTATTTTGCCAATGAACTGCCGATTCATCGCACGAAACGCATCAATGCAGATTCTTTGTATGAAAGGCAAAAGGGAGCGTTATTGGCCCCGCCGGATGAAGACACGTTGGAACAGTTGCCGGAACTGTCCCAACAGTCTTATCGAATCAAGGAAGGTTACATCGATGTTGTTTTCCCGGGCCTTGGGTGGATTGCCATTGTAAATGGCGATGCCACGATAGAAGCCTATAGTCCGAGCGGCATCAACATATCGATTCGAGAATCGTTCACTAAATAGATAGGGGGATGTCAAATGGGGTATGCATTCGGCTTGATAGGCTATCCTATCAAGCATTCTTTATCGCCCTGGATTCATGGAAAGTTTATGGAAAGGACAAACACTGAAGGGACGTATTCAATCATCGAGATTGATACGAGCCGGTCTTTTTCTCAAGAAATGAAGAAATTGAAGGAAAAGAATTTGGACGGTTTCAATGTAACTGTTCCATATAAAGAAACTATCATGGAATATTTGGATGTAATCGATCAGCAAGCTGAGCAAATTGGAGCAGTGAATACAGTCTTATCCCAAAACGGCAAATGGATTGGATACAATACAGATGGAATCGGATATGTCCGCTCGTTATGGGGCAAATATGAAGAAACGGAAAAAAATAAAGCGAATAAAATTTTGATTTTAGGAGCTGGCGGTGCGGCAAAAGGCATCTACCATGCGCTTCGCCATAGCGGATACTCCGATATTCGCATCGCAAACCGTTCGATTGAAAAGGCCGAGCATCTGCTGGGCGAATCGTCGGAATCAGCGATGACTTTGGAAGAAGCGGAGCACGGGTTAAGCCAATTTGATATCATTATCCAAACGACTTCCGTCGGCATGAAACCAAATGAAGCTGATGTGATTATCGATCTCGCCAATTTGAAAGCCGGCGCAATCGTAAGCGATATTGTGTATCAGCCGCTTTTCACTGCATTTTTAAAACAGGCAAAATCTTTACATAGTTCGATTCACTTTGGGCATACAATGTTACTATACCAAGCGCAATATGCATTTGAAATCTGGACTGGCAAACGTCCGCCTATGGAAAAATTGGATAAAGAGCTACAACAAATTTTGGAAGGTTGATAAAATGTTATCAGGCAAGCAAAAAAGGTTTCTACGAGCAGAAGCACACCATTTAAAGCCAATATTTCAAGTGGGCAAAAGCGGTGTCACTGAGAATATGGTTGAACAGCTGAAGGATGCACTTGAAAAAAGAGAATTGATCAAAGTGAATATTTTGCAAAACTGTTTGGAAGACAAACATACCGTCGCGGATAAGCTTTCTTCAGGAACTGGGGCTGAGCTTGTGCAAATCATCGGCAACAACGTCGTTCTTTATAAAGAATCTGCCGAAAATAAACAGATTGCGTTGCCGGAATGAATTTTTAGGAATGGTTAAGAGAAAATGAAGAAAATAGGGATTTTAGGCGGAACTTTCGACCCGCCGCATATTGGTCATTTTATCATTGCCGATGAAGTGAAGCATAAGATGGGCTTGGATGAGATTTGGTTTATACCGACAAATGAGCCTCCTCATAAAAAAAGGGCCGCTTCATCAAACGAACATCGGCTGGAAATGTTGAGACGAGCGACGGAACAAACCGAATACTTCAAAGTGAACACGATTGAAATGGAACGGATAGGAAAATCGTATACAATCGATACGATTGACGAGTTGAAAGGCAAATATCCGGATGCTCTTTTTTACTTTATCATTGGGGCGGATATGGTTGAATATTTGCCGAATTGGAAACGAATCGATGAGCTTATCCAAAAAATTCAGTTTGTCGGCGTGAACAGGCCAGGGTTTGCTGCCGAAACCGATTATCATGTCAAGATGGTCGATTGCCCTTTGATCGATATCTCTTCTACCGAGATAAGGAAAAGAGTTGGAGAACATTTGCCGGTCAACTTTTTATTGCCAAAAGAAGCAGTTGAATATATAAAGGAGCAACGATTGTATGAACGTAGATGAAATGCGGGCCATCGTAAAAGAAAAGCTTCCTGCTGGAAGGTTTGAACATACGGTAAGAGTGGCTGAAACGGCTGTGCAGTTGGCGAAACAATATGGTGAGTCGATTGAAAAAGCGGAAGTGGCAGGACTATTGCATGATTATGCAAAATGCGATTCCAAAGATCAGCTAAAACGCCAGATGGAGCAATATGATTTGCCTATGATACTTCTCGACTACCATAAAGAATTGTGGCATGGACCGGTCGGAGCGATGATTGCTAAAGAAAAATTTGATATATCCGATGATGATGCCATAAACGCTATTTACTACCATACGACAGGAAGAGAAAAAATGAGCAAGCTGGAACTTATTCTCTTTGTCGCAGATTATATCGAACCCGGAAGAAAATATCCGGGCGTCGAAGAGGTGAGGGACGTTGCGAGAGTTGATTTGGAAAAAGCGGCGCAAATCGTATTGAAAAATACGATTATCCATTTGGCAAACAGAGGTGCGACTATCTTTCCGGATACGATTCTTGCATATAATGAACTTACGAAAAAAATAGACCTGCGGTGATATGTCAACAGAAAGTAAAATAATTATTTAGTTATCAAGGTATCTAGGTTCGAACATCAAGGTGTACAGCCTGCGTGCAGGAAGGTCGAAACGCACACTGGGAAACAGTCTTTCAAATGCGGTTATACCCGCAAGGACGGTTAGAATTGTCCCAAATGGTCCTAAGAACCATTATTCTTGGAACATCACGGAACGTCCAAGACATTTGACATATCAATGAATAAGATAAGCAGGAAACAAGGTGCTTGAAACGAAAGGCGG
>Ga0079226_10005119_pt1 | contig 10028 bp, 7 predicted proteins | sample Poulit2014_FD_76345 | JGI IMG/M metagenome (GOLD analysis project Ga0079226, IMG submission 76345) | Agricultural soil microbial communities from Georgia to study Nitrogen management - Poultry litter 2014 | ecosystem: Environmental > Terrestrial > Soil > Agricultural land | place: USA: Georgia... | reverse complement strand
TGGGCCTCTTCTTTACTCATAACGATCAGCAGGGCTTCCAGCTTGCGCAGGAATTTGTCGCTGCGCCATTCTTTGGCCATTTCAACGGCAGCACGCTGCAGGTTGCCATTATATTGTTTTAATTTTTCTTCGTACTTCTCAAAAAGGGTAAAGGCGTCGGCGGTCGATCCCGCGAAACCCGCGGCTATCTTTCCTTCATACAGGCGCCGCACCTTATTAACGGTGGCCTTCATGACCGTTTTATCCATGGTGGCCTGCCCGTCGCCGGCAATCGCCGCTTCTCCGTTATGGATAATACCCACCACGGTTGTTGCTTTTAAATCAGCTATACTCATAATATTAAAGTTAGTCGTTCAATTCTTTTAAAAAAAAGTCCCCTCAAAATCAGTTTGAATTCTTATAATACTTTGATTTTGATCGTCCTGAGTGTGTAGGGCGCGGTTTTCGGGTATCCTTCTTTTTATTCCCGTTAGATCCTTTTTTAAAATAGTCGAGATTTTTACGACGTATTTTAGCCGACGACAATTCCTCGTCGCTTTTGGCCCGCTCCATAATCTCATCAATATCTTTCTCCTGCATAACCACGTCGGTAATATCTATATCCGAACCGGAAATGGTTGCTTTATATTCATTCAGGGAGATCGTATCGTCAGCGATGAGAGAAATTTTGATCCGATAGCGGAACATCCATCTCCGCTTGATGCTCAGGAACCCTTTTTCAAGATATGATTTAAGATAAGGATTAATATAAATATCCACAGCCCGGTAGTCGGTGGTTGTACGGAATTTGCTGAGCCACGCATCCAGGTCGGCTATGATGGTGTTTTGGGTTACGACGTTGCCCGATCCGCCGCAGGTGGGACATACTGTCGATACTGAATTGACCACGCTGGGACGGATGCGCTGGCGCGTAATCTGCACCAGTCCAAAGTCACTCATCCCGATTACGTTCGTTTTGGCGGGGTCTTTTTTAAATTCCTTTTTGAGTTCATCATAAATTTTCTTGCGGTTTTTACCCTTGCGCAGATCAATAAAATCCACAACGATGATGCCGCCGATATCCCGCAGGCGAAGCTGCTTGGCCACTTCACGAGCCGCATCCAGGTTTGTTTTCAGTGAGTTATCTTCCTGTTTCTCTTTGGCGGCGTACGGCCCGGAATTTACGTCCACTACGTACATAGCTTCGGTTTGTTCGAATATCAGGTATCCGCCCGAAGGCATCCGCACGCGTGGACTGAAGATGGAATCTACATCTTTAGCCACCTTCATGAAGTCAAAAATGTGCTCACGTCCCTTATACAGTTCCACATTGGGGATCATCTGCGGGGCCACCTGGCTGACGTATGATTTGATCTGCTTGTGCATTTCAGGATCGTCAACCAGCACGCGGTTATATTGTTTGGCGAAAAGGTCGCGGACCAGGCTTTCAGTCATATCCAGATCCTTGTAAAGCAGGGCGGGGGGTTTGGCCGTTTCCAGCTGTTTTAGAATACGCTCCCATTTTTTGAGGACGTTGCGCATGTCATCTTCAATGGCCTGCTTATCCTTGCCTTTGGCAACGGTGCGAATAATGACCCCAAAACCTTCGGGAACCATGGATCCGACTACGCTCTTGAGGCGGCGCCGCTCTTTGTAGTTGTTAATTTTACGCGATACTGCGATATATTCGCCCATCGGGATGAGTACCAGAAAACGACCGGCCACGGTAATGTCAGTGGAAACACGCGGACCTTTTGAGCCGATAGGTTCTTTAACGATCTGAACCAGCAGCTGCTGGCCCGGCCGCAGTATTTTCCCGGCCCACCTCTGCTTTTCATAGTTCGATATCTTGTCAAAATTAGTCTGTTTCAGCTCATTACGGACGTTTTGATGAATCGCGTTTTTTCCGTTGAGCATCTGAACATATTCTTTCAGATGATCACCGGCGTCCGAAAAGTGCAGGAAAGCGTCTTTTGGCGTTCCCATATCGATGAAAGCTGCACGAATGCCGCTCATCACCTTGTGGACTTTCGCCAGGTAAATGTTGCCAACCGTACGTTGATTTTCCTCAGATTCTATAAAAAGTTGGGCAAGTTCTCCGTTTTCCAGCAGCGCGATCCGGGTTTGCTTTCCCGAAGCGTGAATAATGATTTGATTTTTCATTAAAATACTCCTCTTTCACGCAGTTGCTGTACTCCGGACTCTTGGTCCTTATCAAATATTCAATCGACATCATCATAGATAAAGCAATCTTAAATTTCATACGTATTGGCGGGAGTTCAGCAACCGCTACGTTATAATTCCTGTTAGGATATAAATATGTTAGTATAAATCGTTGGTATTCAGAAGGGGGGTTCTCTTGCAGTTCGTCATCACAGGTGTCCAGGGAGGTCAGATAGTCCACTGCACGATATAATGATATAAGTAAAAGCTTTGTCAAAGCGTCAATTGTGGATAATAATACGTGTGAATTTGACAATCGCTGCAAGGGCAAACCTGAAATTATTTGATAAAATCTGAATAACATTACATAAATATACAAGTTCATGACCACTAATGTAAGCCCTAATATTTTATAGCACTGTTTCTCATAGAAGGGCTGCAAGACCTGAGGCTTTTTTGTGATTTCAACACTTGAACGAAAACTACGCCACAAGCCTCTTATTACAGGCTATTACTGTTCGGATTGCAGATAATCAAGAGCTTCCTTAATACTTATGATAAGCGGGTCAAGTCGTCGGGCTACCGTTTTCTGGTTTAAATACCAAATCCCGGTGCCTACCGCAATAATTGCAGTTATGTATATCAGCTGATATGTCAAAGTAAAGCCAAAGCTGAAGATGATTAACCCAATGCTTATAGGTCCTATGTACCACCAAATGATATTTTCCAGCAGTTCTTTCTGCCTATGTACGTTATAAAATTCTAACTTTAGATGCTGGTAAATTGAATGGTTGTATGAAGGTTCTTTTATTTGTTTGGGCTGCCTCGTCTTTAGCCAATAGATGATGAACAGTGATGATAACACAATAACTGCGCTCCCTGTTTTTATCCAGATTGATGAGGACATAAAAAAATAGAAGGTAAAGACAACTGCAACTATCAAGCCGGCAATTATCTCCATCCGGTCACGTGAACGGATTTCTTTGTCAAAGGAGATCATTTTATTGTTGAGAAGTATGTGTTGAGGGTAGATATTGCCTGGTAAAGTTCACTGACCTGCTCGTTTTCATCTTTAATCGTATAAGGGGCGCCATCTATTTTGGTACTTGCTTGCCGCTCCTTTTTATAAGCGGCATGGTAATTCTTGCGCGTTTTCTTTTTGCGTATATATGATATGGCTGTATTTATGCCAATCCTGTATATCCAGGTACTTAACTTTGCATTACCTTTAAAAGTGGGCAGCGAGCGCCAAACCTGGATAATAATTTCCTGGTACAGGTCTTTGCGCTCATCTTTCCGACTGAGATAAGTGCGGCACAGATGCTGGATCTGTTGTTCATTATCTTTGATGATATTTAAAAACTCCTGCTCGTTTATTTCCACAATGTTTCTCAACTGGAAAGGTATTGATCCACTTTACTATATTTGTCGTTTGCCACTCCTCAATACTTACAGATTAAATGGAGGATACTGGAAAGATGTCTTATTTTATATTTATTGAAAATAAATTTGTACATGCAGTAATGCAATCTCAGCATATGAACCACTTCAGCATGTGAGCCACAGGGAGCAGCCATGGCTTGCTGCTCGTTAGACATTTTCGAGCTTTTCTACATCAGTATTACTGAGAGAAAAGGGGGCAGACTGAAATAGCCGGCTTAATTACCGGGGTTGAAGATCACACGAAAACAATTTTCTACTCCACAGGGGGTAAGCCAGTTATACATGCATTTGTATGTAAATAATTAAGCTTTTGGGTAGTCATGACGGATACGGAGTTGTGGGAGGGATTAAAAAATGAGAAAAAAGAAGCGCTGGAACAGCTGTTTCTGCGTTATTATGATGATCTTTTCCGGTACGCCGTTAAGGTTTGCGGAGATGAGTCCATTGCTGAGGATCATATTCAGGATCTGTTCTTAAGGATTTGGAAGCGCAGAGATCATCTGAGTCAGGTAACCGGGGTAAAAACGTATCTTTGGACTGCTCTGCGCAGAAGTCTTATTGCGCACCAGCGTAAAAAGAAACGAGAATCGAAAGCGATTGCTGTTAATGGAAAGATAAATGCCCGAATGGAGTTTGCTGTTGAAGAGGTTATTATTCAGAGGGAGGAAGACACAGAAAGGAAAGAAGTGCTAAAAAAAGCTCTGGGTGAATTATCTACGCGAAAACGCGAGATCATTTATCTGCGCTATTATCACGGCATGTCCTATAAAGAAATAGAAGCCATCACCTCTTTGAGTTATCAGACGCTGCGCAACCATATCTATCGGGCCCTGAAGGTACTGGAGGTTATGGTGAAAGAAGCTGTTTAAAATTATTTTATTTTTTTTGGTACACAGGAAGTGTTCGCCCATCTATTTGTACAGAAAGACCGGGATAATATTTAAACAAGTGAAGAAAGGTGGTTGATCACTCATATACACTCGAAGAATTGTTGGAAAACCAATCGTTCAGGAGGTGGGCGAAAGGGAGAGCCAATGAAGAAGAGAAAGTGTACTGGGATGACTGGGTAATGAACCGTAAAGAGAATCGCAAAACGGCCCGTACTGCTTTGGCAACACTCTCCGGATTTTCTCTGGATTCTTTAACCAGCTCCGATGCCCGCCAGGCCTGGGGCAGGTTTCATGAAAGGCTGGATCAGGAATGCGGTACCATCAACAAAAGAATCCGCGGGGACGAGTCGAGCAGAATTTCTGGACGTAAATGGATATACAGAGTGGCTGCAGGCATTCTCGTTATTCTTAGTACCGGCCTTACGATTTACTTTGGATATCCCACCTTGCAGAATCAGGCACAGATGGCTTCCTATCCCGTTGAGCAGGAAATCAACACGGACTACGGTGAGCGGAAGAATATAAAAATGACCGACGGATCGGTTATCATTCTTAATGCTAACTCGGCGCTGGTATACAGTAACGATCCTTTGCACCCCACTAACATAGAGGTTTACTTGCAGGGAGAAGCCTTCTTTTCTGTCACTCACAGGGAAAGTCCCGATGAGTATCCGTTCAGAGTCCATACAGAAGATGGTACAGTTCGCGTGCTGGGCACGGAGTTTGCCGTTTCCACAAGAGATGACAAGACCCGGGTGGTACTCGAGGAAGGCAGTGTTGAGGTTAATCCCGCCGATAGAACCGGCGACAATCCCGGCCGCGCGGTATTGGAACCAAGCCAGATGGCGGAGTTTGACAGCCAGAGTGAGACGCTGATCATAAAGCCTGTCAACGCAAAGGTTTATACCTCCTGGAAGACAAGGAAGCTGGTATTTGACCGCACTCCTTTAGCCGAAGTATTAAAAAGAATCGAATACACCTTTGGAGTGGATGTGAAGGTGAAAAATTCAAGTCTTTATGAACAGACTTTGTCGGGGACGATAGAAAATACTGAAATGAGTGTCATTCTCCCCACATTGTCTAAAGTCATATCTGCTCCGGTAAAGGTGCAGGGAACAACAGTCTATGTGGGCAAGAGCCCGGCTATAGACGCAATGAAATAGTTCTATTAATAAGCTAAACATAAACCAGGGACAAACATATGAAGTGTAAACGAAAAGTTACTATATACCGATGGCTGGCTGCTATGCTGTTTGTTGCAGCCTTTTTGGGAGGTAAAGGATTCGCATCCCTAACGCATGGACAGTCACTTTCCAAGGAGTTATATACGTATAAACAGGCGCCCGACAGCTCTTTTTTAGCTCATGCCTCGGAAAGGGTTTCGCTGGAATCGGCACTTGCTCAAATCCAGGATAACTATGATATATCCTTTCTGTATGATCCCGATATTCTGAAGGGGAAGTATGTACATGGTTCTTTTCTTCAGGCTGACAGTCTGGGATTTATGCTTCGGGAGGCCTTGATCCGGAACGGGTTGGTCTATTCGCAGGAATCAGACCGGCAATATGCCATCATGCCCATGCCGGATTTTAACCTGAATCAGCGGAGCCTGATACAAGCAGCTACTGTTAATGGTTCGGTTACTGATGCAAATACCGGTGAAACTATACCAGGGGTGAATATTTTAGTAAAAGGTACCACGACCGGTACCTCAACCGGTGCTGATGGCAACTATGAACTTACGGTGCCTTCCCTGCAGGATACACTGGTCTTTTCATTTATTGGCTATCAGACGCAGGAAATACCCATTAACGGCCGGACGATTATTGATGTATCTCTTCAAATGGAAGCACTGATGGGTGAAGAGTTGGTCGTGGTAGGCTATGGTACGCAAAGGCAACAAGAAATTACTTCGGCGGTGTCCAGGGTATCAGCTGAAGACTTTAATGAAGGTGGAGTGCAGTCTCCAATTGACCTTGTACAGGGAAAGGTGGCAGGTTTAACCCTTACCCGAACAGCAGGCAGTAATCCAAATGCGGAGACATCCATGCAATTAAGGGGAGTGGCTTCTCTCGCGGGGAATATAGAGCCATTAATTGTCATTGACGGGATTCCGGGAGGAAACATGGATCTACTGCAACCGACCGATATCGCTTCAATAGATGTGCTTAAAGATGGGTCTGCGGCTGCAATTTATGGAACTCGTGGGAATAACGGGGTCATTCTCATTACCACAAAAAAAGGACAGGGCGGAGCTGCACGCTATGAGTATTCCACATACGTCAGGCATGAAGCAGTAGCTAAAAAGCCCGATTATTTATAGGTCTCTGAATACAGGGGGTTAATTGAGGAGGGACTTATCAGTGAGGGGAATGATCTGGGACATTCTACAGACCTGTACGATGAATTGATTAACAGTAATAACCTAAGCCAATATCATAACCTTGCGGCTTCCGGGGGAAATGAACGTACAAACTACAGGGCCTCATTTTATTTTGACGATGCCTATGGTGTAGCGAAAGAAAACAGCAGAAGAGAGTACGGAGGAAGAGTAAATATCAATCATTCGGGGCTCAGTGACAAGTTGCTGCTGCAGGCTAATCTTGTAACTAATTTTAATAATGCCAATTTGCTGGGTGGAGACCCCGCAGATTTTGAGCAGGCCATACAGCGTAACCCCACGGCGCCTATTGTTGATGAAAATGGCGAATTTGTGAATCCGGATGCCTATAACAACTATAATCCCCTTTCACGCTATGCCAATAGAATTAACAAGAGGAATCAACAGACTTTTTCCGGAGATGTAAAGGCGACGTTAGATATAGCAAAGGGACTTGGAGTCTCTGTCTTTGGGGCATACCAAAGAAATAGCTGGAACGACCGGGAGTTTCGGTCGATGGAGGATTATGATCAGCGAGAGGATTCTCAGTATCAGGGTATGGGCTATGCCTATAAAGAAAACCATTTGGACTGGAATAATACCTTTGAAGCAACAGTTGATTACACAGCGGACTTTGCACGTGATCATTCGCTGGACTTTGTAGGCGGTTATAGCTACCAGTACTTTACAACAGAGCAATTCTGGGTAAATAATAACGGTTTTACGACGGATGGATTTCTGGACTGGAACCTGGGAGCGGGAAGCGCTATACAGAATACGGACCTGCCGCGGCCGGGTATGGATAGTTTTAAAGAGGAAAATACTCTTATCGCGTTCTTCGGAAGGGCCAGCTACTCGTTCAGGGATAAGTACTTTACGCAGCTCACCCTGCGCCGGGAAGGCTCATCCAAGTTCGGAGCCAATAATAAATGGGGTGATTTCCCGGCTGTATCGTTTGGATGGGCACTGTCTGAAGAAGATTTCATGGACGGGATTGATCAGATCAATTTTTTAAAGCTCAGAGCTGGTTACGGGGTAACCGGTAACCAGGGAATTGATAACTATCAGTCTATCGTTACTCTTGGCACCGGTGGCGTGTATCCCCAGAATGGTATCTATTATCAAACCTACGGGCCTGCCAAGAATCCCAATCCCAACTTGCGGTGGGAGAAAAAGCGGGAATGGAATATTGGCCTGGATTTTTCTCTGTTCAGTGACAGAATCGGTGGTAAACTGGATTGGTACAACAGAGAAACAGTAGATCTTCTGTATAGCTACACCGCTCAGCAGCCTCCCTTTGTACAAAGTAGTATATTTACCAATGTTGGAAGCATTAGCAATACGGGCTTGGAACTTTCTTTAAATGCCGGGATCATTCAGAAAGGAGATTATAGCTGGGACATGAGCATCGCCGCCAGTACGCAATCCAATGAGCTTACCTCCTTATCCAATGACACCTATACGTTGCAGTTTCTTCAGTTTGGAGGTCTGCCATCTCCCGGCAACCTGGGCGACGCCATTCGCCTGGAGGAGGGTGGAGCCGTTGGAAATTTCTATGGTAAACGGTTTGCCGGCTTTACAGAAGACGGCGAATGGCTGTTCTATAATCAAGATGGGTCTGCGGTGCCGGTTGAAGAGATTGACGATCAGGACTATACAATCATTGGGAACGGAGTGCCCAAGCATTATTTGTCATGGTCTAACAACTTCAGATATAAAAACTTCGATCTCTCCGTATTTTTCAGAGGTAAATTCGGATTCGATATCCTAAATACAAAAGACATGTACTTCGGTAACAAGAACTGGTTGCCGAATAATGTTCTCAAAAGTGCGGTGACGAAGAATGCAGACTTGAATGCCGCACCCCAGTACTCCGACTATTATCTTGAGAAAGGTGATTTTATAAAGCTGGACAATGTGACACTGGGATATACCTTTAACTTTAGTAACGATTATGTCCGAAACCTGAGAATCTATGCTACAGGACAGAATCTATTTACTATCACAGGCTACAGCGGACTTGATCCTGAATTAGAAGACACTGGCTTTGAAACCGGTATCGATAATCGTGGCTTTTATCCGGTAACCAGATCATATACCGTTGGTTTAAATATTGAATTTTAAAATTAGAATACCATGTTGAATAACATAAAGCGAACTATTTATACCTGCCTGGTACTTCCGATTGCACTATTGAGTATCAACAGTTGTACAGACCTGACTGAAACAACCTATAGTGAGTTAAACGAAGATAATTTTTATAATAATCGTGTAGAGGTTATGCAGGCGGCGCTCCGCCCGTTTACCCACATGCAGGCCTGGCTGGCTCCCACAGGACAAAATGGATATTACTATCATAATGCACTATCCGCCGACCTGGTGGCCTGGCCGCAGAAAGGTCGCCATGGATATGACAATGGAGATCACATTCGACAGCATTACCATACCTGGACGCCGGAAGAAGGGCGTTTAAATAACGCGTGGGAGCTTATATGGGGAGGAGTAGGCTATGTTAATGCCGCTCTGGAAGACCTGGGAAATCTCAATTTTGAAGAGCTCAGGATCAGCGAAGAGGAACGTGAGACGATTATCGCTGAGTTGAAAGTGTTGAGAGCGTACCATTATATGAAAATAATGGACCTTTGGGGTAATGTGCCTATTATTACAACGGTAGGAGAACCGGTCAACCCGGAAACTCAATCCAGAGAAGAAGTATTTCAGTTCGTAAAAACTGAACTGGAGGATAATGTGGAAAAATTAGAACCCTTGTCACAGGAACTCGTTGGACGGGTTTCCAGGGCTGCAGGATATGCCATGCTCTCCGAACTGTACTTAAATGCGGAAGTCTGGAATGGAACCCCCATGTGGGACGAGGCTATCGCTGTAAGTGACAGAATTATAAGCGGCGAGGGCGGTTCTCTCACAGGAACCATGGAGCTGGATACAGATCCGCTCGGTCCTTTCAATAACACGAACCATGAGTCGCCGGAAAATATTATGCAGTTTGCTTTTAGCCGGGAAGCAGGGTTTGAGTTTAACTGGACAGGCTTTTATTTTGGTTACAGCAACCTGAATGCAGCATTAAATACAACCCTGCCCCAGGGATGGAATGCATTTGTGGTGATCCCCTCCGCTTTTGATATGTATCAGGAAAATGATATCCGCAGAGAAGA
>Ga0079226_10005116_pt1 | contig 10030 bp, 8 predicted proteins | sample Poulit2014_FD_76345 | JGI IMG/M metagenome (GOLD analysis project Ga0079226, IMG submission 76345) | Agricultural soil microbial communities from Georgia to study Nitrogen management - Poultry litter 2014 | ecosystem: Environmental > Terrestrial > Soil > Agricultural land | place: USA: Georgia... | reverse complement strand
AGCTAAGCCGCAACCATCCCGACAAGCTGGCCGCCCGCGGGCTGCCGGAAAACATGCGCGCCGTTGCCGGCGAAAAGACGCGCCGCATTGGCGCCGCCTATGACCGCATTCGCGCCGCCCGCGGTATGGGTTGATGGTGCCCTGGGCAGCTCCGCCAATCCTGTTCCAAGGCCTGCAGCCATGACCAGTGCACAGCAACCACTGGTACCCGCGGCGGCCGCGCAGCGGGAACGGGTGATCCGCAAGAGCCGCTTCATCGGCCATGCAGAGCGCGTGACCACGCGCGCCGAAGCCATGGCCTTGCTCGCGCGCAGGCAACAGCAACACCCCGACGCGCGCCATCATTGCTGGGCTTATCTGCTCGGCGATCCAGAGGCGACGGCCAGCGCCGCCATGAACGACGACGGCGAGCCCTCGGGCACGGCCGGCAAGCCCATTCTCAACGTCATCCAGCACAAAGGCATCGGCGATGTCATGGTCGTCGTGACGCGCTATTTCGGCGGCATCAAGCTCGGCGCCGGCGGGCTGGTGCGCGCCTACGCCGGCACGACCGAGGCGGTCCTCGCCGCCTTGCCGCTGACCCGCCATCAGCCGCAGTCGCGGCATGCGCTGACGGCCGATTTCGCCGACGAACAGGCGGTGCGCCATTGGTGTGAGCAGCATGGTGCCGACATTGTATCGGTGCGTTACGGCGAACGGGTCACGCTGGTGCTGGATGTGCCCGACCACCTGTACCCGGCACTGCAGGAGCTGTGCCAGATGCGTGGCATTGACATGGCTTGAAGGTCGTCCTCGTATCAGATGAGCTCAGAGCGCATCGATCCGGGCCAGCAGGGTCTGGGTTTTTTCCTCCAGCAAATCGGTATCACCGCGGGTTTCCACGTTCAGGCGCAGCATCGGCTCGGTGTTGGATTTGCGCAGGTTGAAGCGCCATGCGCCCAGGTCGACCGACAAGCCATCCACATGCTCGACGGCCGCGGCATGCGGCGCATATTCCTGCTCCAGAACACGCAGCGCCCGATCGGGGTCCGTGATTTCGCGGTTGATTTCACCGCTGACGGGAAACGCCGCGATACGCTCGGCCACCAATGCGGATAATGGTCGGGCGCTTTCGCTGATGAGCTGGGCGATGAGCAGCCACGGCAACTGGCCATTGTCGGCATAGGCAAAGTCACGGAAATAATGATGTGCACTCATTTCGCCGCCGTAGATGGCATCGACTTCGCGCATGCGCTGTTTCATGAATGAGTGCCCCGAGCGCGACAGCACTGGCTCGCCGCCGTGTTCCGTCACCAGCGCCTGGGTATTCCAGACCAGGCGCGGATCATAGACAATCCTGCCGCCGGGCTGCATGGCGAGCAGGGTGCGTGCGATCAGGCCGACAATATAGTAACTCTCGATGAAATCGCCATTTTCATCAAAGAAAAAACAGCGGTCGAAGTCACCATCCCAGGCGACGCCAAAATCGGCGCCACAGGCGCGCACTTGGGCGGCCGTCGCGGCGCGGTTTTCCGGCAACAGCGGATTGGGGATGCCGTTCGGCAAATGCCCATCCGGCTCGTAGTGCATGCGCACGATTTCGAACGGCAACTCCTGCTCCAGGAGGTCGGCCACCAGGCCGGCACAGCCATTGCCCGGATTGGCGACGATCTTGAGCGGCTGCATTTGCTTCGTGCGGATCTGATCCAGCAGAAAGCGGATGTAGCGCTCGCGGTGGGCATGAGCGTGACGCCGTCCCGGCGTCTCGGCATCAGCAAAATCATTTGCGTACACGCGCGCCTCAATGTCGAACAGGCCGCTGTCGCTGGCAATCGGGCGCGCCTGCGCGCGCACGAACTTGAGGCCATTGTAATCGCGCGGATTGTGGCTGGCGGTGACCATGATGCCACCGTCGGTGTTTTGCTCGAAGGTGGTGAAATAAACCTCTTCGGTGCCGCACAGGCCGATGTCCAGCACATCGGCACCGGCCGCGGTCAGCCCTTGGATCAGGGCATCGGCCAGCGCTGGACTGGACAGGCGCATGTCACGGCCGACGACCACGCTCGCAGCGTCGATTTCAGCCACATAGGCGCGGCCAATACGTTCTGCCAACGCTTCGTCGAGCTCGTCCGGCACCCTGGCGCGGACATCATACGCCTTGAAAAAAGGATAATAACGGCCCACGAAAACCACCTACCACTTGCCATTGTCTGCCGCGACAGGCGTTGCCTGCGTGCCTATTGCTGGCCGCGACTCTGCTGGATGAGATAATCAGCCACATCGAGCATGGCCTCATTCGTGCCCGCCATGCGGCCGATGATGTAATAGCGCCCGGCCACGGCAAAACTCGGCACCCCCCGCACTTGGAATGCGCGCAGTAATTGCGCGGCTGCCGCAACCTGTTCGTCAACCTCGGAGCTGTTGAACGTCTGCGTGAAGCGCTCGTCATCCACCCCGTGCGCGGCAAAAAAAGCGCGCGCCGCCGGCAGATTGTTCAACGGCTTGCCCTGCTGGTGAATTGCATCAAAAACTTTCGCGTGCATGCGCTCGAGCACGCCGAGGGCTTTGCTGGCATAGAACAGGCGGGCATAAAACGGACCGTCATTGCCAAACGGCACCGGTATCCGCTGAAAATCAACGTCCTCGGGCAAGTTCTTCCGCCAAGCGCTGACGCTTGGCTCCAGCGCATAGCAGTGCGGGCAGCTATACAGGAAGAACTCGACCACCGGAATCTGTTCGCCTTGGTAGCCGATCGGCTCATCAATGCGCTGATAGTGCTCGCCAGCCAGGTAGCGCTTGACCAACGGCTCGGCGCTGGCCGTGGCCCAAAGCACGCTCACCAGCAGCAACACAGCCAAGCCACCGGCCCAGCCGATACTGCGGCCATTGCCGTTACAGCACATGGCGCTCGTATGACATGTACAAATGGTTTTTGCGCGCCGTGGTTTGCAACCTAGCCACCCTTGCCGGAATCATTCTGCGTGTCTGTCTTGTCTGCATTATCCGACTCGCCTGCAGGCTCTGTCCCATCCTGCTGCTCATCGGCATGGCTGGCATCAGGCTCTTCGGCCTGCGATGATTCATTTTCTGCATCAGCCCCGCCATCCTGGCTTGTCTTGTTCGCTTCCGCCTGGTCCTGCTGCGCGCCGGCAGCGTCATCGGCAGGCTTGTCCTGCTGCTCTGACTCGCCTTCCTTGTCTGCCTCATCGCTGTTGGCCGCATCATTCGTGGACTCAGACTTGTCCTGTGATGCGGCGGCATCGCTCTCCTTGTCCTTGGCGGCTGCATCAGTCTGATCCTGCTTCGGCTGCTGCTCGGTTTCATCATCCTGCTGTTTTTTTGACTCGTGCGCAGATTCCGACTCATTCTGCTGTGCAGCCGCATCATCGCCGCCATCAGACTGGGCGGATTCTCCTGCGTCCGTCTTGTCTTCTTCGTTCGCCTGCGCTTGCTCGTCCGGTTTTTCCGCCGCGGCCGACTCGGCCTCCTCGCCGCTGGCCTCATCCTGCTCCTCCACCTCCGGCGGATTCTGGAACAGGGCGCCGCTGATGTTCTCCTGCTCATCAGTAGCCGGCATCAAACCAGACACATAAGCAGCTAACGCCTTGATATCGTCGTTGGACAAGCCACGGCTGACGCCACTCATGGTCTGGGCGTGGGCATAGTTGCCGTGCTCGCCGGCGCGGTATGCCTTGAGTTTTTCCACCAAGTATTCTGCATACTGCCCCGAAATGCGCGGGTAGGCCGCTGCGGGATTGCCAAGTCCGGCAGGTCCATGGCAGCCAGCACAAGCGGGAACAGCGTGTTCGGGATCGCCGCCATGATATATTTTCGCGCCTTTCTGCGCGAGAGCGAAGTCGCTGACCACCTCCGGCTCGATCTCTTGAGCGGCATAGTAGACAGCCAGATTCTTCATCTCCTGCTCATCCAGCGGCTGCGCCTGCGCATTCATGACGGCATCTTCGCGCTCGCCGGACTTGAACAATTGCAGCTGCCGGAAGATATAGTTGGCATTCTGGCCGGCCAGCTTGGGGAATTCGGCGCTGCTGCTGTTCCCGTCACTGCCATGGCAGGCGGCACAAACAGCTGCCGCTTCTGCGCCGGCCTCGACATCGCCGTCAACCAGCGGCGCTGCCGTCACGGCTCCGGCAGACACCAGTAACAAGGAAACCAGAATAGCGCGTTTCGTCATGATCTTTATTACTCCCGCAAGTCTGCGACCAGATTCCATTGGGCGTCGCTACCACGATGACTTGTTTCTACCCAATTGAAAACATCGTGCATTGTATACCAGACCCCAGCCTTGGCGCAGTAATCGCCAGCATCTCATATTTCCATAAGGCCGCAGCATGAGCATACCGGTAAACCCAGAATTCAAGAACATGCAGTTTTTACTGGCAGCGCCAAACCGCGCCGCCCTGCCGCCGCCGGATTGCGCAGAAGTGGCCTTCGCCGGCCGCTCCAATGCCGGCAAATCCAGCGCGCTCAATGCCATTTGTGAGCGCAGGAATCTCGCCCGCACCAGCAAGACCCCCGGGCGCACGCAAGCGATCAACTTCTTTCAGCACGGCAACAGCCGCCTGGCCGACTTGCCGGGCTACGGTTTTGCCCGTGTTCCGGCAGGCATGAAGGCCGCCTGGCAAGTCCTGATCGAGCATTATCTTACTAAACGCGAGTGTTTGCGCGGCGTGATCCTGGTGATGGATGCGCGCCGGCCGCTGACTGATTTTGATCGTCAGCTGCTTGCCTGGGGCACAACTTGCGAGTTGACTTTTCATCTGCTGCTGACCAAGGCCGACAAGCTATCACGCAACCAACAGCACAATACCCTGCGCATGGTGCGCAAGCAGGCCGCGCCACATACGGCGCAAATGTTTTCCGCCATCCGTACCATCGGGCTGGAAGAGGCGCGTGCGCAAATCGCAGCCTGGTTGGGACTGCAAGCGTAACTGGGAAAGCCATTACTGCAAAAATTTAACCCGGCGGTGCTAGCGCACCGCCGGGCAAATATCGCCAGCCGGGGGAGAGACCGGCGAAGCCGCCCAGGGAGAAAAGCGGCTTTAGCTTGTAGCTTGCTATATGAGACCAGGCCGCGGCGAATAAGTCCCAAGCGAAGACATATATTCGTCAATCACTTGGTAATTGGCGCTATATCTTGATGCGTAAGCAAAAAAAAGCCCCGGTGGCAGGGGGAGTACCAACAGGGCTTAATATTCCGGTTTTGGGGGAGAACCGGATTGATTACCGCTCAGGGAGAAAAGCGGGTAAGCGCGTCGCTTACATTACCTGAGACCGCACCCCGAGCCGATTAGTTCCAAATTAATTTGCAATTTTTTTATTTCTGAACTTCAACAAGTTAGTTTGGTGTTGCGCCACACCTGTGCATGAACATGAAACCATGGATGGGGTTTCAGTGGGCTTGCTCCCAATTTGAGCCGATCCCGGCTTCGGCCAAGAGCGGCACGTCCAACTGCGCAATGGCGCACATGCGTTGCTGCAGTTCGTGCGCCAATTGCTCGGCCTGCGCTTGCGGCGCCTCGAAGATGAGCTCGTCATGCACTTGCATGATCATGCGCGCCGGCGCGCCAGTCTGCGCCAGCCAGGCGGCGATGTCGAGCATGGCTTTCTTGATCAGGTCTGCCGCCGTGCCTTGCAGCGGCGCGTTGATGGCCGTGCGCTCGGCAGCCGCGCGGCGCATGCCGTTGCGGGCATTGATCTCGGGCAGGTACAGGCGGCGGCCGAACAGAGTTTCCACATAGCCTTGCTCGCGGGCAGCGGCGCGGGTTTCATCCATGAACTCGCGCACCCCGGCAAAACGCTCGAAGAAGCGCTCGATATAGGCACTGGCCTGCTCCCGGCTGGTGCCGATCTGGCGCGCCAGGCCGAACGCCGACATGCCGTACATGAGACCAAAATTAATGGCCTTGGCGGCACGCCGGTAATCGCTGGTCACTGCATCGATGCTGCAGCCGAACACTTCGGCGGCGGTGGCGGCATGGATGTCGCGGTCGGCATTGAACGCGGCCAGCAGCCCCGGATCGGCCGACAAATGGGCCATGATGCGCAATTCGATTTGCGAGTAGTCCAGCGCAATCAATTTCTGGCCTGCGGCGGCAATGAACGCTTCGCGAATGCGCCGGCCAGAGGCCGTGCGCACCGGGATGTTCTGCAGGTTCGGATCAGAGGACGACAGTCGCCCGGTGGCGGCCACGGCCTGATGATAAGAGGTGTGGATGCGCCCGGTCGCGGGGTTGATCAGGCGCGGCAGCTTGTCGGTGTAGGTCGAGCGCAGCTTGGCCAGTTCGCGCCAATCGAGGATCAGCTCGGGCAGCTCGTGTTCGGCCGCCAGCTCGTGCAGCACGTCCTCGGCCGTTGAGGGCGCCCCCTTGGGTGTCTTGCGCAGTACCGGCAGCCCCAGCGTGTCGAACAAAATGGTCTTGAGCTGCGCCGGCGAGCCAAGATTGAATTCACCGCCGGCGGCCGCAAAGGCCTGCGTCTCGATCGCGCTCATGCGCTCGCCCAGCTCGCTGCTGATCTGCTCGAGCAGCGCGGCATCAACCAGCACGCCGGTTGCCTCCATGTCGGCCAGCACCGATAGCAGCGGCATCTCGAGATCGTGGTACAACGCCCGCAGCCGCGGCTGGGCGGCCAGGCGCGGATACAGCACTTGGTGCAGCTGCAGCGTGATGTCCGTGTCTTCGGCGGCGTATGGCGTTGCCTCGTCCAGCGGTATCTGGTTGAAAGTGCGCTGTTTCTTGCCCTTGCCGGCGATATCGCTGAAGGTCGTGGTGCCGCGGTTGAGGTACTTCTGCGCCAGCGAATCCATGTCATGGCGGGTGGCGGTGCTGTCGAGCACGTAGGAGGCAAGCATGGTGTCGTGCTCGATGCCGGCCAGGGTGATGCCGTGGCGGCGCAGCACGTTATAGTCGTATTTCAGGTTCTGGCCGACCTTCGGCCGCGTCGCATCTTCCAGGAGCGGCGCCAGTTTCGGGCGCACTTCGGCCCAATCGAGCTGGGTCGGCGCGGCATCCGCATCATGCGCCACCGGTACGTACCAAGCCTGGCCCGGCTCGATTGCGAAAGACAACCCCACCAGGCCCGACTGCGTGGCGCTCAGGGCATCGGTTTCCGTGTCCAGGCAAATGAGCTCTGCCGCCTGCAATTCGGCGATCATGGCATCTAGGGCGGTGTGGTCGAGCACGGCCTGATAATCGACCGCAGCCGCTGCCTGCACTTCCGAGGCGGCATCGGCGTCCTCGTCCAGGTCTTCGAGAAAACGGTAGAAATCGTATTCCCGATACAGCGCCGCCAGGGTGCCGACATCGGCCGGGCGCCGCTCCAGCTCGACGCCGGCAGCGCCGAGATCCAGATCACAGCGGATGGTGGCCAGATCCTGGTACAGAGGCAGGTCAGCCAGCGCCGCGCGCAGGTTGTCGGCCACTTTGCCCTTGAGGGTGGCGGCGTTGTCGATCACGCCTTGCAGCGAACCGTATTGCTGCAGCCATTTGGCCGCAGTTTTCGGGCCGACCTTGCTGACGCCGGGAATATTGTCCGAGGTATCGCCGACCAGGGCCAGATAGTCGGTGATCAGCTCGGGGCCGACGCCGAACTTGTCCTCGACGGCCGCGACATCGGTGCGCCGATTGCGCATGGTGTCGAGCAGCTGCACGCGCGCGTTGACCAGTTGCGCCATGTCTTTGTCGCTGGTGACGATCAAAACCTCACCCTCAGCCCGGCTCGCCAGGGTGCCGATCACGTCATCAGCCTCCACACCGTCGACCTGCAGCAGCGGCAGGCCGAGCGCCTGGATCACCGCCTTGATGCCGGGAAACTGGCTCACGAGATCCTCCGGCACCGGCGGCCGATGGGCCTTGTAATCGGCAAACAATTCGTTGCGAAACGTCTTGCCGGGCGCATCGAACACCACGACGAGGTAGCGGGAATCGTACTCGCGCAGGAACTTGCGCAGCATGTTGGTCATGCCGTAGATGGCGCCGGTCGGCTCGCCGGCGCCGTTGGTCAACGGCGGCAACACGTGAAAGGCGCGAAACAGCCACGAGGAGCCATCGATGAGAATCAGCGGTGCGTTGGAATCGGCCATGAATGCAAATCCTGGGTTTGAGCGGCAGCGCGCCCATTCTACTGCAGGCGGGCCACCGGGCTGGCTGCTACAGGCGCCGCTCGCCACGCATCAGATCGGCTACGGTTTCACGCGCGCGCACCTCGTGCGCCGCGTCGTCGACCACCAGCACCTCGGCCGGACGCGGCCGCGCGTTGTAGTTCGAGGCCATGGCAAAGCCATAAGCGCCGGCGGCGCGCACGACGAGCAAGTCCCCTTCCGCCAGGGCCAGCCGCCGTTGCCGACCAAGGAAGTCGCCCGTTTCGCACACCGGCCCGACAATCTCCCAAAGGCGCTGCGCGCCGGTAGCTTTCGCGACCGGCACGATGTCGTGCCAGGCGTCGTACAGCGCAGGTCGCAGCAAATCGTTCATGGCCGCGTCCACCACGGCAAAATTGCGCTCCTGCTGTTGCTGGCCGGGCTTGAGCAGCAGCACGCGCGTCAGCAGGACGCCGGCATTGCCCATGATCACGCGCCCCGGCTCCACCACCAGCTTGAGCGAGCGCCCGGCGAGCAGCGCGCGCACCGCCTCGGCATAGGCTCGCGGTGTCGGCGGCGTTTCATCGCGATAGACAATGCCGAGGCCGCCGCCGATGTCCAGTTGCCGGATGCGGATGCCGGCCTGCTCGAGCCGATCAACCAGCACCAGCACGCGCCTGATGGCGTCGATGAATGGCTGCAACGTCGTCAGCTGCGAGCCGATGTGGCAATCGACGCCGGCAATGTCGACATGGGTCATGCCGGCCGCGCGCCGATACAGGGCCTCGGCCTGTGCAATCGGGATGCCGAACTTGTTTTCGTGCAGGCCGGTGGCGATATAAGGGTGGGTTTGTGCATCCACATCCGGATTGACCCGCAGTGAGATGGGCGCGCGTACGCCCATGTCCGCGGCAATGCGCTCGATGAGCAGTAATTCGGCTTCAGACTCGACGTTGAAGCAGGCGATGCCGACCTCCAGCGCGCGTGCGATTTCATCGGCGCGCTTGCCAACGCCGGAGAACACCACCCGGGCCGGATCGCCGCCGGCGGTGATCACCCGCTCCAGTTCGCCGACGGAGACAATGTCGAAGCCGCTGCCGAGATCGGCCAGCAGGCCCAGCACACCGATGTTGCTGTTCGCCTTCACCGCATAGCAGATGTCGTACTCCAGCCCGGCCAGTGCCTGCGCCAGAACCTGGTAATGGCGGGTAATGGTAGCCGCGGAATACACGTAGGTCGGAGTGCCAAAGCGCGCAGCGATGTCTGGCAACGCCACTGCCTCGGCATGCAGCACGCCGGCCTGGTAGTCGAAATAATCCATGGCGGCTGTACTCAGTCGTCGAAGCTTTCGGGCCAATCCCAGTCATCCGCGGCCTCATCGTCGCCCGTTTCATCAGCCGCATTTGCCGCGGACTGATCGGTTTGCGCGGCTGGTTTGTTGCTGGGCAAATACAGCGGCCCTTTTTGGCCGCAACCGGCCAAAAGCAGTGGAAACAACAATATGAAAGGTGACGCGGACAACAAAAACCGCATGGCACACACCTCGGCAACGTCAGGAACGGATGATGTCACGGAGCACGGACGCAGCCAAGCAGTTTAGCGTTTCTGCCAACTCCTGTACGGCTTTGCCAGCATGGTGCCCTGCCGCAAAAACCACTGGCAGGCCATGGCAAATGGCCTGCCAGTGGTGATCCGGCTACAGGTGCTTGGCCACGAACGCCAGCTGCTCGTCCATGAAACTGGCGATGAAGAAATAGCTGTGGTCGTAGCCCTCGCGCCGCTGCACGCTGACTTCGGCGCCCACGGCCTGCGCCGCCTGCTCCAGGCGTTCCGGCTGCAGCTGCTCTTCTAGAAAGCCATCGGCCAGGCCTTGTTCCACCCGGATCGGTGGCAGCCGGCTTGCGTCGGTCGCGGCGGCAAGAATGGCGCTCGCGTCGTACGCTTGCCAAGTCT
>Ga0079226_10005115_pt1 | contig 10030 bp, 7 predicted proteins | sample Poulit2014_FD_76345 | JGI IMG/M metagenome (GOLD analysis project Ga0079226, IMG submission 76345) | Agricultural soil microbial communities from Georgia to study Nitrogen management - Poultry litter 2014 | ecosystem: Environmental > Terrestrial > Soil > Agricultural land | place: USA: Georgia... | reverse complement strand
TAGCCTACGGTTTGGAACGCGGTAAAGAAGACGAATTGATCCTGGTCTTTGACCTCGGTGGCGGTACGTTCGACGTTTCCCTGCTGGAAGTTGGCAAGGATGACGACGATTTCTCGACCATTCAGGTTCGCTCCACCGCCGGTGACAACCGTCTGGGTGGTGACGACTGGGACCAGGCTATCGTTGACTGGCTGCTGGAACAGGCCAAGGCTTCCGGTGCTGACCTGTCCAAGGACAAAATCGCCCTGCAGCGTCTGAAGGAAGCCGCAGAACAGGCCAAGAAGGAACTGTCCTCAGCAACCTCGACGAATATCTCGCTGCAGTACCTGTCCGTGACCGAAAATGGTCCGGTCCACTTGGATGAGCACCTGTCACGCGCAAAATTCGAGGACATGACCTCGCATCTGCTGGAGCGCACCCGTCGCCCATTCGAAGACGTGATCAAAGAAGCCGGCGTTTCGGTTTCTGACATTGACCACGTTGTGCTGGTCGGTGGCTCGACCCGTATGCCAGCCGTTGCGGAACTTGTCCAGAAACTAGCCGGTGGTAAAGAACCGAATAAGGGTGTCAACCCAGATGAGGTTGTTGCCGTGGGTGCAGCCATCCAGGCTGGTGTGCTTGCCGGTGAACGTAAAGATGTGCTGCTGATCGACGTCACGCCATTGTCTTTGGGTATTGAAACCAAAGGTGGCGTGATGGCCAAACTGATCGAGCGTAACACTGCGATCCCAACCAAGCGCTCCGAGACCTTCACCACCGCTGATGACAATCAGCCATCGGTGGATATCCAGGTCTACCAGGGTGAACGCGAATTTACCCGTGACAATAAGCCACTGGGCAACTTCCAGCTAACCGGTATTGCTCCGGCCCCACGCGGTGTCCCACAGATCGAGGTCACCTTCGACATTGACGCCAACGGCATTGTTCACGTCTCCGCCAAGGACGGCGCAACCGGAACCGAGCAGTCGATGACTATTACCGGTGGCACCTCGCTATCGGATGAAGAAATCGATCGCATGGTCAAAGACGCCGAAGCCCACGCTGAGGAAGACAAGAAGCGCCGTGAAGCCGCCGAGGCCCGCAACGCAGCGGAAACCACGGCGTACTCGGTTGACAAGCTGCTCAAAGATAACGACGACAAACTGCCAGAAGACGTCAAAACCGAGGTTCAGGCCGACGTCGATGCGCTCAAAGCAGCCCTTGAAAAACAGGATAACGACGACGAAGTCCAGGCAGCATTCGAGAAATTGCAGCAGTCCCAAACCAAGATTGGTGAAGCACTGTATGCCTCCTCGCAGCAAGACGGCGCACAGCCTGAGACTGATGCCAAGGACGACGAAGACATCGTCGATGCTGAAGTTATTGACGAAGACGAAAAGAAGTAATGTTCTTCACCGTTTAGCTGCTTAACGTTGTACAACCGAGGCCGGCCGGTTTCCGGCCGGCCTCGCGTGTTAAGTTTTTCAAGGAGAAATATCATGACCGATCAGCCACATAACGAAGACCACGAACCGATCCGCTTTACCGATAAACGCCGCATTGACCCAGAAACTGGCCAGCTGCGCGACCAACCGGATACCGAAGCCGACCCTGCCGAAGCTGAGCAGGCGTCGTCGGAACACGCCGATCCACTGTCGCAGGTCGAAGACATCCTCAACGCTGCTTCAACACAAGCCTCTGAACAAGAGGCCCCAGAGCCGTCAGCCGACACCGATCAGGCGGCTGAACTGCGCGAAGACCTTCAACGGTTGCAAGCCGAATTCGTGAACTACCGCCGCCGTGTCGACCGCGACCGCGACGTCGCCAAAGACAACGCCAAGTTCTCGATGCTGGAATCCCTGCTGCCGGTACTCGATGATATTGATGCCGCAGATGCCGCAGGCGATCTCGACGGGCCTTTTGCTGCGATTGCGCGCAAACTGTTGGCCACACTTGAAAGCGTGGGCCTGGTGAAACATGACAACGAAACGCTGGTGGGCGAGCCATTTGACCCAGCACACCACGAAGCGATGCTGCGGCAACCATCACAAGAGGTCGAAGCCGAACACATCGTCCAAGTCTTCCGCAATGGATACCTATACAACGAACGCGTACTGCGCGCCGCACAGGTTATGGTCTCCGGTGGTAATGAGTAACAGGAGGGAAACTTTATGGCCTCTCAAGATTGGCTAGAAAAGGATTTCTACGCCATTTTGGGCGTTGACAAAAAGGCCAGCGCCGAACAGATTAAAAAGGCCTACCGTAAGCTTGCTCGTAAGTATCACCCCGATGCTAATCCCGACGACGCCGCCGCGGAACAACGCTTCAAAGAGATCACCGAAGCCAACACGGTGTTATCGGATCCCGAACAGCGTCAAGAATACGATCAGCTGCGCGCCATGGGTGCATCAGGTGCGCGCTTCACCGCACCCGGTGGTGGCCACGCCGGGGGATTCGAAGATATCTTTTCCGGTCTGTTTGGCCAAGCTGGCGGAGGACGACACTCGGGATTTAGTGACGTCTTCGGTGGTTTTGGTGGCGGCGGCCAGAGCTTTGGCGGTTTCCAGCAAACCCCGACCAAGGGTCCCGATGTGAAAAGCGCCATTACCATCAGCTTTGCCGATGCCATTCGCGGCACGACCACCAAAGTCAACACCGGTTATGGTGCGCCCACCGAGGTGCGCGTGCCGTCCGGCATCAAAGACGGTCAAACGGTGCGTGTCAAAGGTAAAGGCCAACAGGGTACCGGCGGCAGAGGCGATCTCATGGTCAAAGTCTCGGTCGCGTCGCACCCGGTATTTGAACGCGATGACTACAACATTCGCCTTAAGGTGCCCGTCTCTTTCGATGAAGCCGTACTGGGTACTACCATCGAGGTACCAACCCTGGACGGCACCGTGAAAATCGGTGTTCCCGCTGGGTCGTCGTCGGGCCGGGTCCTCCGATTGCGCGGACGAGGCGTGAAAACTGCCAAACGTACCGGTGACCTCCTGGTTGAGCTGGTCATCGAGGTGCCTGCCAACCTGAACGATGAGGCACACGCCGCTGTCGAAGCGTATCGGGCGGCCACCACAGGCATCGACCCTCGGGCTGAGCTGATCAAGAAGGCTAAGTTGTAATGGTGAACCGTCATAAACACGATCCGGTCTACGTCATTTCGGTGGCAGCACAGCTGGCCGATATGCACCCCCAGACCCTGCGCCAATATGATCGCATGGGATTGGTGGTGCCTGCGCGCCAGGCTGGCGGTCAACGCCGATACTCCGCCGAAGATGTTCGGCGATTGCGGCGTATCCAATCGTTGTCCCGTGACGGTGTATCCCTAGAGGGCATCCGCCGTATCGTCGAGCTTGAGGCCGAAGTTCAAGAGCTCCGCGATACGGTGGGCGACCTAGTTGACCAAATTACGGTGATGCGTTCTCATGTCTCCTTTTCTCGTACCTTTACCGCAGGATCCTCGGGCGTGACCACGAATATTCATGGACCTGCCACATCCCAACGGCATCATGACGACGACGCCGCTGCCGCCTACCGCGAAGAGCGTCGTCGCAAACGCTTCGATCGCGATCGGGTAGAACAAGCTGTCATGTTTGCCTTGGAGCAGTCCAAACCACAATATGCACTCAACCGTCCACGTCTTGTCCTGCCCCGCTAGGCGGTGTTTGTTGGCGTGCGTTGCAGCGCGACCTCAGATTCGACTTTCATAGAACAGCCGGAACCTATTCAACAGGTTCCGGCTGTTTTGCATCGGCGTTATCCACAGCAATGCTTTCCAGGGTAAGTTTTCCACAATGGGCATGCCAGCAGACCTGGGGTCGGGGGTTTTGCCTAATGTGGAGCGCACGATGCTCGCTGCAGGAAGGGAACTTGCTGATGGAAGGATGTGTTGCGTTAGCTGATCTTTCGGTACGCCAGGTCAAAGATATATCGACCGGCACGTTGGGCTTTGGCCTCAAAGCTTGTGACCGGACGGGTCTCAAATCGCGGAGCCCAACCGCCGACCTCATCCAAGGCTTCCTCCAGGGGCTGCGGCGTGTCATCATCGGTGCCGTGTAACCGGGCCAGTGTTAATGGCGAGTCCATTCCGGCCAAGCGTCCCGGATGAAGGTTGTCAAAGGCTGGATGCGCATCGGCGACTTGACGCATATGGGCTGCGTAATTTGACCAGTCAGTGGCCAACCGCAAGACCCCTCCGGGGGTCAGCGCGCGGGCTATCTGATCTAAGAATTTCGATTGGATCAATCGGCGCTTATGATAGCGGTTCTTCTGCCACGGATCTGAGAAAAAGATCCAGATCTCCTGGGCAGCATCCGCCGGTATCATGTGGTCAAGTACCTCAGGAGCGTTGGCTTCCACCATTCGCACATTGGTCACGCCTTCGGTCACCACACGGTCCAGGAGTTTGCCCAGTCCCGGACGATACACCTCCACGGCCAAAAAGTTGGCTTGAGGATGTTGTACCGCACCGGCAAAAGTCGATTCGCCGTGGCCCACACCGATGTCAACGATGAGTGGTCCTGCCTGTCCCCAGACGTCGGACACACTGAGCTGTGACTGCGGGGCAACAGACGTATCAGCAAAGGTACGCGTAACCGGCAGAATCGTCGTTCCCAGATGATCTTGCCACAGGCGTTGTCGAGCCGGGGACATGGATAGTTCACGCCGCACGAAAGATACCGGACCGTCACGCACAACTTTGACGCCTTGACGGGTTTGGATCTTCTGGTAGCCCTTGGGGATCTTATCGATCAGCTTTGCGTCGGGCAGGCTGTCGTCGTCGTTCTGTAAGTGTATCGGCATAGGGTCTTGCGGAGTGTTTGGGGTATCAGGGTGGTCGGAGGTCGGCGTCATAGTGGTGTGATTGATCTTTCGTATGGCGTATGTTCACAGGGTGCGCAGCACGGATGCTCGTTGTGGATTGGCATGTTCATGCCTTATGGCGAAACTTCGTGAGCTTGCTTGTGTCGCGTCTACAGCCGGTGCGCATATGGAACGTGTTGGATTTGGTCAAGAAAGTATTACAGTTAACCATAACGAGTCCCGAATGGAAGGAAGACTTATGAGCTTAGCTCAGCTGCCAATACGTTTGACCACCGGTGCTTTTGTCCTGAACTCTGGTATTTCCAAGCTCAGCTTGTCGGATGAAGAAGCCGAAGGTCTGCAACAGATGGCCTCCAATGGTGTCCCCGTACTGGCTGATATGTCGCCCGCTGCGTTCCGTAAGTTCATCGCGGCCACCGAAATCGGTGTGGGAGCAGCACAATTGATTCCGAAAGTTCCGGGCTGGTTCGCAGGAGTTGCGCTGAGCGCGTTTTCCGCCGGCATGCTCAATATGTATCTTAACACCCCTGGTATGACTCAGGACGACGGTGTACGGCCAACGCAGGAAGGTACCCCGGTTGCTAAAGACGTGTGGATGCTTGGCGCCGGTGTGTCAATGATCATTGATTCACTGTTGAACACCTCATCACGTCGGCGCAGATCCGCTAAACGCCGTGCCGCGAAGATTCGTGATGCGAAAGAACAAAAAATCGAAGCAATTCACACCGCTCGTGAAGAGCAGCAGAAAGCACTTGATTCTGCTCGAGAAGCAGCCCGTGAGGAACGCAAGGCTGCTCGCAAAGCGGCCCGTACGGCGCGCAAGGCCGCCTAACTCACCTGCTTGAAGCAACACCTTGCCTCAAACGATATTCTCAAAAGTGCCCCGCCAACTCGCGGGGCACTTTTGTGTTGATGTCGCAGCCGAGTTGATGGCTAGTTGATAGTTTGACGCTGTTGGTCAGAGTGCGGCGTCGTCGTCCCTGGCTGATGAGGTGTCCGACGTCGATGAGGACACCGCGTGAAATGGGGTGCCCGTGGATGGTTGGTAATGGGGTTTCTTGATGGCCCAGAAACTTGTGGATTCGCTGAGCTGCGGCGTTCGAGGTGTGGTAACCGGTTGGCCACTGTGATAGTTTTCCACGATGATCCCCGAGATCCGGCGCCGGTTGGCGGCCTCCGCGTCGAGCCTGCGGAGCACCCAGGTATGTTCGGTGGCCAGCTGGAGTTCATCGGATGCATGGTATCCGGAGGCAAGTTGTCGAGCGCGCAGCATTTCGGCATCCCAGCCGGCGGCGACCAACATGATAATAAACGCTAACCAGACCATCAGAATCACATACAGGATGCCGTTGACCGTGGTGAAGACACGCTCAAATATGGCGACCCGATCCAGAAGCCAACCGGTTAGTGCGAGACTGGCAAATAAGACAATGACGGTAAAGGCCGCCCCGGAGGTGATGACGCGGTAGCGGGGCCGGGTGACATTCGGGCCGCGATAAAACGCCTGGGATACCAGAACAATCAACACCACGAGGATCAGTGGCCATTTCAAAATATTCCAAGCGGCAACACTTTCTTGGGTTAACCCCAAAAGTTCACCAAGACGGCGGGACAGATCACCCCCGAGAATGATGAGCACCAAGAGCGCCAGCGATGCGATGATCAACACCAGGGTTTCAAGAAATACGATAAAGCGGAAGTAGATAAAGGGCCGACCTTCGCGGGTGTCGTAAATGCGGTTCATTGCCCGATGAAACGCAGCGACCACGTTGGAGGCCGAATATAATGACCCGATCAGCCCCAGTGTTAGGGCTGTGACCCCTCCCGGCGTATTGATAAGCGTCAAGAGCGTGTCGGCGACGATGGCGGCATCCATCGCAGGGAAGAGGTCATTGACCAGACCAGCCACCGTCCAGATGGTTTCTTCAGTAAAGTTGACCACCGAGACGATCGATGCAATCGCTATCAGGCCCGGCAATATCGATAAGAACAGGTAAAAGGTCATGGTCGCTGCGACATCCCATACCTGCATTGAGATTGCCCTTGCCCAGGTGCGTCGCACGACAAACCACAAGGTGGGTCGGGGTTTGTGATAGGTCCGCAGCGGGCGGGTGGGTGTTAGACGCGTTAGGGCGGTCGAAACGATGCGCTCAGCTGCCTTGGGACTCGACGCTGCCGAGGCCTGATCATGCGGGCGCTGTGCGGCATCCTGCGTCGTGGGAATAGCCGGCGTGGGTTGTGAATCGTCAGAGTCGGCCGCGGGGTGAGACATACCCTCGAGCTTAGCGCGAGAGCTGCTGGCCTGTCGGTAGTAGACGCGCCGCCGGGTGCGTGTGGGTTGCAGCCGACACTGGTCAAGCCTGTATCGTAGAGGGCGTGATGTTTGTGAAACGCAGGGTTCTTCGGTTAGCGGCACTGGCTGCTGTGGGTGGCCTCGGGCTGGCTGGATGTGCCTCCGACGACGGCGAGCAGCCCGACGCTGCGCCAACCGATGATAACGCCACGGCAACGTCACCTCCGGCTACCGAAGTCGACCTCGAACAATTTGCCGCCGCTCTGGTGACTGACACCCAACTGGTGGGGGTCTCCGAAGATCCACCGATCGAAGGGTTCGTTGACGATCCTGTCACGATGTATCTGACGTTGAGTGAATTTGAACCGACCGGCCGCTGTGCGAGCCTGCTGGAAGAGCTCAATTCGTTTTCCGCTCCAGCAGTTGGCGGGATCTCGGCGAAATTTATCCGTGAAGTACCTGATCGCTCCGAAGGGGCGGCCGCTGACACCACGCGAGGTGCAGCAGTAGAAACCATGATCTTTGAAACCACCGAGCTGACCGAGCCGATGGCGATTTACCGTGAGATCCCGAATGCCTGCGAGACGCTGACCTCATCGGAAGTCGAAGGCGCCGAAGCCACCTTCACAAAAATCCCGGGTCTGGATGCCTTGCACTTGGAGATTTCCGACGGTCAAGATGTTGAATCCTTGGCAGTGGGTGGCTCTTCGGTCAATGGTCGATTCCATATGTACATGACTGCTGAGCAGGTCACGTTAGAGCAGGCCCAAGACATGTTCGGCGCTCAGGCGGAGAAACTCCAAGAAACCTTCCGCGACCGGGTCGACAGTGCAGCAACGCCGTCGGCAACTGCCGAAACAACTGCAGAGTAAAACCTTCGACCTTTGAGTGCACCTGTGTGCTAGTCGGGCCCTGTTGGTGAGCTGGGGCACAGCATCTCAAAGAAACTCAAGCCATTAGACTGCAGCACTGCTTGAGCACTGATTGAACACTCATTAAGTTCTTCGCTAGTGGTGAAATTTTTCTGAGATCTTCCGGAATATTGTGCATCCAATTAAGGTTGAGTTAAGTAGACTCAAGTTTAGATTTCAGTCCCGGCAATGTGCCGGGGGCAAGGAGTTTGCATGAACACTCAATTCACCACGAAATCCCAGGAGGCGCTTTCGGCTGCGGCCATGAATGCCTCAACGGCAAGCAATCCGCAGATCGAACCTGCTCATATCCTCAAGGCCCTGATGGACCAGCGCGGATCGGTTGCAGTCGCGGTACTCAAAGCCGCTGACGTTGACCCGGACGTCGTCTCCACGAGCGCGTCGAGCCAGATTGCAGCACTGCCGAAAGTGGCCGGGTCCACGGTTGCAGAAGCACAGTTGTCGCGTGCGGGACTCAGCGTCATTTCGGCCGCCCAAACACAGGCCAAACAGAATCAAGACCAATATGTTTCAACCGAGCACCTGTTATTAGGGCTTGCTGCAGATGCCGGCGACACAGGTTCGGCCCTGCGGGATGCTGGCGCCAGCGTAGAAGCGCTCAAATCGGCCATGCAGACCATTCGGGGTGATGCAAAAGTCACTTCCCAGGATCCGGAAGGCACCTTCCAAGCTCTGGAGCAGTACGGTACGGATCTGACCGAGATTGCCGCATCGGGCAAGCTTGACCCGGTGATTGGCCGCGACGCCGAAATTCGGCGCGTCATCCAAGTGCTTTCTCGTCGTACCAAAAATAATCCGGTGCTTATCGGTGAACCTGGCGTGGGTAAGACCGCCGTCGCTGAAGGACTGGCCCAGCGTATTGTTGCCGGAGACGTGCCAGAATCGTTGCGGGGCAAACGCCTGATCTCGCTGGATCTGGGTGCCATGGTCGCCGGCGCGAAATACCGTGGCGAATTCGAGGAACGACTCAAAGCTGTCCTGGAGGAAATTGCCGCAGCCGGCGGAGAAGTCGTGACCTTTATTGACGAGCTGCACACCGTGGTGGGCGCCGGAGCCTCTGAGGGGGCCATGGACGCAGGGAATATGCTCAAGCCAATGTTGGCACGCGGTCAGCTGCGGATGATTGGTGCCACTACCCTGGACGAATATCGGGAAAACATTGAAAAGGATCCCGCGTTGGAGCGTCGGTTCCAACAGGTTTTTGTTGGTGAGCCCTCGGTTGACGACACCATTGCGATTCTGCGCGGCCTCAAGGAGCGTTACGAGGCCCATCACAAGGTGGCCATTGCCGACGCCGCGCTGGTGGCTGCGGCCAACCTATCAAATCGGTATATTTCCGGACGCCAGCTCCCAGATAAGGCCATAGACCTCATGGATGAGGCAGCCTCGCGGTTGCGCATGGAAATCGACTCGGCGCCGGAAGCCATTGATCAGTTGCGCCGCGCTGCAGACCGGTTGACCATGGAAGAACTCGCGCTAGAGGGTGAAACCGATCCGGCATCTGTAGAGCGTTTGGCTGCCTTACGCGCAGAACTTGCCGACACCAAAGAGGAACTGGCCGGACTGACTGCCCAATGGGAATCCGAAAAAGCCTCACTGAACAGGGCCGGTGACCTGCGCGTCCAGCTGGATGAGCTGCGCTCGACAGCCGAAAAAGCACAGCGCGAGGGTGACCTAGCGGAAGCATCACGGATCCTGTACGGGGAGATACCTCAAGTCGAAAAGGATCTCGTCGCCGCGGAAGCTGAGGATTCCACTGTCACCAGTGAGAGCCCGATGGTCTCAGAACAAGTCACCGCGCACGACATCGCTGAAGTTATCGAAGCCTGGACCGGTATTCCTGCCGGCCGCATGTTGTCCAGCGAGCAGGAAAAACTGCTCAACATGGAAACCGAGATTGGTAGACGCCTGATCGGTCAACAGGCAGCCGTAGCATCAGTGGCTGACGCGGTCCGTCGATCGCGAGCCGGGATTTCGGATCCGAATCGGCCCATCGGGTCCTTCC
>Ga0079226_10005114_pt1 | contig 10032 bp, 7 predicted proteins | sample Poulit2014_FD_76345 | JGI IMG/M metagenome (GOLD analysis project Ga0079226, IMG submission 76345) | Agricultural soil microbial communities from Georgia to study Nitrogen management - Poultry litter 2014 | ecosystem: Environmental > Terrestrial > Soil > Agricultural land | place: USA: Georgia... | reverse complement strand
CTCATCATTGAAATTATTTCTCCATCATCTCTAAAACGAGATAAAATAGACAAACTGGTTACCTATGCCGATTTCCGCATACCTGAATATTGGATTGTTGATCCAAAATTAGCATCATTGGAACTACATCTCTTAAAGGGAGATAGTTATGAACTAATTAATATTTTTCAGAATGATGAAACCATCGTATCCCCCACAATAAAATGTATATTATTTACTATGGAAACCATTATGAGCAACATCCCCCGTTTAGAATAAAAACATGGCAGCAAATCACATCGCCTTCATCCGCCGCAAAATACGGTGACTTTTTCTGGAACCTTCAATCCATCCACTTTAATGAAATCACTATATTTGTAAGCATTTTTATAATAACTGCATACCCGTAATACACGTATTATCGCCTTCATAAGTGGATATTTCCGCCTCAGCCATCTTTTCATCATGTTCAATGGTTACATGAAATGTTTCGTCACGCGGCAACCATAAGTCAATAAAACCGTTGGCTAAAGAGGTCATGGTTTCATCAACAACCTTATTCCCATCTTCATCCTCTATATACACCTTGAATTCCTTTTCAACCAGCTCCCCCTGGCATCCTGTCAAACTATGAATGGCACATGGATGCGTCTCCTCCACAAAAGGGGCAATGGACACAAAAAACTCTTCATCTGGAAGGCTAAATGATGTTTCCGCGCCATTTTCATTCACAATAAGTTCATGTGATGTAATCGATGCAGTTACATTGCCGTCAAAATTATCCACACTATATTGATGCACCTTTTCCTTGATAGCTTGTGCATCTTCATCTGATGCACCACAAGCAGCCAACATCATCACCAAGAATACGCCCACCATAAATAACAAACTTTTTTTCATGTCTCGTTCAACTCCCTTTACGTTTTCGGAACTATGATTCAAATGTATTCTATCACAGTACCATCAAAAGCAAACCCAGCATCTTTAACATATTTTCGACAGTTTCCCTGACATCCACAAAAGAAAGATATTCAAAAATATCCCATACCCTTTGAAAGAAGACACCATAAGCAGTCCTTCCCATTTGCTGCCGCCGCATGGGTAAGACCGCTTCTACCCGATTTCCACCTTCCATATATCCAGTTTCTAACGTTCCTTCAAATCCTGCACGATATCCGATAACAGTTTTTCCTGGTATCCGCTCCGGCGTATCTTTTTCAATCCGTCAATCAATGGCGTTAATGCCGGGTCGGCAACCATGTTCAATTGCCTTAAGCGTCTGTCTGAAATAGGCAGATGTGATAGTGCCTTATGGTAGGCTTCCACATCATAGTGCCAATAGCGCAACCTATCCCCATATCGTTTTTTTAATTTAAATGCCATCAAGACCCCTTCCGGATCGAAATCACCACTGTAATAGATTACCCCGCCACCTTCAACGAATGCATCAAGGAATTTCAAGGTGGCAATTTTGAACTGCCCGTTCCCCGATATGATGGTTTCATGAATATCGCTCTTGATCAGTTCACTGACAACATGTGAGGCAACACTTGAATTCTCAATCATAAAAAGCCGATTCGCACATGAAACAGACTCCACACGCGTTAATTTAACCACTTCTTTTAATGGCAGATGAAAGAAAGATTTTTCTTGAACAGCACCAGCTAAAAGCAGATTATCTGTTCCATTCTTATTTTTCCCGGTCGCATTGAAAACTGAAACAAAATTCAATAAGTCATCCGGCATGATTCGGAATTCATATAATAACTCTGCCCGCTCCTCTGCATTCAACTCTTTTATATCCGTATCCCACTCAATCGACCGGATAATCTGCAAAGCATAGATAAGCAGTTTCCCATCATTTTCACCTGTGTCAAAGGCATGCGGGTTCCCTGTTGCATTGGAAGCAAACACCGCGAGATACTCATAGTTTTCCAGTGGAAATAATGCAAATGCCTGATTCAAATGATGCATCGTGTGCGTTAATGCTTCCCGGTCCTGTTTATATAATTGATAAAATCGATTATGTTTTGTCCGTCGCATCCACTCCAATAATGTAACCATCAAGTTGGATCTGGCCGTCCTTTCAAAAGCATTGAAATACGTCTCCCTTTCTTCAATGAAACGCTCTTCCTCTTCCCGATTGCTTACCAAATGTTCGCCATGATACGATGCAACGATGTCCTGAAATGAAATGGAGTCCAACACTTTCCCATATTTCGTTTTCAATATGGCTTTTTCCATTTTCTCGGCAGATAATTTTATAGTTCCATGTTTGGAATAGTCCTTGCCGATAAAACCGGAAATGGCTCGCTTTTCTTCCGGGGTAGGGTTGTTTACGACAACGGAAATACCTTTTTCAACACGTTCATAACTTTTATACTTTTTTATAAAAAGAGAGAAAAGGCGATCAAATCCCTTTTCCCGTTTAAATGTATCAGTGATTTCATCAAGAAGTGACAACGAGTTCTTCCTCACTTTCGCTACCCATTTCTTCCGTGCGGATCTTTTTCTTTCCATTCCAATAATAGGAATCAATCAATACATGCGGTCGATTTTCCGGACGGCTTAATTCATAGATATTAAGCGATGGCACGGATGCATAACATCCCCACAATGATTGGGAATTGAGTATATAATTAAAGTTCAATTTGCGAATGTAAGCAAACATGATATTGATATTATCCTCATCCACGCGGGAAAAGGCTTCATCCAATGTAAAAATACGCGGACAATCCGGACGTGCCTCGGAATATTTTGCATATAATGCTGCAAGGACAGGTGTAATCATTGCCAGTACGCGCTGGCCACCACTCAATTCACCATACGTATTACGTGTTAATTTCTTTTCTTTGTCGTTTTTCTTTGTAAAATAAATTTCAAACTCAAACCATTTCCGGTAATCCAATTCTTCACGCATAATTTCTTTTAAATTGCGTTCTTTATGTGTTTGACTTTCATGTCTTCTTCTGGCTATCTTGATTTTGGAACGGAAATGGCTGCTGATTTCATCCACATCAATCCATTGGCTGTCCCGCTTCAATGCCTCCACCAGTTTCAACGTATCCAACTGGTCTTCGTTTTCCTTCTTCAACGGTTTCCAGGCAAGGCGAAACTTGATGAGGTTTTCGTGTTCCATAAATTTATTCATTTCTTTTTCCCAACGCTGCACATAGGTGATTTTTTTGCGGATGGTATCACCTAACGTATTAACGAGGATACGTTCATACAGGTCCCGGTCCTTCTCGTTGATATCCCTGTCCAATCGTTCAATCCGCCCTGTTAAATGTTTGACCGCATACACTGGTGGTACACGTTCCCCATCGACATTCATCGTAACAACAACACGCTTCATCTGTTCAGCCATCAAGTTGAGTGTTGCGTTTTTTGTATCGTCATCTGTTTCCAATGCGGGGAAAGCATCCGACTTTACCGTTTGCATTTCCAATTCATAATGGAACAGTTCCATATTCTGTGTGTTGAACGTATTGGTTAATCGCTGTTTCACTTTCTCGATTTCTTCCCGCTTCTTATCAATCATCGACCCATGATGTTTTTTGATGTATTTGGCTATTTCGAGATTGCCGGAAACACCATTTTCCACAGGCAAATAACCAAGTTTGTAATGGGCTTGAAATTCCTTTTCCCAAGCCTCGTGCACTACTTTTTTAAAGGGCACCTCATGTTCCATTTGATCGGCAATGAACATTTCCCCTTCTTCGATATCACGTTTTACATTGGTGTGTTCAGTTATTAACCCTTGTAACCTCTCGGGGATCATCGTATTGATTTCCTCAGTAAGTTCGTTGATTTTTATGCGGATATCTTCCGAACCCATTTCCTTTAGCCGATTTTCATAAGTCGCAATTCTTTCTTCGGCCTTATCTTTTTTTGATTCATGATCAAGAATACTGGCACGGTGATCATCCTCCTGCCATTCATATTCCAGGCAGCGATCCCTATAATCCGTAAAACTTGCTTTGGCATTCACTTTCTTGGTGTAGGCCATTTCCATATCCTGCAGACAGTGCATATAATCCTGCTGGTTTTGCATTTCCGTCTCAAACGACTCGATTGTTAAATCAAGTTCTGTATAGTCTAGTTTTGCCTTGATTTGAACAAGCAGTTTTTTTCTTCTTTCATCCACATCACTGTATTCATCACTCCATTTCCTTCTTTGCGGTTCATAGATTTCTGTAATGGTTTGTTGTTCTTTGTTCAACCTATCATATTCGCGGGACAAATTATCCAATGACGGGAACGATTTGTAATCCGCTTCCATGTTTCTTTGCTCGTCTGTTATTTGTTGGAGATGCAGATGTTGTTCTTCAATTTGCTCGCTTGTATATTCACGTGCCTCTTTCAACTGTCTGATTTTTTCCTTGCGATAACGTTCCCTTGCGGCTTTTCCGATAAAGAGAGACGCTTCTTGTTGGGAGGCTTTCCCCTTTACAAGCCCATTTTTAAAAGAACCGTTTTCTAAAATATACGTACCATTTTTTTCTTCAACTGAAATGGACAAGAGCACCTTTTCCAAGTCATCGTCCTTGCTCGCCCTTAAAATACCCGCTAAATTAGTGACTTGTGCAGTCCCGTATTCAAGAACGGTTGTATATTGTTTTGCCTTTTCAACATCTCCCGGTTTGACAATAACAGCCTGCATGATGCCGGATTCCATTAACGCATTCTGGTAACAAAGTGCCACGTCGGGCTCAATCGACGCATCAAATTCAAATGCCTCGTAAAAAGGTGTATAGTCTATTCCAGCAGAGGAAAGCTTTTCCCATGCTTGCCTTTTGCTCTCGACAAATCCGGGTTCAATTTCCCGTTTATTCTCCCAATCCGTTATGTCATTTTCGATGCGTCCTTTTTCCGCTTCGAGAAGGTTGATTTGATGATTGATGGAAACTTTTTTCGTTTGCTTTTCCTCATACCCCTGTTGATATAACACTTCCAACGGCTTTAAATATGCCTCTTTTGACAAGCGATCGAACACATCCTCAACCGTTTCAATCAAACGATCCCTTGTTTCCGTATCCACTTGTAAATCGGTGGTATGGTCCGCCCATTGTTGTACTTTCTCTACCACGTCAATGATTTCGGCATCCAGGTTTTCATTGCATTCACTGATAACAAGTTGTGCCGCATCGATTTTCATTTGGATCGCACCTATTTCATTATCAATCCGTCCGAGTTTATCTTTCAGCTTTTCGTATTTTTCCAATTCCGTTTTTATCGTTGATAGAAACGACCCATAATGCCTCACTTCTTCCTTCCATGCAAAAAAAGCATAGGTTGGGTCTTGTTGATGTGCGATAAGATGTGTCATATACTGCTGATGCTTGGTAAAATCCATTTCCCCTGCCACATTGTCCAGTTCTTGAATAAAGCCTTGGAATTCATTTTCAAATTGGAGCAGGTCCGCTTCATAATCATCCTTTTTCCGTTCGGCATCCCGTCTCCGCTTGATTGTTTTTTCCAGTTTGTCATTCAAATCCTGCAATGTTTGGGTTACTGTCCTGAAATCATTTTCCGCTTCTTGTTTGCGCCCTTCTATTTCCTCGATATCTTTAACACCCAGTGAACCCAGTTCTTCTCTTTTCACTTCCAATTGATTGGACCATTTCGTTTGACTCGATTCGATTTCTTTCAATCGTTCCTTTTGTTTCGCCACTTCTTTTTCGCGTTCAGACACATCCGATTTTAGTTTTTTGAATGCCGTATGGGCCTTGACATATTCAGACGCTTTTTCAACCAGGGCAACCTGATTATATTCCTCAAAAATTGCATTCAGTTTTTCCATGGCCTTCAAATCTTGCTTCGTATCCTGGAGATCGGTTTCAATACGATCGATCGACTCAATTGAATCAGTCAATGGTCTGAGTTCATTTTCGGTAAGTTGTGGAAGGGAGTCATTGATAACCTCTGCGACACCTTCTGGTCTATTTTTATCACTTAGTTTCGGACTTCTGATTTGAATTAATAAATCAATCAGACCCTTAAAACTTTCCGGACTGTCAAATCCAAATAAGTTCTTATTGACCCTATCGGCATACTCTTTCCTATTTGTATAGATCCGACCGCAACGATTTTCGGTTTCAATGACATGACGAAGCTGCTTTTCATTCAATGGTAACTTTTTGGAAACCCCTTCGATGATTTCTTCCTTGTACAATTTTAAATAGCCGTCCCCATTTCCAAAACGTTTGCCATCAACAATAAAATACCAGACCTTATTCTGTGCCTTTCCCCTTCTGGCTTCAACACCCATACCGATTGTTTTATAGACTTCTGTATTTTCTTTTTTGAATTCCAATAAAATATAACCGATTCGCTCATTTATTCCCAACAGGCCCTCTTCTCCCAGGACCGTATCGGTAATGTTCCGTTCCCTTCCGCCAAAAGGATCCAGTTTATGACTCCGCACATCCCCATCCAATAAAACGGTGATTAAGCTCTGGGTTGTAACTGATTTCCCACTCCCATTATGGCCTCGCAGGACACCGCAGCCATTTGTAAAGTAAAATTCCTGATCCGGATAATACCAAAAACTGAATAATTTAGCCCGGTACATTTGCCATCTGTCTACAGTCTGATCCGTTCCTGTCATGTCTACCCCTCCCTCTTTGTTTGTTCTTCATTGGAATAATCACCGACAACACGGAATAATCCCTCTTTCAGTGTCAATGTCTGGTCATCTTTTACCTCGGCGAAATTCCAGTCAACCAGATTATCGGTAACAATCGTCCGCAGTTGTTCGGAAGACATTTGCTTAAAGCTTTTCGACCAATAACGTCCTTCTTTTTCTTTTAACGTAGCAAGGATTTGCTGTATTTCATTATTGGAAACATCCACCTCATTCGTAAAAGAAAACGAATAATCCTTCTTATTTTCCCTGATATATCCTGCAAACCTAAGAATCAAGTTGGACTGCATATTTTCCGCAGGGTGCAGTACTTCACCAACTGCTGCCATCGTTTTTATCAAAGCCGAATTATGTTGATAACGCTCATAGACATAACCTGTATACTTATGGATGTTCTCCTCGATTTTATGATAGAAACGTTTTACGTAATCTTCTTCTTCCTCTGTTATTTCATGATGATACACAATGGGCTCTAGAAATAACCGCCGGTAAAAGCGATGTTTCCCGCTGACATATTCTTCATTTTCGTTGGCCAGATCGTCTGTGAAATCGGCGTAATCCTCCCAAGCGAATACATCCTTCATCTGCCGGATAAAATAAGGTACATACGGTGTCCGCTCAAACAATACGTCATGTGTCCCGTCCGCTGCAAAGTCTTCCAAATATTGATCGACATCGACAATCAATTTCATCTTCAATGCATATTTCAAAACACGGATCAGCGATAACCGATTCTTGTAACCGGCCCCTTCCTTCCAGATAATCGTGACATGTTCACCGTCATCCGGTTGCGGGTAATAGGCTTGAATGGCCTCGCATATATTTTGAAGCGAAAATTGATCATCCTGCCCTTTTCCCTCAATGAATGCCAGGATACAAAACAAAAAGACAAAATCACGCTGCCGTTTAAAAGTGGTTTGGCCTTTTACATCTTTGTTTCCCATCCAGTTGTAGGTTTCGACAGGGACTTTTTCAAGTTTTACCAATTCATGGGTAATGATTAACCGGTAGCGAAACGTATCCCGGAAAAAAGCCTTGATCTCGGCTTCATTGTCTTTGATAAGGTAATATTCCGCTTCGTTATCTTCCCTTGTTAACCAAAAACGTTCAATTAACAGTCTGATACATCGCTGAACATCTTCTTTGATAAGTTTTTTATCTGTCACGAATCCTTCCATCATGATGCGCCCCCGAAATATATGACATAATCATCCATGGTTAGCATGCCCTCGGTTGTATGGAGGGTAACCTTTTGATCACTGTTTTTGGCAATTTGGTATGTCACGCCATTATCTGTTTTGCCGCTTTTCGTGTGAGTCGCATTTGCTTGACTTATCCAATCCAAAATGGCATATAAAATAAAACGTTCAACTTCTTCCACTTTTCCAAGTACAACGCTCCCTCTTTGTGTGAAAGCATCAAGTTGTGCTTCTTCATACGCTTTCCGCTGTCTTAATTCCTCCAGCAACTGTTTATCTTCCTCACTCGGTTCAATCAACGCCATTTGCTTTTTCTTTCGGATGCCTACCGTTTTGGCATTATTTAACGGCTTGACTTCTGAACCTTGTTTCATGATACTTTCATCAGCGTAAATTTCCTGATTTCGCTCCGAAAAGAAATGGGGCGGGTTTTCGATGTTGGTAATGGCACCAAACATATTCAGGCAATGATTGAAGTTTTCCTCTTTCTCGAACAGCTTTGCCAAGTGCAGGAATTCATGTTTCCGGCTTTTCATTTGCTGTTCCCGTTCCGTCAGCTGCTCAAGGAATTTCATGAATTTACTGATCGTTTCATTGGTTTGTTTCAGTAAATAATCCACATAACGTTCCCCGAATTCATCCTTGACAAACCATTTTTGAATACCTTCCCACTGCATCCGGTATATTTCCGCCATCTCTTCGTCTACCATTTCTTCGTCTAGACTTGGCTTGTCCTTTTGATAGGTTATCAACTCTTGAATGGCCTGTTCCACCAAGCCTTTTCCCCGAATTTCTTTTAGTGCATATTCGATAATCAAGGTGTTATTTTGCAATGCAATAATGAAATCCGTCAAATAACTGGTGAACTTAACCCGAAAAGCGCTTATATCCCTATTTTGCATTGCTTCCTCGATATTTTTGCTTTGAATAATACCTAAATAATCTGATGCTTCCTCCCTTAATGTTTTAAACCGCTCCATAATGTCTGACCATAGTTCATTGAATTCTGTCCGTTCGTCTTTTGAAAATGGTGCTATAAAATCCATTTTTTGAAATTGCAATACCAGTGCTGCCAATGAACTGATCATTTTTGAATCCAACGACCCTTTTATACGATGGATCTGGCCATCCAGCTTTTCCAGCATTCGCTCGATTTCAATTGTTTCATTGGCACATTGATAACGCAATCTGCTTCTGTTATAGTCCTGGATTTTCGTCACACGTGCATTATCCGCATGGGAAACGACATTCCCCCATTCTTCAAGCTGTTTTAAATCCTCATCAAGTTGCTTTTCAGTATAGTCCTCAAATAAATGAAGCGAATCATTTTCAATTATATGGTTATAAATATCACCAGGTAAAGCAGGGGGCCCATAATAATATTCATGCTGCTGATATAGATAATGAATGATACTTGTATATCTTCTGAAATTTGCTTCCGATAAGTATTTTGCCTTCGTAAAAGGGGATAATAACCGTTGCTCTAGCTTCATTTCCACGCACCTCACTTACCGGAATTATAACATGTATGCTTGCAGAAATAACATCTTTTTGTCATTTTTCATAGAAAGTGAATATGCAATTTGTACAGGACCTACTGGAGTCAATTTACGATTGTCATCGTATCCCCATTTGACTTACAAGTTAACAGGGGATAAGAAATAGACCCGCTTCCATATGTTGTTTTATTTTTCAAAAAAAGGGAATTTAGAATGATAAGGAAGGTAGAATACTTTAAGGGGCCAGTTAAACACAGCGAAAGGAAAGGGATCTTTAATGAAAACAAATTTAATTAATATTTCACACAGAAATCAAAAGGATTGTTCAGACGAAACAGAAGCCCTTACTTGGGAAATCAAAAATCTGCTACGTGATTTCCAGAACGAAAAACTGCCTGATGAAACCAGAGAATATGCATATAATAGAATCATCGAATTAACAAAACAATTAACGGATTAAAATTCCTTGAACCCGATTCAATCAACATTCCATTTTCCCTGGACAATCCTTATAAAACCCTGACCCAAAAGGATTTCCCCATTTACTCATATATTGGGAACAATACGTTTATTCCAGTGAAAGGGGGGATTTTAATTTTTTAAATAGTAAATGACGTTAAGAAAAAACGACACCAGGGCGTTTTGTATTATACAAATTCATATTTAAATTGCAATACCGGTGCTGCCAATGAACTGACCTTTTTTGAAT
>Ga0079226_10005113_pt1 | contig 10033 bp, 9 predicted proteins | sample Poulit2014_FD_76345 | JGI IMG/M metagenome (GOLD analysis project Ga0079226, IMG submission 76345) | Agricultural soil microbial communities from Georgia to study Nitrogen management - Poultry litter 2014 | ecosystem: Environmental > Terrestrial > Soil > Agricultural land | place: USA: Georgia... | reverse complement strand
GGAACAGAGTGGACTGGGGGGAGGTCAACCAGCCGATTTCAGAAGAGGTGTTCAACACCCTGTACGGGAAAGTCCTTGATCATCTTGATAAGAAAGACGAAGTCTTCGTCTTCAATGGCTATGCCGGTGCGGATGAGAAAACAAGGCTGAACCTGAGGGTGGTCAACGAGTACAGCTGGCACAACATGTTCGCCCGTACGATGTTCATCCGCCCTGAAACTAAGGAAGAGGCTCTTGAGATCGATCCACAATTCACCATCGTCTCCGCCCCTACTTTCAAAGCGGACCCATCTGTCGACGGTACGAAATCGGAAGCTTTCGTCATTGTCTCCCTTGAAAAAGGTATAATCCTGATCGGCGGAACTGAATATGCCGGTGAAATGAAAAAATCCATCTTCTCCATCATGAACTACCTGCTGCCTGAAAAAGGCATCTTGAGCATGCACTGCTCTGCCAACGTGGGTGAAAACAAAGATGTCGCATTGTTCTTCGGCCTTTCAGGCACTGGAAAAACAACGCTTTCCGCAGATCCGCAGAGGGAACTGATCGGTGATGATGAGCACGGATGGAATGAAGATGGCGTATTCAATATTGAAGGCGGCTGCTATGCGAAGACAATCAATCTCTCTTCAGAAAAGGAACCGGAAATCTTCCAGGCAATCCGTTTCGGCTCTGTTCTGGAAAATGTCGTCCTTGATGAGGGCGGTGAACCGGACTACGATGACGGGGAATTGACGGAAAATACCCGTGCTGCCTATCCGCTCCATCATATTGATAATGCACGTATCCCGTCTATTGCCGGACATCCGAACACGATCATCTTCCTTACTGCAGATGCGTTCGGTGTACTGCCACCAATTTCAAAACTGACGAAATCCCAGGCAATGTACCATTTCCTAAGTGGTTTCACTTCCAAGCTTGCAGGAACTGAAAGAGGCATCACTTCTCCGCAGCCTGTTTTCTCTACATGCTTCGGCTCTCCATTCCTGCCGCTTCATGCCACCACTTATGCGAATATGCTCGGCGATCTGATTGATGAGCATGAAGTGGATGTATACCTTGTGAACACTGGATGGTCCGGCGGTGAATACGGCGTAGGTAAACGTATGGATCTCAGCCATACACGCTCCATGGTAAGACGTGCCATCAGTGGAGAACTCGCACTTAATGCCTTCGAGGAAGATTCCGTTTTCGGCCTGAGTATTCCGGTCACTGTACCCGGGGTACCAAGTGAAATTCTGAACCCGAGAAACACATGGGAATCCACTGCCGCCTATGATGAAAAGGCGAAGGATCTGAAGGAATCCTTCATAGAGAACTTCAAGAAGTTCGGAGAAGATTCTGATGAAATCGCCAGAAACGGTGGTTTCTCACTGCAGACCCAATAATGTTTAAAAAGCGGCCAAATCAATTTTGGCCGCTCTTTCATTTTGCAAAGAAAGTATCATCAATGCTCATCTCATATAAATATCTGATACAGTCATCTTCAAGAAGCATACTCCGTTTTTCATCCGGCACTTCGTCTATGCTTTCCAAAAGAACCGGCCCCAACGTTTCAAGGTAATCACATTTGAAGAATATATCGTTGACATCCGCAAAATATACGGCTTTCGTAAAAGGCTCCGCGTCATGGACCGTATAGTAACCGACATATTTAAGCGTCCGGATGCTCGCGCCTGTCTCTTCGAACACTTCTCTGCGAACAGCATCTTCCAAAGTTTCTTCCGCCTCTACCTTGCCTCCGGAAAATTCCACTCCCCTTACTTTATGATCCGTCAGAAGATACTTGCCATCCATCCTGCATATCGCGAGGACATGCCCCGCCGATTCATTCTCTTTAAATTCCAGCGTGACTTTTCTTTCTTCAAAATCCATGAATTCAAGCATTTTATCATCTCCGATATTTGCCTTTATGACAGCCACCCTTTATCATTAAGATATTAAAAAGAATGTCTGGTGATGTTATGCGTACTGCACTACTTTCTCTGTTCCGGTTTTATCAGAAGTTCATCTCGCCGATGTTCCCGCCAAGCTGCCGCTTCAACCCGACCTGTTCGAATTACGGCATTGAGGCAATCCGGGAACATGGGGCCCTGAAAGGGGCCTGGCTGACGGTAAAAAGGATACTGAAGTGTCATCCGCTCCATCCCGGCGGATATGACCCTGTCCCTTTGAATCCCAAAAATTATACAGAAAAAAAGCAGTAGCCTACATGCGGCTGTTTTTTTCTGTTTCAAATGCTTCCAGATTCTTCATCCTGGAAACCTTCCCGGTGGAAGTCATGATCACTTCTTTTGTTTCATGGATTTCTTTTGGCAGTTTATACCTTGCCAGGCGTTGCTCAAGCACTGCCATGACCGCCGTCCTGTCAAAACCGGCTCCTTCTTCCAATTCAATCAGCAGTACGGGCACTTCCCCCCACTCCGGATCTCTCTGTTTGATGACTACCGATTTTCTGACGGAGGCATGGGCTGCCGCAGCATCCTCGATCTCTTTTGGATAGATATTCTCCCCGCCGCTGATAATCAGATCACTCCTCCTGTCCAGTATGTACAGATAACCGTCATCATCAATGCTTCCAATGTCTCCGGTCCTGAAATATCCCGCATCAAGTGACAATTCCGCGTTCACATATCCTGTGGTAACCGCCGGTCCCTTTACAAGAAGTTCACCCTCATTTTCTTCATCGATCCTGATGGATATATTATCAAGCGGCCGTCCGACTGTTCCTTTTAAGATCTTGGGATCCTCCGGCCCAATGGAAACAATCTGTGAGCATGTCTCGGTCATCCCGAAAGAATTATATACCGGAAATCCTCTCTCGAGGGCTCGGCTCAGAAGATCCATCGTCACGCCGGCACCGCCGAGCAGTATGCCTTCGAGATTATGTCTGCCTTCATGCTCCATCATCCGCCCAAGCATCACAGGCACCATACTGACATGCGTAACTTCATGCTCCTCCAGCTCCCGCCACACATTCATCGGTTCGAATTTTTCAACCAGAATCATCGTACAGCCGCGGATGACTGAACGCATCAGTATGGAAAACCCTGAAATATGGTAGATTGGATTGACATTCATCCATACACTCTCCGGTCCATAGCCAAATCGCTGTTCGCACCCAATGGCCGACTCATAGTGATTTTCATAACTCTGCCTTACCGCCTTGGCACGGCCAGTCGTGCCTGAGGTGAACATGATCGACAGTGTTTCTGCTCCGCCCGTTGCCTCCTCATTGCCGGAAATACCTTCAATATCAATCAATCCCCCGTAATCGACAATTCTGTAACCGTCCATTGAGAGTTTTTTAGTAGCTACGATGGTATCGACTCCCACATCCATCATCTGTCTGTCGATCTCAACATCGGTGAGACGGCGGTTGATCATCACTATTTCAATTTTAGCAAGCATCGCCGCGTGGATCAGAATGACTGATTCAACAGTATTGTCTATAAAGAACCCGAGTCTTCTCCTGCCGTGTGCATTCAATTTCTTCGAGACTGACAGTGCTTCCTCGTATAAGTCTCTGAATGAAAGCATGTTTCCATTGAATACGACCGCTGTCTTTTCAGGACGCATGTCCGCCTGCGTCTTCAACCAATTATAATCCATTTCTACACCTCATTAAAAAAGCCCATCATCAGATGGGCAGGATAAAACTTATGGGAATCTTGGGAATTGACCGAAATCCGGCTTCCTTTTCTCTTTAAATGCTTCTCTTCCCTCTTTTGCTTCATCAGTCGTGTAATAAAGCAGCGTCGCATCCCCGGCCATCTGCTGTAATCCTGCAAGACCATCTGTATCTGCATTCATACCCGCTTTCAGCAGTCGGAGTGCTGTCGGTGAATGTGCCATCATTTCCTCACACCACTGGACGGTCTCATCCTCGAGCCGGTCAACCGGAACCACAGTGTTCACGAGCCCCATATCCAGTGCTTCCTGTGCATCATACTGTCTGCAGAGGTACCAGATTTCACGGGCCTTCTTATGGCCGATGATCCTGGCAAGATAGCCTGCACCGTAACCGGCATCGAATGAGCCGACTTTAGGACCGGTCTGTCCGAAGCGTGCGTTGTCTGCAGCGATTGTGAGGTCACAAACGACGTGCAGCACATGGCCGCCGCCGATTGCATATCCGGAAACCATCGCAACTACCGGTTTAGGGATAACCCGGATCAGACGCTGCAGATCCAGTACGTTCAAACGCGGCACATTGTCCTCGCCTACATAGCCGCCGTGACCGCGGACCGACTGGTCACCGCCGGAACAAAAGGCCTTTTCGCCTTCACCCGTAAGTACGATGACTGCTACGTTTTCATCATCCCTCGCCCTGTTGAATGCATCGATCATCTCATTTACCGTAAGTGGTGTAAAGGCATTGCGAACTTCCGGGCGATTGATCGTCACTTTCGCAATACCGTTATAATATTCATACTTGATCTCTTTGTATTCTTTTAATGTCTGCCATTCTCTAGCCATTGTTCAGCCTCCTATTAAAAACTCTAATACCATTATACCAAACTTATCCGCCGCTTCCATATGAATGTTATGTCCGGCGTCGGGAATAATCTCAAGCCGGCTTTCCGGAATCAGTTCTTCCATACTCTGATTGATGGCTACGAACTTCGCGTCCTTCTCACCGGCAAGGAGCAGCACCGGAACGGATATTTCCGGCAGATCCTTCCAGTATGACTTCTGGACTCCCGTTCCATAACTGATCAGACTCTCCGCTGCGCCGCACGGGTCCTGAGCCAGTCTGTTTTCTCGCTGGCGCATTCTTTGCCCCGCATCCGCAGAGTCTTGTGATTGGAAAAGCCCCATCTTTTCCCAGCCGTCAATGAAAGAAGCATAATCGGATAAAATGCTGTCCGCCCGCTTCCGGTCAAGTTTCTGACGTTCTGTTCTTTCTGCCGGATCGCTGATGCCGGGGGATGTGCTCTCAAGCACTGCCGATTTTATCACTCCCGGGTAATTGACCAGAAGTGATACAGCGACTCTCCCTCCCATGGAATAGCCGGCGACATGGACCTTCCCCCACCTTGACCTGATCAGTGCGGCAAGCGCATCCGAGACATCATCCATGGAATAGTCTCCCCCGGCTTTTGTATCACCGAAACCCGGGAGATCAACGAGCAGTATGTTGTAATGTCCTTTCAGATTTCCGGCAACCGGTTCCATACTCGACATATCCGACAGGAAGCCGTGCATAAGGAGCACTGTCTCCTCAAAACCGTTGTCATTAAACCTGTAGTTAAGTTCCAATGGTCCTCACCATCTTCCCGATCTCCGCTTTGAGTTTCTGATGTTCAAGCAGATTCTTATCCCGGTCTGTCTTTATCTCTATCATGTTTCTGCCGCTTCGGTTCAAAAGCTCCGCATCCAGTTCATCCACACCCTCAATAGAGACATGGTCGAATCCATACAGTGCTGCCGCATGGCTGAAATCAAGATCGAGCGGCGTCCCGAAGAGACGTTCAAAATGGTCTTTATCCCCGTGCTGCGGCAGGAAGCTGAATATACCTCCGCCGTTGTTGTTGAAAACAATTATATTTATGTCTATCTCTTCGAGTTTCGCCATCATGAGACCGTTCATATCATGATAGAGTGCAACATCGCCGATGATGAGGGTGACCGGCCGGCTCAGTGCCATGCCGAGCGCTGTTGAAACGACGCCGTCTATGCCGTTTGCCCCGCGGTTTGAATAGACCTGATGCACATTGAGTGTATCGTACCGTTCCACATCACGTATCGGCATGCTGCTTGAGAGGAAGAAATTTGTCGCGGGCCTGGTTTTCTGAATGATGTCATACGTAAAACGCCCCTCATCGGTGAAATCACCGATATTCTCATCAATGAAATGTGTGATGGAGACATCGATATGGCTCATCCATTTCTTGAAGGCCGGTGTTCCTCCGGAAAATCCAATTTGCTCCAATATATCTGAGACATTTCCGATATAGGATGCCGCCGGTGCTACAGGATATGTTTTGACTTCCTGCACTTCACTCAGCACATATTGCGGCACACTGGTCGAAGAGAGGAATTTATTGGCCGCCTTTGAAGTCAGCGGCTCCCCGATACGGAGTATGAAGTCAACATTTTCCTCAATGAAACTGTACTGTTCTTCGCTGAGCACATTGAATATCAGGTCATGATGTGTCACAGCATTTTTCAAGAATCTGCGCAGGTGCTGCCTCGGATCGAGAACGACAGTCAGATTTTCACGGTCGATGATATCTCCGATGTCCGAAATATCCTCACTTGTCTCCCCGATCAATAAAAGCCCCGTACCCTGTAACGGTTTTACGGAGGCATCCGTCATTTTATATTCCGGCAGTGTCTTTTGCTCTCTGTTGAACAGGCCGGTCATTGAGACATCCGGCATGGACGGCTCCCGTACAGGGATGTTGATGTGGACCGGGCCTGTGTTTGTGCCGGTGAAGAATCTGGAGCACTGGAGTATCTTGGATTCTATCAGGTCCTGCAGAGACTCATGCTTGTCGGCTAGAGGCAGCTCTGTATAGAACTTTACGTAATTGCTGTACATATTATTCTGTGTGATGGACTGCGGTGCACCAATGCCCCTGAGTTCATGCGGTCTGTCGGCTGTCAGCGCAATCAGCGGTATATGGCTGAGTCCTGCTTCCGCCATGGCCGGTGTATAATTCGCGGCGGCAGTTCCCGATGTGCAGATGAGCCCCACAGGAGCCCGGTCTGCCTTTGCAAGCCCCAGAGCAAAGAATGCCGCACTCCTTTCATCGGGATGTACATGGGTCCTGATTGAAGGGTGCAGTTCGGCTGCAATCGCTATGGGTGTTGAACGTGACCCGGGACTGATGACGACTTCCTCCATCCCGTAGGACCACAAAACATCAATGAGTGTAAAAACCTGCTTTGTCAGCACCTCCTGATGGCTCATTCGTCATTCGCCTCCAACACATTAAGCATCGGTGTGAATTTGACCTGTGTCTCCTCGTATTCCTTTTCGCTTGAAGACCCTTTGACAATTCCGCATCCTGCAAACAAAGTCGCACTGTTCGCCTGGATGAGCATCGATCTGATAGACACGACAAACTCGGAATCATTATCCTCATGGATGATACCCACAGGTGCTGCATACAACCCGCGTGTACCGTACTCCTCCTCCATGATATACTCCCGTGCCATTTTCTTCGGAAGTCCGCCGACGGCTGGGGTCGGATGGATGGCATCGAGCAGATCAAAGACATCTGTATCGTCGTTCAGTGTTGCTTTGATCGCCGTATGAAGATGATAGATATATTTATTCTCGAGGATCCCCGGTTTTGGATCATACTCCACCCAGTCACTGTACGGCTTCAGGTCATCCACAATCGATTCACGGACAACTTCGTGTTCATAGCGGTTCTTTTCGTCATTCAAAAGGAAGGATTTCTGAAGCTCATCCTGTTCACTGTCATGGGTTCTTTTGGCTGAACCCGCTATCGCATTCGTCCGTAATTTATCGCCTTTGATATCAAAAAGCTTTTCCGGTGATTTGGAAATGAATGCGGACTTGCCTTTTTCATAATAAATTGTATAAGTGCCTTTTTCATTATCCAGTCTTTGCAGCAGAAAAAGTGGATCTGCCGAGGACTTGAAGGTGATCAGCCTCTGTCTTGCAAGCACCACTTTCCTGAAACTCGTTTCATCCAGTACATCAACCGTCCGGTCGACAAGCGCCTTCCATTCATCCGGAAACAGATCTTTCTCCATGTTGATCACAGGTTTGCCGTCAGCTTTCAATCCAGCATTTTCAATGGCTTCAAGCTCACGTTCTATATCGCCGAGTACTGTCTGCATATCCACTTCTGAAATGCCTGCAGTGTAAAAGAGGACTTCATTTTTCAGATCGAATTGCCATTTCGGCAGATGGAATTCCACCATGGCGAAGTCGTTCCATTCATCAGTGGTATCTTTGGTGTCAAAACGGGTGCCCCCGAACAGACTGAGACGGGAAGGGATGTCCTCCTCGAGCCTGACTTTTTGAATTTTATCATAAAGGGCATCTTTCTCTTTGGACAAAGAAGATGCAGAATATTTATCTCTTCTGATTGATTCCAGATAACCGATGCCTACAATATTATAAGCATCCTCTTTAGACCGGAACCAGTATCTGGACCCAAGTTCAGATTCAAAGTGGGAGAACAGCTTCCTCTCATCAATATCCATACCATATATAGGCAGTTGGAGAGTCAGATAGTTTTTATCCGAATCCAGGCTTATATCATCCAGAATAGTTTGATACGCTTCCAAGTTCATTAATACACACTTCTTTCAGCATAGTTACTCTCATTTTATCATTTATTCATATATGTGTGTATCGTATATAATTAAATATGTTAAAATTGTAATCATATTTATACAAAAAGGAAGATGGTCATGCAAGGTACAGAAACACATACAGGGATAAAGAAATACCTCAGTCTGACGCGTCCACACACTCTGACGGCCGGGTTTGTCCCTGTTCTCGTCGGAACGGCGAGCGTCCTGCTTTTCGCGCCGATCAGATGGGATATGTTCATCGCTATGATGATCGCCACACTGCTCATCCAGTCTGCGACGAATATGTTCAATGAATACTTTGATTTCAAAAGAGGCCTGGACAGTGCCGAATCGGTGGGTATTGCGGGAGCGATAGTACGAAACGGAATGTCGCCCCGGCTTGTTCTGAACATCGCCGTCCTGTTCTATATTATCGCCGGTGTCATAGGCATTTATATTTCGATAAATACATCGCTCTGGATACTCGTCATCGGGGCTGTATCAATGGCTGTCGGATACCTCTATACAGGCGGACCGTTCCCGATATCATGGACCCCGTTTGGGGAGGTATTCGCGGGATTCTTCATGGGAACAGTCATTATCATGATCACATTTTTCATCCATACAGAAACGCTGCACTACTTTCCGCTGCTGATTTCAATACCGGTGGCGATAACCATCGGTCTGTTGAACATGGCAAACAACATCAGGGACCGCAGGAAGGATAAAGAAAGCGGCAGGAAGACATTCGTCATCCTTGTTGGCAAACCACTTGCAGTAATGACTACAGCAGCCCTGCTGGCATTCTGCTATGTTTTCATTTTCTGGATCGTATTCTTCAAACCATATGGTTCAGTATTCCTGCTCCTTACATTCATCTCGATACCGCTGTTCTTAAAAACAGTGCGCCGGATGTGGAAAGGCGATACCCCGGCCGAACTCATCCCGGCCATGGCTTCCATGGGAAAACTGAATACCGTCTTCGGACTCCTGCTGACAATCGGTCTCGTGATCAATGGAGTAACCGGTATATAAAGATGGCTGAGAAAATTCTTCTCAGCCATTTCTTCTATATATACCTCTCCTGCTGCATCTTTTCATGAAATTCCCGGATGCATTCAAAATGGTTCGGATTTATATTGCGGATCGTCTTGCTGCGGACCGCCCCTTTTTCATTTTTCAATTTGATGAACAGCACGCCGGATTCAAAGTCCTCATAATTATAGTCCTCATCGTTGAACTCCAGGGAAATGATCTCTCTGTACGGGTAGTAGCTCACAAGCCATTTTGCACTCTCCTCGCTGAATTTAAAGGCAGAAGCATGTACAAAAATGAGCTCATCTTCCAGCAGGATATAAAGCCCGATCCGCGTCAGGTTCAGCCGGCAGATGCCGATGCAGTACACCGGTTTCGACTTATAGCTTTCATAGTCAAGATCATCAAACAGATGCTTTTTCACCTTCTGCAGAAAAAGAAGTTCATCCCCTTTGAAATCATGCGCGCCCATCTCTATTTCAAACATGGGTCTCGGGAGTTCGATTGCATCCAGATATAAATTGATTTCATGATAAGAAAACATAGGCATTCTCCATACTCATTATAGAATTTGACTCCATTATACATCATACCCATGATGTATAAAAACATTATTTCAATTATCGAAATAATATTGATTATTCTTATAATTATATTATACTTAAAGTGTATCTATATACTAGGGGGTAAATTGAAATGAGTTTGAAAAAGTATC
>Ga0079226_10005112_pt1 | contig 10034 bp, 9 predicted proteins | sample Poulit2014_FD_76345 | JGI IMG/M metagenome (GOLD analysis project Ga0079226, IMG submission 76345) | Agricultural soil microbial communities from Georgia to study Nitrogen management - Poultry litter 2014 | ecosystem: Environmental > Terrestrial > Soil > Agricultural land | place: USA: Georgia... | reverse complement strand
GTTTATGCGTTCATTAAATTCCATTGAGTTTATTGCCAATCAATTTACCCGTTATCGTTTCAATGAAATGGATTTATTTGATATTGTACCAACATTGGAAAGTATACGCATTGAGCATTTGCAAGAGGTGTTTCAAACATTGAATGATGAGGCAGGCTTCACAACATTCACCATCTTGCCGAAAGAAGAAACGGAGCAGTAATTGTAATGAAAAGAGCACTTGTACTAGGAGCAACTGGTGGAATCGGTCAGTCGATTAGCCATCAGCTTGCTCGTGATGGTTGGTCATTGTACTTGCATTATAACCAACAACAAGCCACTGCCCATACGTTACGCGATGAATTAAAAAAATTGTACCCAACATTGTCGATTGATTGTGTTGGTGCAAACTTTTTAGAAGACGATGCGGCAGATAAACTGGCGAAGAAAATTGAAGATGTGCAGGCAATTGTCGTATCTAATGGCCAATCGATGACGAAATTATTAACAGAAACGACGACAGTTGATATGGATGCGTTATGGAAAGTACATGTTCGACATCCAGCACGACTTATTAGTTTATTGTCAAATACATTACGACAACATGACATTTCCTATATTGTGTTTATCGGCTCTATTTGGGGGAATACAGGAGCAGCAGGGGAAGTGATGTATTCTGCGGTGAAAGGTGCACAGCACGCATTCGTTAAAGCCTACGCAAAAGAAGCATCTTATGCTGGCGTTCGAGTGAATGCAATTGCACCTGGATGGATTGAAACAAAGATGAACGACACGTTTTCAGAAGAAGATAAGCAGTTTGTTTTACAAGAAATTCCGCTTTTACGCACAGGTTATCCTGAGGAAATCGCCAATCTCGTTTCATTTTTAACGAGTGGAAAAGCCGATTATATGACAGGAGATATTTTAAAAGTAAATGGCGGTTGGTATATTTAGTTCTAATTATGACGAAAATTGTATATAATAAGGGATTAAGTGAAACGTTTTGTAATTTGAAACGTCTAACTTAGTATGGGAGAGGATGAATGGAATGGGCAATTGGTACCTAGAGTATGAAATTCATGTCAATCGACCAGGATTACTTGGTGACATCGCATCATTACTTGGGATGTTACGTGTAAATATTACAATGATCAACAGTGTAGATGGAGATCAACAAGAACGTACAGATGGAGGCACTCGTCGCGGCCTGTTGTTAAAGGCAGAAGAGGATGCTCAAATTGCGCGTTTTGAACAAATTGCTTCAACAATGGATACGATTGAGATTATTAAACTACGAGAGCCGAAATTAAGTGATATTTTATCCGTTCGACACGGTCGCTACCTAATGAAAGATGAAGGCAATCGAAAAACATTCCGTTTCGTCCGAAGCGAACTTGGTATTTTAGTAGATTTTATGGCAGAATTATTTAAAGAAGAAGGGCATAAATTGATTGGTGTGCGAGGGATGCCACGTGTAGGTAAGACAGAGGCAGTCGTAGCAGCAAGTGTTTGTGCCAATAAAAAATGGATCTTTTTATCATCAACAATGATTAAACAAACGATACGAAAAACATTAGCTGGAGATGAATTTTCATCGAATAATATCTTTATTTTGGACGGTATTGTTTCACGAAAAGAGTCGGATGAAAGACATATGCAACTCGTTCGTGAAATGATGAATATGCCAACGATTAAAGTGGTAGAACATCCAGATATTTTCGTGCGTCATTCAGAATATACGATGGATGATTTTGATTATATCATTGAGCTAAGAACAGAAGATGATCAAGAGATTACATACGAAATGATGGAGAAAAACCACATGATGTCCGGTCAAGGATTAATGGGGGGATTCGACAATTTTACCCTTTGATAGGTAGGTGTTTTTAGTGACAGGACTTGGTGAGCGCCTAAAAGAGGCCAGAAATGCCAAAGGATACACATTAGATGATTTACAAGAAATAACAAAAATACAAAAACGGTATTTATCAGCCATTGAGCATGAAGATTACAAGACAATGCCAGGATCATTTTATGTCCGAGCGTTTATTAAGCAGTATGCAGAAGCGGTCGATTTAGATGCGAATGAAATGCTAAGCTTATACCGCAATGATGCTGATGCTGTAAAAGAGGAAGAGGAGGAACGTCCAGTTGTGACACCCCCTCCAAATTTATCGCGTAGTTCAGCACGTCGTTCACATCAATTCAACGAAGTGATGCCGAAAGTCATTGTTGCATTGTTTATTATCGTCATTTTATTAGTCGTTGCATTTTTATGGAAACATAATGCGTCGAAACCAACAGACATTCCAGGTGGAACGGATAATCCAGTTCAAGTCGAGGATCAATCGAAAGACACTAGTAAGAAGGACACTGAGAAAAAAGACGACTCTAAAAAAGACGAAAAAGATGATGAAAAAGCAAGCGATGACAAAGAAAAAGAAGAAAAGGCTGATGAACAAAAAATCGAATTCGCTTCCTCAAGTGGAGAGAATATGTATTACACTTTAACAGGAGCGGATACATTTAACGTTGAAGTACGGACATCAGGTCCTTCTTGGATTGGGATCACGGATGAAAACGGTCAAGAGCTTACGCCTGAAGCACGAACGATGGACGAAGGTGAGAAAGTCGAAGTCGATGCTACGGATAAAAAGCAAATTCGTGTCCGTGTAGGACGTACTGGCGAAACAGAGATTTTCATTAATGGTGAAAAACTAACATTCGAGTCAGACTTAATTACACAAAACATTTATATTGAACTAGAAAAATAATACCGAGACTGCATACATGAGAAAGTAGGAGGCTAGCGAATCATCAACAAAGTGTTTAACACTTTACATGGTGCTAGCCTCTTCTCATTGTTTTCTTCGTATATGGTACATACTTATGTAAGATGGATTTATACACGACACGATAGACGTTTAATAATCCGTATATTGAATAGAATAGGAAGAGGTGTTTTATTTGAATTTGCCAAATAAAATAACAGTATCAAGAATTTGTTTAATCCCCATTTTTATGGTGTTTATGTTAGTTGATTTTAATTTAGGAAACGTACAAACATTAGGAACGACATTATCAGTTGAACATTTAATTGGTGGTATAATCTTTATCATTGCATCGATTACTGATGGCATCGATGGATACATTGCGCGTAAGCATCAGTTAGTAACTGATATGGGGAAATTTTTGGACCCATTAGCAGACAAATTATTAGTGTCATCTGCATTTATTATTTTAGTGGAGTTAGGTGCAGCCCCATCTTGGATTGTCATTGTAATCATTAGCCGTGAGTTTGCGGTAACTGGATTACGTCTTATTCTAGCAGGGGGCGGCGAAGTGGTTGCAGCAAATCAATTAGGTAAAATTAAAACGGTCGCTCAAATTTTAGCGATTGTATTCTTATTATTAAATGAGCCGATTTTTGGTGCGATGAATCTTCCATTTGGTATGATCATGTTATATATTGCATTGATCTTTACAGTGTGGTCGGGTGTGGATTATTTCTATAAAAACCGCCATGTTTTACTGAATTCGATGTAAAGAGAGGCGAAACAAATGAAAGTTGAAATTATTGCGGTAGGCTCAGAGATTTTACTTGGACAAATTACAAATACAAACGCTACGTTTATTTCACAGCAATTGGCGCAAATCGGTGCGAATGTGTATTATCATACCGTCGTTGGTGATAATCCAAATCGTTTAAAAGACGCCATTGAAATCGCGGAAAAGCGGGCGGATGTAGTGTTATTAACAGGTGGCTTAGGCCCGACGAAAGATGATATGACAAAAGAAACCATTGCAGCGCATTTAGGATTAACGTTAACAATGAATGAAGAAGCGTTGCAATCGATTGAAGCCTATTTTAAACGTGCAAAACGTACGATGACGGATAATAATAAAAAGCAAGCACTCGTTTTTGAAGGAAGTACAGTGCTACCAAATCGCACGGGGATGGCACCAGGTATGGCGGTAGAAGTAAATGAGGTTCATTATGTACTATTACCGGGGCCACCCCATGAGATGCAACCGATGCTTGTTGATGAAGCGATCCCTTATCTACATGCCAAAAGCGGTGTCGATGAAATTATTACATCGAAAGTACTGAAGTTTTATGGTGTTGGTGAGGCTGAATTAGAACACTTAGTTCAACCAATTTTAGCTCGTCAATCAAATCCAACGATTGCGCCACTGGCAACTGCTGACGGTGTAACATTACGCATTACAGCTAAAGCTGAAACGATTGAAAAAGCGAATATGCTGATTCATCCGGTTGAAGCAGAAATACGTGAAGTGGTTGGTGAATTTATTTATGGCACAGACCATGATACATTATCATCTAAAGCATTAGCTTTGTTAAAAGAACAGCATGCGACAATTGCAGCTGCGGAAAGTTTAACTGCTGGCATGTTCATGGCGGAATTAGGACGAGAACCAGGCGTCAGTGCTGCGCTTCTCGGCGGCGTAGTTGTTTACAATGAGCGGGCGAAAATCGAACAATTAGGTGTAAGCGAACAATTACTGCAAACGTACGGCATTGTTAGCAGTGAATGTGCAGCTTCGTTAGCGGTAAAAGTACGTGAGAAATTTAACTCGACTTACGGGATTGGAATTACGGGAGCAGCTGGCCCGACACCTCATGATGGGCAAAAAGCAGGGACTGTTTGGATTGGCATTGCAAAAGAAGAAGAAGTGCCGATGACTTATCAATTACAATTGTCAGGTGCACGTAATACGAATCGTGATCGATCTGTGAAATTTGCGTTATATTATTTAATTCAACAGTTAGCGCAACAGAATGAAAAAGGTAGCGAATAAGCTACCTTTTTCATTTGTCCGTGTTATAGGTATATTGGATAGAACGCTATTTGAAAAATAGAATAGTGATGCAATCATCGGTTGAAAATATACATTTGAGCGGTTGCTGAAATCGGTCAAACGATTAAAATAAGTGGAAAATAAAAGCGAAATGTAGTTTTGTACCTAAAATCCGCGTTTTTACGATCTAAAAATGCGGTAAAATCAAGATTTGAAAAACAGATTCGAATAAGTGTTCTCATTTTTGTTGTGTATTTATTTGAAAAGAAGTATAATGAATATATCATGTAAATAGAGTTTTTTTAGGGAGGAATTATTTTGAGCGATCGTAAAGCAGCTTTAGAAAAAGCGTTAAAAGATATTGAAAAACAATTTGGTAAAGGGTCAGTGATGAAATTAGGTGAACAATCGGATCGACAAATTTCAACTGTATCGAGTGGTTCATTAAGTTTAGATATTGCATTAGGAGTAGGTGGATATCCGCGTGGGCGTATTGTAGAAATTTACGGTCCAGAAAGTTCTGGTAAAACAACAGTTGCTTTACACGCAATTGCAGCGGTTCAAGCAGAGGGTGGACAAGCAGCGTTTATCGATGCGGAGCACGCATTAGATCCAGCGTACGCACGTAAATTAGGCGTTAACATTGATGAATTATTATTATCGCAACCAGATACGGGAGAGCAAGCGCTAGAAATTTGTGAAGCACTTGTCCGTAGTGGTGCAATTGATATTATCGTTGTTGACTCTGTTGCTGCGCTTGTACCAAAAGCAGAGATTGAAGGCGAAATGGGTGATTCGCATGTCGGATTACAAGCACGTCTAATGTCTCAAGCATTACGTAAATTATCAGGTGCGATCAATAAGTCAAAAACAAATGCAATTTTCATTAACCAAATCCGTGAAAAAGTTGGCGTAATGTTCGGTAGCCCTGAAGTAACACCAGGTGGTCGTGCACTGAAGTTTTATTCATCGATTCGTATCGATGTTCGTCGCGGTGAGGCGATTAAACAAGGAACAGATATTGTTGGAAATAAAACACGAATTAAAGTTGTGAAAAACAAAGTGGCACCACCATTCCGTACAGCAGAAGTAGATATTATGTATGGCGAAGGAATTTCACAAGTTGGTGAAATTGTTGATTTAGGGGTTGAAAAAGAAGTCGTGCAAAAAAGTGGCGCGTGGTATTCATACGAAGGAGAGCGTCTAGGTCAAGGTCGTGAAAATGCAAAACAATTTTTACTTGAAAACCCAGATCTTCGTAAAGAAATTGATGAGAAAATCCGTACCGCTTACGGTTTAGAAGGTGCAATCGTTGAGGGGCATGATGTAGATGATCCAAAAGAAGAAGCAGCATTGGAATCATTATTAGAAGATTAAATAGTAGATTGCTAATTTCCAAAAGTAGTAGTGCAGACAAAGGTTTGTACTACTACTTTTTTGAATCAAACATTCATAGAAACTCGTTGTTGTCAATCCTTGACATGTCATTTTTACAAAGATACAATTAAATATGTATATTTGTATACTATGTGAACAATTTTATGGCAGTATATTGTAAATGAATGTATTAGCCGACTGAAAATGAAAAGAAAGCAATAGGAGGTGACTAGGATGGAAGCAATGTACATCATCTCCGCTTTGCTAGGTTTCATCGTCGGTGCCGTTGTACTCTATTTTGTTAATCGAAAAGTGAACGAATCGAAACTGACAGGTGCCACACATACCGCTGAAGCAATTGTTGAAGAAGGAAAACGCGAAGCGGAGTCATTGAAAAAAGAGGCATTATTGGAAGCAAAAGATGAAACTCACCAATTGAGACTTGAAGCGGAAGCTGAAATCCGCGAAAGAAGGTCGGAATTACAAAAACAAGAAAACCGACATTTGCAACGAGAGGAAAATCTCGATCGCAAAGAAGATACGCTAAACAAACGTGAAACGACGTTAGAACGTAAAGAAGAAGCGTATATTGGAAGACAACAGCATATTGAACGAATGGAACGCGAGGCGGAAGAGCTCGTTAACGTCCAAAAGACGGAACTTGAAAGAGTTTCTTCATTAACGAGAGAAGAAGCGAAACAAATCATTCTTGAAGAAGTTGAACAAGAATTAGCTACAGATATTGCCGTCATGACGAAAGAGTCAGAGTTGCAAGCGAAAGAAGAAGCGGATAAAAAAGCAAGAGAAATTTTATCAATCGCGATGCAACGATTCGCAGCGGACCATGTTGCTGAAACTACCGTATCGGTTGTAAACTTACCAAATGATGAAATGAAAGGCCGTATTATCGGTCGAGAAGGACGTAATATCCGTACACTTGAAACATTAACGGGCATCGATTTAATTATCGATGATACACCTGAAGCAGTCGTACTATCAGGCTTTGATCCTGTCAGACGTGAAACAGCGCGTTTAGCACTAGAGAAGTTAGTGCAAGATGGCCGTATTCACCCGGCAAGAATTGAAGAAATGGTCGACAAGTCAAGAAGAGAAGTGGACGAGCTTATTCGGGAAACTGGAGAGCAAACGACGTTCGATATTGGGGTTCATAACTTACACCCTGACCTCATTAAAATACTTGGTAGATTGCGCTTCCGTACGAGTTATGGACAAAACGTCTTAAAACACTCGAAAGAAGTAGCATATTTAACAGGTCTTTTAGCAGCAGAGTTAGGGGAAGACGTTACATTAGCAAGACGCGCAGGATTACTACATGACATTGGAAAAGCCATTGACCATGAAGTTGAAGGAAGTCACGTTGAAATCGGTGTAGAACTTGCAACGAAGTATAAAGAACACCCAGTCGTCATTAACAGTATTGCATCGCATCACGGTGATACAGAAGCGACATCGGTTATTGCAGTATTAGTCGCAGCAGCAGATGCCTTATCAGCTGCAAGACCAGGTGCTCGAAGCGAAACATTAGAAAACTATATTCGCCGTCTACAAAAACTGGAAGAAATTTCAGAGTCGTATGAAGGCGTTGAAAAGTCTTACGCGATTCAAGCTGGTCGCGAAGTACGTATTATTGTACATCCAGACCAAATTGATGATATTACAGCACATCGTCTGGCGCGCGATATTCGAAAACGAATTGAAGAAGAGTTAGATTATCCAGGTCATATTAAAGTAACGGTCATCCGTGAAACAAGGGCCGTTGATTACGCAAAATAATAAACTGTCCAGAAAGTCCATGAAAATGGACTTTCTGCGACAGTTTTTTTGTAGTTTGAATATATAGGTTAGATGTTGCATGCAATTCAGCATAAAAAAGGTTCTATTTGTTAATTGAAATGAAGCGCATTATGCTTGACTAGAAAAAAGGTGACGCATTGATTACATCATCTTAACATTTAACATTGAACCTAAAAAATCGTTTCGAATCGAAATCATTCAAATAAAATGTACGCCAAATAAGCAGTAAAATATCCCTGCATCTTTTGAGAGGGGAAAATATAGTTGATCAAAATAGTAGAAAGATTGTTCAATAGGAGTAGATGAATGGAATATAAGGAATTGATTCTTAATGAAAATAGACGTATGATGAGAAAAGGAATTCAATCGAAAGTGTAGAAAGAGGATTTAACATGAAAATTGTATTTATTGGAGATATTGTAGGCTCACCGGGAAGAGAAGCGGTAGAACGTTATTTACCACGTTTAAAAAGAAAATATGAGCCAAATGTGATCATTGCAAATGGAGAAAATGCTGCGTCAGGACGTGGGATTACAAAACGCATTTTTGATGATTTATTAAGAAGTGGTGTTGATGTTGTAACGATGGGTAACCATACGTGGGATCAAAAAGAAATTTTTGATTTTATCGATGAAACGGATTACTTAATTCGTCCAGCAAATTTCTCAGAGGAAGCGCCTGGTAAAGGAATGACGACAATTGAGAAGAATGGTGTTCCGATTACAGTGATTAATTTACACGGACGTACATTTTTACCACCACATGAAGATCCGTTTGCGGCAGCTACACAATTGGTAGAGGAAGCGAAAGAGATTTCTCCTATTGTGTTTGTTGATTTTCATGCGGAAGCGACGAGTGAGAAAATTGCGATGGGATGGCATTTAAATGGTCTTGCATCAGTTGTTGTTGGCACACATACACATGTCCAAACAGCAGATAATCGCATTTTACCAGATGGTACGGCTTATATGACGGATGTTGGAATGACAGGACCTTATGATGAGATATTAGGGATGAAAAAAGAAGATGTCATTTATCGTTTTAAAACGAATTTACCAACGCGTTTCCAGGTTCCGAAAAAAGGACGCGCGCAATTGAATGGTGTTTATATAGAAGTGGATGACCAAACGGGGAAAGCGACACATATTGAACGGATTATGATTAACGAAGACCATCCTTTTGAAATGTAAGGAAGTCTATTTTCACAACGCTCTTCATACAGTGTAGTATGGACGCAATCATTCCATAGTTTACAATGAGGAGGAAAGTTGTTGAATCCATTAAAAGTATCATCGGGTTCAAACCCTAATTCAGTTGCAGGCGCGCTCGTTTCTGTTATTCGCGAACAAGGGTATGCAGAAATTCAAGCGGTCGGGGCAGGTGCGTTAAATCAGGCAGTAAAAGCGATCGCTATCGCAAGAGGTTTTGTTGCGCCGAGCGGTTCGGATTTAACATGTGCACCTGCGTTTACGGATATAAAAATTAATGGTGAAGGACGTACAGCGTTAAAGTTGCTTGTCAAAAAGCAAGGAAAAGTAAGTTGAAACGAGCAAGATGATTGATTCACTTTTGTATGAAAACTACGAAGGGATTCTTCGTAGTTTTTTTCATGGTGTTATAAAAAAGTGAAGAATGTGTGACAAAGCACGCACAAAGCACTTACATCTTTTACAGTTACACAATCTTTCAGTATAATGGACAATAAGTACGGACAAATTCCCGAAAGGTTGTAGGAAAGGGGAAACGAATATGAATGAAGAACAAAGATTAAGTACTGGTGAAGTAAAACCAGACATTGCCAATAAAAAAGAAGAGAAAGACTATAGTCAGTATTTCCAATCTGTTTATACACCGCCAAACTTGAAAGCAGCAAGACGTCGCGGTAGAGAAGAAGTCGCTTATTTTGATGATTTCACAATTGATGAGCGCTTTAAAGAAATGGGAAACGGACGTAAATTTTACATTCGTACATATGGCTGTCAAATGAACGAGCATGATACGGAAGTAATGGCAGGGATTTTTACAGCACTTGGCTATGAACC
>Ga0079226_10005111_pt1 | contig 10035 bp, 8 predicted proteins | sample Poulit2014_FD_76345 | JGI IMG/M metagenome (GOLD analysis project Ga0079226, IMG submission 76345) | Agricultural soil microbial communities from Georgia to study Nitrogen management - Poultry litter 2014 | ecosystem: Environmental > Terrestrial > Soil > Agricultural land | place: USA: Georgia... | reverse complement strand
TGTTCTATCGCATTATCATTATCAATGATTTGTAGGTAAGGTGTAAATTCATGCATTTCGACATTGAACCAATCAGCTAAAAATTGCTTAACATAATAACGCCCAGTATGGAGTTGGTCGGTTACGGCATAAATCTCTGTTCGGTTACAAGTAGAAATAATCACATTTTCTAATATACTTTTTCGATCATTTAATTGTTTCATCGCATCTATAATTGTGTCGGATGAGAATGCAAATTTTTCTCTAATTTCTATAGGAGTTAATTTATAATTAAAACCTACTTTTATAATATGCATATTACCGCTCCTTTTTTTGACTTGATTCAGTATTATCTCTGTTAATTTTTATTGTATCATAGAGATTTAGTGATGTACCATCCAATTATGAACTTTAGATTAACAAAAAAATAATTAAGGTGAAAAAAAGGGTTTTTAGAATGAATTATAAGGTTAATTGGCCAATTGTGACACATAAAATGCTGAAAATAATTATAATTAAATCCTCTTTAAGTATTGATATATAAGGTAATTAGAAGCATAAAGTCACTTTATTGATTAATTTGTGGGATAAGTGTGGAAAAACAGAGACGAATTTATGACATTTTTAAATAAAGCATTTTTATTTTGAAAAGAATGATATGTTTAACAATGAAAAGTTATCATTTTAGTTTATTTATAATAATTTAAAAGGGTGATTACATATGGAGAAGAAATTTAACGACACAATATTAAAGGCTTATAAAGGTGAAGCGACGTCTCATACACCAGCCTGGTTTATGCGCCAAGGTGGAAGGTCGCAAAGAGAATACTTAGAAATAAAAAAGAAATATTCTTTATTTGAAATTACACACCAACCAGAATTATGTGCTTATGTAACACGTCTACCTGTTGAGCAATATGGTATTGATGCTGCAATCCTTTATAAAGATATTATGACACCGTTACCTGCGATGGGTATTGACGTTGAAATTGTTTCAGGGGTAGGTCCTGTGATTGATAAACCTTTAAAAGATCGAGCAGATATTGAAAAATTAGGTGAACTAGAACCAGAAGAAGATATAGATTATGTGTTAAATACAATTAAATTATTAACTGAGGAACAATTAAATGTGCCTTTAATTGGGTTCAGTGGCGCACCGTTTACTTTAGCGAGTTATATGATTGAAGGTGGCCCTTCAAAAACATATGCGAAAACAAAAGCATTTATGTATAAAGAATCAGAATTATGGTTTATGTTAATGGATAAATTAGCTGATATGATTATTACTTATGCAACAGCTCAAGTAAAAGCAGGCGTATCAGCCATTCAAATCTTCGACTCATGGGTAGGATCATTAAATGAATCGGATTACCGTATTTTTATTAAACCAACCATGAATCATATTTTTACAGAATTAAAAAAGCTTGATGTTCCACTTATTTTATTTGGAATTGGCGCAAAGCATTTATTACTTGAATTCAATGATTTACCAGTAGACGTTATTGGGCTTGATTGGCGTATCACGATACCAGAAGCACGCGCTATGGGTGTTACTAAAGTGTTGCAAGGTAACTTAGACCCTGCGATATTACTGGCAGATTGGGATACGATTGAAACGCGTACTAAAGCAATTTTAGATGATGGGATGGCAGACGGACGTCATGTATTTAATTTAGGCCATGGTGTGACACCAGATATTACTCAAGAAACACTCAAAAAATTAGCTAACCTCGTTAAAACTTATTCAAAAAGATAAAAAATAAAGGGTGCGATAAAAATGACAAAAGAAAAAATTGGTTTATTAGTTATGGCATATGGAACGCCATATAAAGAAGCGGATATAGAACCATATTACACACATATTCGTCATGGTAGAAAACCTTCTCCTGAAGCCTTACTTGATTTACAAGAACGCTATGCAGCTATAGGTGGAATTTCACCTTTAGCTCATATCACAGATGCTCAAGGTGAACATTTAAGAGATAAATTGAATGCTTCACAAGATAAGTATGAATTTGTTTTATATATAGGTTTAAAACATATCCATCCATTTATAGAAGATTCCGTTAAAAAGATGAATGATGATGGGATTAAAAAAGCTGTCTCGATTGTTTTAGCACCACATTATTCAACATTTAGCGTGAAATCTTATAATGGCCGGGCACAAGAAGAAGCAGAAAAGTATGGCATAGAACTGAGTTCTGTTGCAAGTTGGTATACTGAAGACGGGTTTATTGAATATTGGGCTAGAGAGATTAATAAGACATATGCAAAAATGTCAGAATCTGAAAGAAACAATGCCATGCTTATTATCTCAGCACATAGTTTGCCAGAGAAAATATTAGTAGGTGGAGATCCATATGTTGAACAATTAGAAGAGACGGCTAAGTTAATTTCTGACGCAACAGGAATTACTCAATATGATATTGGTTGGCAAAGTGAAGGAAACACACCCGACCCATGGTTAGGCCCTGATGTGCAAGATTTAACTGCCGATTTGCATAAAAAATCAGGATATGAAGCCTTTGTTTATGCGCCAGTTGGTTTTGTTTCAGATCATTTAGAAGTGCTGTTCGATAATGATTATGAATGTAAAGTTGTTTGTGATCGTATAGGCGCTGCTTATTACCGACCAGAAATGCCTAATACAGACCCTTTATTCATCGAAACCCTTAGTGATGTCGTGCTCAAACAATTAAACTAAGTCAGAAAGGAGGTTATACACTTGAGTAAAAACATATTAATTATTGGTGGCGGAATTACTGGACTATCAACTGCTTATTACTTAAAAAAAGAAATTCAAAATAAAAACTTGCCTTATAGTATAAAGCTTGTCGAAGCGAGCGACCGTTTAGGTGGAAAAATTGAAACAGTAAAAAAAGAAGGCTTTACAATTGAACGTGGGCCAGACTCATTTCTTTCCCGCAAGCCACCGACACTTAATTTAATAAAGTCATTAGGTATGGAAGACCAACTCGTTAGAAATAGTACGGGTCAGGCATATGTGTTAGTAAAAGGAAAACTACATAAAATTCCTTCAGGTTCTTTTATGGGAATTCCAATTCATCTGAAGCCATTCTTATTTTCTGGATTAGTTTCACCAATTGGAAAATTGCGAGCTGGGTTTGATCTAGTAAAGAAAAAGTCAGCTCCAGCAAAAGACCAACCGCTCGGTACGTTTTTTAGGTACCGGTTTGGGGATGAACTTGTTGAGAATTTAATTGAACCTCTACTGGGAGGAATATATTCTGGTGACCTTGATAAAATGAGTTTGATGGCTACATTTCCAGACTTTTATGAAACTGAACAAAAGTACGGAAGTTTGATTAAAGGGTTACAAGCAACGAAACCTAAACCATTATCTAAAAAAGAAAAGAAGAATCGTCCAGGTGCTTTTTTTGCGCTAAAAAATGGGTTTGAATCATTAGTTGTGGAGTTAGGTAAACAATTTACTGAAGATGAAGTGACTTTAAATTGTGCAGTCGACCATGTTGAGAAAAAAGCAGAGCACTATAATGTCTTATTTGATAATGGGACTGTTTATCAAGCAGATTCGATTGTTGTAGCAACACCACATAATACTTTACCTAAAATGTTTAGTGAGTATAGTTATTTTGATCATTTTAAAGCAATGCCTCAGACTTCAGTTGCTAATGTCGCTTTAGCGTTTGATAAAACGGCAATTAAAAAAGATCTGGATGGAACAGGGTACGTAGTCTCACGTAATAGTGACTTTAGAATTACTGCTTGTACATGGACACATAAAAAATGGGCACATGCTGCACCAGACGATAAAATTCTATTAAGAACTTATGTTGGCCGACCAGATGATCAAGATGTTGTTAATTTAAGTGATGACGAAATTATTGAAGTGGTTTTAAACGATTTAAATAAAACAATGAAAATTAATAAAGATCCATTGTTCACAGTTGTTACGCGTTTTAAAAATAAAATGCCACAATACACAGTGGGTCATACAGATAGAGTAAGAGAAACAAAAGCTGAAATGGTCTCATCACTACCAGGGGTATATATCGCTGGAAGTTCTCTTTCTGGCGTTGCTGTCCCTGATTGTATTGAACAGGGCGAAGAAGCGGTAGAATCTGTCCTACAATATTTAGGATAATAACGAGACTATAATAGAAAAGCGAAAGCTTCTGTTATAGTCTTTTTTATTTTAATCAGCTATATTTAAAAAAGTATGTCCCACCGCAAATAAAACATACTCGCTTGCCGCGGGACTGTGAAGAATTAAAGTTCATTCTTCATTAGCAATGAGGGGAGTGCTCCCTATAAGTTAGCGTTTTAATTTTTATATAAAAAGCAAAATACCGAAAAAAGTGTTATCAAATATCAATTTTTGCTAAAATAATGTTATAATAAGGATGTATGAATTTAAGTAGTAAAGTTTTTTAAAGAGGAGGAAGTTTTTTGAAGAAGTTTATTTTAAGTATTGCCATATTAATGGTATTTAGTACATTGGGGTCTTTACCAACTGCAAAAGCAGACGCGGCGCCAGGTGATAAAATCGTTGTTTTAGGTGAAGATTTGACTAGCCAACAACAAAATGATTTACTCAAAGAAATGGGGGTTGATAGCCCTGATGATGTCCAAATAACAACAGTCTCAAACGCAGATGAACATAAATATTTAGGTGATTATATTCCTGCTGCTCAAATAGGTCAAAATGCAATCTCTTCAGCAATTATCGTGATTGGTGAAAAAGGTGATGGACTATCACTTCAATTAAAAAACATTGATTATATAACTGAACAAATGTACGGTAATGCACTGAGTACCGCAGGTGTCAAGGATGCAAAAATATATATTACTGCTCCATTTGAAGTGTCGGGAACAGGTGCTTTAACTGGAATTATGGAAGCATATGAAATTACAAGTGGAGTAGAAATTGATGAAGACAAAAAAGAAGTTGCTAACGAAGAAATGGTTATTACTTCAGAGTTATCGGATAATGAGTCCATGAATGATGAAGAAGCGGCTGACTTTATAACATTAATCAAAACTAAAGTATCTGAAGAAAAACCACAAACGAAAGAAGATATCAAAAATTTAATCGAAGAAGTTGCTAATGAAAAGAACTATAATCTTTCAAAAGAAGAGATAGAAAAACTCGTCAACTTATTTCAAAAGTTTAAAGACTTAAACATAGACTGGGATGCCGTCAATCAAAAAGTCGATGACGCAAAAGGAAAAGTAACTGACTTTTTAGAGAGTGATGAAGGCAAAAACTTTATTGAAAAAGTAAAAGATTTCTTTAGATCATTATGGGATTTACTTTTTGGAGGTAAAGATTCAGAATCAATGGATTCAGTTAGTTAAATAATTTGAAAAGATAGGCATCTTATGTTTAAAAGACATATATGCCTATTTTTCATATTTTAATATCATTGTTATTCAGAATTTTCTGATATATAATGGATTTAACTCACATATAGGAGGGGTCGTATGTATAAACTCGATGAAAATCAAACTAAAATGATTACGAGAGCGAGAAGAAATACATTAGGAGATCTACTTACTAGAACTTCAGCAAGAGTGCCAAATAGACAGGCGTTTATATTTAAAAATAGGCAAATCACATATAAAGCACTTGATGAACTTGTCGATCGAACAGCGATTGGTTTATTAAATGAAGGTATAAAAAAAGATGATCGTCTAGCTGTTTTATCAAAAAATAGTCTAGATTTTATCGTTATAATGTTTGCTATAGCGCGAATTGGAGCTGTGTTTATTCCTATCAATTATATGTTGAAAACTAAAGATGTTGCCTATATTCTAGCGCATGCCGAAGTAAACGGTGTGTTTGCTTCAAAAAAATATACTAATGCCTTAGATAAAGCAGCAACTGAAGCAGGTCTAGTAGACCATTATCGTTTTCTGTTAGAGGAGACTTCTTCAATTGATTCATGGAAATCGTTGAATGAGTTATCAGAACGTACTTACAAAAAACATGAAGAAGTAGACATATTAGATGATGACTTAGCCCAAATATTGTATACGAGTGGCACTGAATCTAACCCCAAAGGTGTGATGTTATCACATAAAAGTATTATAAGTGAATACGTAAGCTGTATAGTTGATGGGAAAATGAGTGAAAAGGATATATTAGTACATGCTTTACCTTTTTATCATAGTGCTCAACTCCATGTGTTTCTAGGCCCGAGCATATACTTAGGGGCTAGTGGGATTATATTAGACGAAGCAACACCATCATCAATAATGCGAACGATTACAAAGTTTGGCGCTACTCAATTATTTGCTCCACCAACTGTTTGGATTGCTATGCTACGTGATGATGATTTTGACTCATATGAATTAACAACATTAAAGAAATGTTATTACGGAGCTGCCATTATGCCAAGAGAGATATTAAAAGAACTTTCAAAACGATTACCAAATGCATTATTTTGGAACTTTTATGGACAAACTGAAGTTGCACCATTAGCTACCGCTTTACAACCAGAAGATCAACTTAGAAAATTAGGTTCAGCAGGTAGAGCGACCTTAAATGTGGAAACAAAAATTGTTGATGAGAAAGACAATGAGGTTGCTAGAGGGGAAGTTGGAGAAATTGTCCACCGCACACCACATGCCATGCTTGGTTATTTCAACGATCCAAAAAAAACTGCTGAAGCATTTAAAAATGGGTGGTTTCACAGTGGGGATCTCGGTGAGATGGATGAAGAAGGGTATATAACAATTGTGGACCGGAAAAAAGATATTATTAATACAGGCGGTATTAATGTAGCAAGTCGTGAAGTCGAAGAAGTTATTTACCAATTAAAAGAAGTTTCAGAAGTTGCTGTTATTGGTGTCCCAGATGATTATTGGATTGAAGCAATCACAGCCATTGTTGTTTTAAAAGAAAATGAAGAACTAACTGAAGAAGATATAATAAATTATTGTCAGGATGAACTTTCCCAATTTAAATCCCCGAAACAAGTGTATTTTTCGGATACACTACCAAAAAATCCGAGTGGAAAAGTATTAAAGAAAGATTTGCGCGATTACTATGAAAAAGCTGAATAGAATAATCAAAATCTAGTAACTTTACATCCAAGTACTAGGTTTTGATTTACTAATATGGCAAGCCTACTATTTGAGATTAAGTAAACTTAAACTTAAAACAGTAACAATCACGAAGTTTTGAAAAAAAGTGGAACCTAGGATTTATACTCTACAAATATACCCAATATAGGAAATTCAGATTAATCTTCAAGAATTCTAATATCTAATGTCGCAAATTTAATCTGTGGATTTTTTTCAAATTCACTAAGAATCTGTCTTTGTATTGCAGTTTTAGTACTCGTGCCATTTTCATAATCAACTAAATAACGTAAAATTAATATAATACCATCATCGTTTGTATCTAAAGAAAAGACAGATTTTAACTCTTCTGTATCATTAGGCAAGCGATGATTATACTTTGTTAAATTAGGCCGTACTGATTCGTTAAAATAAGTATCGCCTACATCACTGATTATTTTCTCGGCTGTCTGCCAATCGCTATCAAATGAAAGAACATATTTTATTTCATGCCAAATAAATTCATTATTAACTCCAATCATTCTAACGGCTTCATCAAAAATTATTTTATTTGGAAGATTGATAACTCGCCCCGTATTAGCATCTGACGATAATTGGTCACGCACTTCTAAAAGTTTAATACTAACAAGATTTATTTCAATCACATCGCCAATGATGTCATTGACCTCAATTCGGTGACCTATTTTAAAATAATGGCGGTATCTAATAATAAAATAAGCAATAATATTAGAAGTTAACCCTCTTACCATAAAGACAATGACCACACCGATGATCATAGCAACTAAAACTATTGCATTGAGTGCATGAATCCAAATAAATAAGGTCGAAATAATTGTCAAAGTAACTATGATACTTTTAGTTACTGTTTTAATTCTAATTCTCGTCTTAAAATCTTTAAAATAATACTTAATCGCCTTTTTTAATAATAGATATAATAAGAAACTAATGGTAATTACAATGGCTGTTAATGTTATTTTATTTAAATATGCGCCAGGCGTATTTAATGTGGAAAATATACCTTCTGTAAATTTTTCGAAGTAGTCTGTTAGAACATCTTTCATATGATACACACTCCTATCTTAATCGTAATACTACTATACCTTAATTATTATTTCATCTATTATTTTAAATCTTTCACGTCTGTCATCTTAGTAAGTTATTGTCAAATACTATACGCAAGATTACCACTCATTATTGTATAAAGTTAATTATTCATATATAATAAGTTAAGATGTCAGAAAATTAAGAAAATTATTCTGGTATCATATAACTGCTTTAAAATAGAATAGGAGGTAATGAGCATGCAAAAAAAGTTCAGTAATAAATTAATTTTATTAGTTTTATCTAGTTTGTTGCTAGTATTAGCAAGTTGTGGTGGAGACTCAGACTCAAAGCCTGCAGATAATGAAGATAGCGGTGAGAAAAAGACGCTTATTGCTGGAACTGATGCAACATATGCCCCAATGGAATCAATGGATAAAGATGGTGAGATAGTAGGAATAGATATTGATATAGTTAATGCAATTGCGGAAGCAGCAGGGTTTGAAGTGGAATACAGAAATATAGGGTGGGAGCCTTTATTTCCAGCTGTAGACAATGATGAAGTTGATTTTGCCGTTTCATCGATAACAATTACAGACGAACGTGAAGAGTCATTTGATTTTACAGAATCTTATTATGTAGCGAATCAAATTATTCTAGTCCCTGAAGACTCAGACATCAAGAAATTCACTGATTTAGAAGGAAAAAAAGTATCAGCTCAAATTAATACGACAGGTCATATTGTGTTACAAGATCTATTAGGAAAAACAAGTAAAGATATCGTTGCAGCCGAGACAATGCCGTTTGCAATTGAAGAAGTATTAAATGGTAATGCAGTCGCATCTGTTGGAGATAACTCGACAGTAAACGAATACATTAAAAATAATCCCGATGTTAAAGTTAAAACAATAGAAGACGATAGCTTTGAAAAAGAAAATTACGGATTAATGGTTAAAAAAGATAACACTGAAGTAAAAGACTTATTAAATGAAGGAATCCAAAAAATAAAAGAAAGTGGCGAATTAGAAGAAATCACTGGCATCACTTTAGAGTAAGTGTTTAAAAATATATTTATCAGCACTTAACTAGGGGGTGATACAGTGGAGTTCCTTGATATAAGATTTGATATTATATGGGATTATAAAGATTTATTTATTCGAGGAGTAGGAGTCACTTTAGGACTTACTTTTGTTGGTTATTTAAGTGGAATATTTTTAGGTTTATTTATAGGGATGGGACGTTTATCAAAAAAAGTTTGGATTAATTATCCGAGTAAACTCTACATTGATTTCTTTCGTGGAACCCCATTACTTGTTCAAATTTTACTCATACATTTAGCCTTAATTCCATCTATATTCGGACAGTCACAAGGGTTCTTTGTTTCGGGTGCATTAGCTCTTGCTTTAAACTCAGGTGCTTATAACGCAGAAATAATCCGAGCAGGTATTCAATCGATTGATAAAGGACAGTTGGAAGCGGCAAGGTCTCTCGGGATGCCAAGTTCAATTGCTATGATGTATATTATTTTACCACAAGCATTTAGACGCATGATTCCTCCATTAGGTAATGAATTAATTTCTTTACTTAAAGACTCATCACTAGTAACAGTTATCGCTGCAAATGATTTATTATATGCAGGGAAAGTTGTTGCCGGAGCATACTTTAGGTTTTGGGAGCCGTATATTACCGTCGCAATTTTATATCTTATGTTAACTTATGTATTTACAAGAATAATCGCTTATGTAGAAAGACGATTAAGTATTGACTACGTAGCTTCGGAAAGACGCATGTTTAGGTTCGGTCGAAGAGGGGGCTAAAAATGATTAGAGTAGAAGATTTGCATAAGTCTTTTGGAAGTTTAAAAGTATTAAAAGGGATTGATTGTGAAGTAAAAGAAAAAGAAGTAGTTTGTGTTATTGGACCAAGTGGTTCTGGAAAAAGTACATT
>Ga0079226_10005110_pt1 | contig 10036 bp, 10 predicted proteins | sample Poulit2014_FD_76345 | JGI IMG/M metagenome (GOLD analysis project Ga0079226, IMG submission 76345) | Agricultural soil microbial communities from Georgia to study Nitrogen management - Poultry litter 2014 | ecosystem: Environmental > Terrestrial > Soil > Agricultural land | place: USA: Georgia... | reverse complement strand
GGGAATGCGGAGGATATGGCTAAGGAAGGCGCAATTGAAGTTGAGGGTCGCATTGTCGAGCCTCTACCGAATGCAATGTTCCGAGTCGAGCTTGACAACGGACACAAGGTACTCGCCCACATCAGTGGAAAGATGCGCCAGCACTACATCCGTATCCTTCCCGAGGACCGCGTTGTTGTAGAGCTGTCGCCCTACGATCTCACCCGCGGTCGCATCGTTTACCGCTACAAGTAAACATCTGAGCCTCCGTATTTCAGGGCGCAGGCGGGACATCCGTCTGCGTTGACTCACCTCCAGGTATCGATGGCTGGAGCCTCGCGAATCACAACCCACATCCCGGTTTCCGTCCGGGGAAAGCGTTGTTTGGCGTGGACGAGTACGGAGCAAACCATCGCAACAACCGGAAAGGTAACTGCCATATGGCACGTCTAGCTGGTGTTGATCTTCCGCGCAATAAGCGCATGGAGATCGCTCTCACCTACATCTACGGCATCGGGCCAGCCCGAGCCAAGCAGCTTCTCGAGGAGACCGGCGTCTCTCCTGACCTGCGCACCGACAACCTCACGGACGAGCAGATCGCTTCCCTTCGTGACGTCATCGAAGCCACCTGGAAGGTCGAGGGTGACCTCCGCCGCGAGGTTCAGGCTGACATCCGTCGCAAGATTGAGATCGGTTCCTACCAGGGCTTGCGCCACCGTCGTGGCCTGCCCGTTCGTGGTCAGCGCACCAAGACCAATGCGCGTACGCGTAAGGGTCCTAAGAAGACGATCGCCGGAAAGAAGAAGTAGAACATGCCTCCTAAAGCACGCTCTGGCGCGCGCCGTACCGGCCGTCGCGTCGTAAAGAAGAATGTGGCCCAGGGCCACGCATACATCAAGTCCACCTTTAACAACACCATCGTGTCGATCACTGACCCGAACGGCGCCGTTATCTCCTGGGCTTCCTCTGGTCACGTCGGATTCAAGGGCTCCCGTAAGTCCACTCCGTTCGCTGCCCAGATGGCCGCTGAAAACGCTGCCCGCAAGGCAATGGATCACGGCATGAAGAAGGTTGACGTTTTCGTCAAGGGTCCGGGCTCGGGCCGAGAAACCGCTATCCGTTCCCTCCAGGCCGCCGGCCTCGAGGTCAGCTCGATCTCCGACGTGACCCCACAGCCGCACAACGGCTGCCGTCCGCCGAAGCGTCGTCGCGTTTAATAGGGAAGGAAGAGGATAAATAATGGCTCGTTATACCGGCCCAGCAACCCGTAAATCCCGTCGCCTTCGCGTCGATCTCATCGGCGGAGACATGGCATTCGAGCGTCGCCCGTACCCTCCGGGGCAGGCAGGACGCGCTCGCATCAAGGAGTCCGAGTACCTGCTGCAGCTCCAGGAGAAGCAGAAGGCTCGTTTCATCTACGGTGTCATGGAGAAGCAGTTCCGTCGTTACTACGCCGAGGCTAACCGTCGCCCGGGCAAGACCGGTGAAAACCTGGTCGTCATGCTCGAGTCCCGCCTCGACAACGTCGTTTACCGCGCAGGTCTCGCACGCACCCGCCGCCAGGCACGTCAGCTCGTCTCCCACGGCCACTTCCAGGTCAACGGCAAGGCAGTCGACGTTCCGTCCTTCCGCGTTTCTCAGTACGACATCATCGATGTCCGTGAGAAGTCACAGAAGATGAACTGGTTCGAAGAGGCACAGGACAACCTCGTCGACGCCATCGTTCCGGCCTGGCTGCAGGTCGTTCCGTCTACCCTGCGCATCCTCGTGCACCAGCTGCCCGAGCGCGCTCAGATCGACATTCCGCTGCAGGAGCAGCTGATCGTCGAGTTTTACTCGAAGTAATTTCTGCCCACCCGGCATTCCGCCGGGCTGGCAGGTTTCTTCCTGCATTCATCATCCTTTCCGCCTACCGACGTCAAATAGCGGGCGTCATTCAAGGAGAGTTCTTCAATGCTCATTTCACAGCGACCTACCCTCACCGAGGAATTCATCGATTCCTCCCGTTCCAAGTTCATCATTGAGCCTCTGGAGCCGGGTTTCGGTTACACCCTGGGTAACTCCCTCCGCCGTACCCTGCTGTCGTCCATCCCGGGCGCAGCGGTCACCAGCGTGAAGATCGACGGTGTGCTCCACGAGTTCACCACGATCAACGGGATCAAGGAGGATGTCTCCGACATCATCCTGAACATCAAGGGCCTGGTTCTGTCCTCCGACTCTGATGAGCCGGTGGTCATGCACCTCAGCAAGGAGGGCCCGGGCGTCGTCACTGCCGGCGACATCGAGCCACCTGCAGACGTGGAGATCCACAACCCGGATCTGCACATTGCAACCCTGAACGAGAATGCAAAGCTGGAGATTGAGCTCATCGTCGAGCGTGGACGTGGTTACGTCCCCGCCACCATGACCGCAACCGGTGGTGACATCGGCCGTATCCCGGTCGATCAGATCTACTCCCCGGTCCTGAAGGTCAGCTACAAGGTTGAGGCCACCCGTGTGGAGCAGCGCACCGACTTCGACAAGCTGATCATCGACGTTGAAACCAAGAACTCCATCTCCGCGCGTGACGCCCTGGCGTCGGCAGGCAAGACCCTGGTTGAACTGTTCGGTCTCGCCCGCGAGCTGAACGTCGCTGCTGAAGGCATCGAGATCGGACCCTCCCCACAGGAGACCGAGTACATCGCCGCCTACAGCATGCCGATTGAGGATCTGGACTTCTCCGTCCGTTCCTACAACTGCCTCAAGCGCGAGGATATCCACACCGTGGGTGAGCTCGCTGAGCGCGCTGAGTCCGATCTGCTGGATATCCGCAACTTCGGACAGAAGTCGATCAATGAGGTCAAGATCAAGCTCGCCGGTCTGGGTCTGACCCTGAAGGATGCTCCTGAAGACTTCGATCCATCCACCCTTGAAGGCTACGACGCCGAGACTGGTGGCTACATCGATGTTGAGCCGGAAGATTCCGAGTAAGTCGCAATAGGCCCCCGGGCCGCGCTCACACCATACGTACACGAGGAGTACACCATGCCTACCCCTAAGAAGGGCGCCCGTCTCGGCGGTTCCGCGAGCCACCAGAAGAAGATTCTTTCTAACCTGGCTGCTTCGCTGTTCGAGCACGGCGCTATCAAGACCACCGATGCCAAGGCAAAGACTCTGCGTCCCTACGCCGAGAAGCTGATCACCAAGGCAAAGTCCGGTACCGTCGCAGACCGTCGTAACGTTCTGGCACTGATCCCCAACAAGGACATCGTTGCCTACCTGTTCGACGAGCTTGCACCCAAGTTCGAGAACCGTGCCGGTGGTTACACCCGCATCATCAAGCTGGAGAACCGTAAGGGCGACAACGCCCCTATGTCCCAGATCTCCCTCGTTCTGGAGGAGACCGTCTCCGCAGAGGCCACCCGTGCCGCTCGCGCAGCAGCCTCCAAGCAGACCGCCGATGAGGCCCCGGTTGAAGAAACCCCGGCTGAAGAGGTAACCGAGGAGACCGCTGCAGAAGAGACCACCGAGGCCGCACAGGCTGACGAGGCTCCTGCAGAAGAGGCTCCGGCTGAGGAGAAGAAGGACGAAGAGAAGTAATTCTCCCCCTCCTCTGATCCACTGAAGACACACCCCGTACCACCGGCCCACCGCGGCAGGAGGTGCGGGGTGTTTCTCATCTCCCGGCACAGTCAGGTGGCCTTCCCAACCCCCGGGCAGGGTGGAACAATGGATTCATGGTGTACCGACTCTCCGGCCTTCTCCTGGTGGTCAGTGCGGTCGTGGGCCTGATCGGGCAGGTGGTGGCCGCTGTGCGGTGGCAGGGTTACTACTATCCCACTGAGCACCTCATCGGTGATCTCGGTGTGACCGGGTGCGTCCATCTGCGCGATGTGTTCGGGCCCCGCTATCTCTGCAGTCCAGGTCATGACTGGTTCAACCGGGGGATGCTGCTCGCCGGTGCGCTGCAGGTGGTGGCGGCGGTGATGCTGCTGTTCGCAGGTGGGCGACACACCCGCCGGGATTCCGTGGCCGGTCGCCGGCGGGTGGGTGTGCTGGTGGCGGTGGCGGGAATATGCCTGGGTACTGTGGGATGGTATCCCCGTGAGGGGATGGGTGGTATCCACGACATCGCGGGGATGGCCTATGCGGTGACGATGTGGCTGGCCATGATGATCGCGGTCCAGACAACCAGCCATGCGGTGGACCGGGGTCTGCTGCCGGTGCTGCACGGGCGTTACCTGGACTGGACCATCGTGTTGCTGCTGGTCTCGATCGGTGGTTTCGTGGCCCTGGTGGTGCTGGGTCCGTTCACCAACCTGCCGGGCTTCTTCGAGCGGGTGTGGTTCGGGACGTTGTCGGTGTGGACGGTTGCGCTGGGGGCTGCACTGTGGCGTAAACCCACCTGGCGCCAGCACGAACAGCGGAAGTGGCAGCGGCGCAGTGAACGCGACGCCCACCGGGAAGAAATTGATGACGCCCTCAGAAAGGCAGTGGAGACTCTTGACAACAACCAGTCCAACAGTGCGGATCAGACTTGATCTTGATTATGACGGCACCGATTTCCACGGCTGGGCCAGGCAGGGTGACAGTGATCTTCGGACCGTGCAGAAGGTCCTGGAGGACAACCTCAGCATGGTGCTGCGTGCCCCCGTTGACCTGACGGTGGCGGGTCGGACCGATGCGGGTGTCCACGCCGCCGGCCAGGTCGCCCATTTCGATATCGCCCAGGAGGCGCTGCAGCAGCGTTCCATCGATGGGGATCCCACGAAGCTGGTGCGCCGTCTGAGCCGACTCCTGCCGGAGGATATCCGCGTCCACGGGGTCACCTACGCCCCCGAGGGGTTCGACGCCCGCTTCTCTGCGCTGCGCCGACACTATGTCTACCGCATCACCACCCACCCCGCCGGGCCGCTGCCCACCCGTGTGCGGGACACCGCCACCTGGCCCAAACCGGTGGACATCCAGGCCATGCAGACCGCCGCCGATGTCCTCATCGGCCTCCATGACTTTGTTGCGTTCTGCAAGGCCAAGCCGAATGCCACCACGGTGCGTGAGCTGCAGGAATTCACCTGGCACGATGTGTCCACCCCCACCGAACCCCAGCTCTACGAGGCCCATGTGGTCGCCGATGCCTTCTGCTGGTCCATGGTGCGCTCCCTGGTGGGGTCCTGCATGGCGGTCGGGGAGGGGCGCCGGGCGGGGGATTTCACCGCACAGCTGCTTACTGCCTCCGAGCGCAGCCCCGATGTGCCGGTGGCCCCGGCGAAGGGTCTGAGCCTGGTCGGGGTGGACTACCCCGGTGATGATCAGCTCCTGGCCCGTGCCGAGGAAACCCGCGCCGTGCGTGAAGCGCTGCCTGGTGCTGCCGGGTGAATCCGCGAGCCTTCGACCACAGGCTCGACGGTCAGCGATACACTCATTGCGTGTCTGATATCAAAAATCCGGTGGGTGGGGTGACATGCTGACCACAGTGTGGATAGCTCTGCTCGTTTTCACCGTCCCCGGTCTGGTGGTCTCATGGATCTCCGGGCTCAAGCTGCCGTGGGCGGCGGCGGCGTCCATCCCGGTCTCCTTCGGCATCTACGGCATGGCCGCCTGGGTGCTGGGCATGTGGGATATGCGTTTCGACGTCCGCTCCGCCACCATCGCCACCCTCATCACAGCGGTGGTGGCGCTCGTCTGGCGGCTGGGGTGGATCACGGTGGCGGTGGTTCGACGGCGGCGGGAGGGGCGTCGACAAGCATCTGAGGAAGCACTGGAGGAGGTGCCCGCGGACACGTCTGAGCCCCCGAACCGGTGGCGCTCGGTGCTCGCCTACGCCCGCAACGGTGGGCTCCTCGACCACCGGTGGCTGCTGCCCGCGGCCGGTGTGGGCGTGGGGGCCTGGCTGATCATCGACCGTGCCCTTGATCTGCTGCTGAGCACCCGCCACGGCCTGGATGACATCGTCCAGGGTTGGGATGTGCACTGGCATGCGTCCACGGTGCGGTTCATCGCGGAGACCGGTATCGCGTCCTCGACCCGGATGGGGGAGCTGCGCAACATCGAGACGCAGCAGGAACTGTTCTACCCCTCCGCCTGGCACGCCGGCGCGTTCCTCGTCTCCGACCTGGCGGAGCTGACCCCCAATGAGGCCACCAACCTCACCGGCATTGTGCTGTCGGGGCTGTTGATACCGCTGGCGGTGGCGCTCATCGCCTGGCGCCTGATCAACAACCGTGGGCTGACCGCCCAGATCGGTGCCGGGTTCGCGGGCCTGGCGGTCATCGCGTCCCCGGTGCTGTTCTGGGTGGGCAACTACGTCGGTGCCTGGCCGTATGTGGCCGCCATCGGTGCCTCAGGTGTGGTGCTCGCCCTGTTCATGTCGCTGCCGTACGCCCCGGTGCGGATCCTCGCCGCGCTGGTGGCATTCATCGGTATGTTCCAGCTCCACCCGTCGGCGGTGACCATTGTCGTGCTCGCCCTCGCGCTGTGGTGGCTGACCCACCTGCTGTGGAAACCCAGCCGCGCCTCCGCCACCATTGCCCGCGGGGCCCTGGTGCGCCTGCGGGATGTGGGCATCCTCGCCGTCACCGGCATCGTGGGTGCCCTGCTTGTGCTGCCCCAGGTGCTCTCCGGGGCGGAACAGACCGAGGATGTGCTGTCCTATTCCGCGGAGGTGGATGTCACCCGCACGGAATCGTGGATCAAGGCCCTGACCATGGAGACCCGCCACGTGGATTCCTTCGGTGACATCGACCTCACCCCGCTGCTCGTCTTCGCCGCGATCGGTGGCGTGGTGGCGCTGGTGTGGCGCATCAACCTGTGGGCGCCGCTGTTCTACTTCGTCAGCCTGGCGCTGACCGTCAACTCGCTCAAACCGTTCGGTGAGCCGTGGGGTGACTGGCTGGGCATCATCGGTGGTCTGCACTATTCCACCGGGCACCGTCTCATCATGCCGGTGGCACTGTTCACCTTCGCAGCCGCCGGCGTCGGTATGGCCGCGGTGATCCGACTGATCTGCCTGGGCCCGGTGAAACAGTTCGCCAAGGTCTCGGCCGCGGCGTCGGTGGTGCTGGCCCTCGTGGTGGCGGTGCCGGTGCAGGCATGGGCACGCGACCTGGTGGAGGAGGGGTCGGAATTCAGCATCATGGCCCCGCACAATGACCGCATGGTCAACGACGCCGACCGCGCCGCCTGGGACTGGCTGATCGAGCAGCCAGGGGGCAGGGAACTACGCGTGATGGGCGATCCGGCTGACAGCCATGGATGGATGTACGCCTACAACGGCCTGCAGTCCGTCTCCCGGCACTACGCCTGGCCGGCCGCCGGTGAGGGCACGGCCACGGCCCTGCTGTTCTGGTGGCCCCAGCTGCTGGGCGCTGGCAATGACGGTGATCCCGATCAGGCCAACGATGTGGATCAGGCCGCAGTGGACCTCAATGCTGGTTTCTTCTACGCCTCCCCGTGGCCGTTCTGGGCCTTCCAGGAACCGAACCTGCGGATCTACGATGAGCTGTGGACAACCCCCGGTGTCACCCCGGTCTACCGGCAGGAGAATGTCACCATCTTCGCCGTGAACCAGCTGTTCACCGATGAGCAGCTGGATCAGATGCGCGCACCGGGTAATTCCCCGGAGCCGCTGCCCCCACTGCCCACCAAGGGTGAGCTCGGTCTGGCGGAGACCGAGGAGGAGTGGGATGAGACCTACTACCACCGCCCCACCACGAATCAGGACGAGGATGCCGGGGACGGCCCGTTCGCCCCGGACCCGCAGCTGACAACCACCGAGGAGGTCCTGTCCCGCAACTCCTGGACACCCGGTCCGCAGTCCGTTGAGCCGGTGGGCACAAACCAGGGTTAGACTGCGCAACCGGGCGGAAGGTTCCCGCCGGTTGCTCCAGGGTGGACAACCTCACATCCCCGGACAAACGCCTGTGACCTGCACTAAGGTCACAGGCGTCTTTAGTGTTGTCGGCGGGGAGGGGTGCCATGGCTGAGGGGATTCTCATGCCCACCACCAGCGCGCAGGTATCGGGGCATAAGTTCCTGGTGCGCAGGGTGGAACACGGCCTGGTGCTCGGTGATGTCCGCATGATCCACGATCCGCTCAGCCGACGCCGTCGGGCCCTGATCTTCGGCGCGGTGGCTTGTGTGCTCATGGCTGTCGCCTCCGTGGCGATGGCCCTGTTCCGCCCCGCCATCGACCCCGGCGATGCACCTGTCATGCGCGCGGAGTCCGGCGCTCTGTTCGTCCGCCTCGATGACGAGGTGCACCCGGTGGTCAACCTCGCCTCCGCGCGCCTGATCGTCGGCGAACCGGTCGACCCGGTGCCCGCCAGCGACGCCATCATCAACGCCACACCGCGCGGGGTGCCCGTCGGGCTTGTCGACGCCCCACCCATCATCGCCGACGCCCCCAACCGGGAGGCAACCTGGCTGGGGTGCCAGGATGAGGCCACCGGCCTCATGCACGTGGCCGTGTTGGGAGAGCAACCCCCGGCACTGCGGGCGGGACAGGGGGTGGTCGGGGCGTCGCAAAGCGTCGACGGCGGGTTGACCTGGCACCTGATCACCGGCGCCGGGCGCGCGGTCATGCCGGGACCTGAGACCCCTGAGGGGCGCGTGATCCGCAGGCACCTGGGGATCACCGATGCGACCCCGGTGTGGCATTTGAACCACGACATGCTCAACCTCATCCCCGAACACCCGGCCGTGGCGTTTCCGCATCCACTGCCTGAGGTGGTGCAGGCGGGCTCCCGGTCATGGATGCGGGTGGGGGAGGCGCTGCAGCCGATCACGGCGCTGCAACACGGGATGCTCATCGACGCCGGTGCCCACACCGTCCACGAGATCCGCCCGGTCATCGGCGGTTATCCCGAGACCTCCGCCCTGCCGATGACCCTGCCCGCCACCCTGCTGGACTGGGTGGAGGTGGAGGACCGGCTGCTGTGCGCCGACAGCCTGGGTGGGGTGATGATGGTCGATTCCCTGGAACCCGGGGTGGAACTGTCCGGGGAGTCCGTGGCCGTGGAGTTCCACGCCCCACCCACCGGCGCTGTGGGGGTGGACAGCGGTCACGGCTACTACCTGGTGGCCGATACCGGCCTGGTGCATGCGGTGGCCGACGGCACCAGCATGAGCGCATTGGGGGTGGAGGAGGTCACGGAGGTGCCGTGGCAGATCCTGGCGCTGCTCCCGCAGGGCAGTGACCTGTCCGCCGGGGATGCGCTTAGGGCGTTGTACTGACACCGGGGAGTTGGGGTGACAACTCCGATGAAACTGCCAGGTGAGCGGGGCACCCGTTGGGTAAAGTTATCTACTGTTGTCTATTGGCTTGAGGATTTGGCAGGATACATCGATGACCCCACACGGATCAGCCGGTGCCACCACCATCGTGGCGTGCGCACCGTTTCCACCCGTCCCACAGGGGCGGTACTGACTCTATGGGGACAATGCGTGAACTGGTCCAGGACCGGATCGAACGCCTCCAGGACGCCCACGAGCGGAGCAAGAAGAAGAAATACGGATTCCTCGTCCGCCCCGCCACGCTGATCCTGGGCTGGGTGGTGATGATCATCGGCCTGATCACCATTCCCCTTCCCGGGCAGGGCTGGCTGACCACCTTCATCGGTGTGGGCATCCTGTCCCTGGAACAGAACTGGGCCAAACGATTACTCGGGTGGGGCGTGCACCAGTACGACCGCTTCTTCGCCTGGTACGCCACCAAATCCTTCCGTTTCCGCATGCTCACCATGGCGGTGCTGCTCGTCCTCATCTGGATCGTGTTCGCCGTGACGTTCTGGGCGATGTGGAACTACGGCACCCTGCCCTGGGCGGATGAGTTCATGGAGTGGCTGGGCTTCAGCCGCTGACGGGACCCCCACCACCGGCCTGTCGTGACCGCGATGGCGGTGACCACCGCAGCCACCATGCCCAGGACCGCCACCGCATTCCTCCTCGCGAAGTCATCCGGTGGGGCAGGGGCACTGATGTGGACTTCGCGCGCCGGGACGGGGGCTGGTGCCGGTTCCATGGTCAGCGCCCGGTAGGGATCCACCGCACCGCGGGCCGGATCCACGCTGGCCAGGATGCG
>Ga0079226_10005109_pt1 | contig 10038 bp, 8 predicted proteins | sample Poulit2014_FD_76345 | JGI IMG/M metagenome (GOLD analysis project Ga0079226, IMG submission 76345) | Agricultural soil microbial communities from Georgia to study Nitrogen management - Poultry litter 2014 | ecosystem: Environmental > Terrestrial > Soil > Agricultural land | place: USA: Georgia... | reverse complement strand
CAAACGTATAAGCTGAGTGAAGCGTACAATATCGCATTAAATCCATTAGCACTTTACCATCTATATAAAATCATTCATAAAGAAAATATCGTTATTCAATAAATTTGAATTGTGAGAATTCATTTTTAGCGGTATAATGTTTATCATATGTGAATAAATGGAACGGAATGAATAAACAATATGAGTTAAGGGAGTTTAATAGATGTTTGAGTGGAGAAAAAGAGCTGTTGAGTTGCACGAACGACATCGCGGAAAAATAAGCACAGCTTTAAATGTACGTGTGAACAATGAAACAGATTTAAGTTTAGCTTATTCACCAGGTGTTGCAGAACCGGCGAAGTTAATTCAAGCAGATAAAAATAAAGCGTACGATTATACGATAAAAGGAAACACGGTAGCTGTTGTTACTGATGGAAGTGCTGTTTTAGGGTTAGGTAATATTGGACCAGAGGCTGCTTTACCTGTCATGGAAGGAAAATCTTTGTTGTTTAAGTCTTTTGCAAACATTGACTCTTTTCCTATTTGTTTAAATACGACAGATGTTGAAGAAATTATCCAAACAGTAAAAATGATTGCTCCGACGTTTGGTGGTATTAATTTAGAGGATATTTCAGCACCGCGTTGTTTTGAAATAGAAAAACGATTGAAAGAAGAGCTTTCTATCCCAGTTTTTCATGATGATCAACATGGGACGGCTATCGTTATTGCGGCATCTTTAATCAATTCTCTAGCAATCGTTGATAAACATGTCTCTCAAATTAAGGTCGTTGTAAACGGCGCAGGGGCTGCGGGAATTGCGACGATTAAGATGCTCCTTCAGCTAGGAGTAGAGAATATAGTCGTTTGTGACTCACAAGGAGCTATTTACCGAGAAGATGAAGCAGACCGTTCGGATTTAAAAGCAGAAATTGCCGAGCAAACGAATCCACATAATGAGCGTGGCCTTTTACAAAAGGTTATCAAAGATGCAGACGTTTTTATTGGCGTTTCTATTGCAAACGTACTTTCACCTTATATGGTTCGCTCAATGGCAAAAGATCCAATTATCTTTGCAATGGCAAACCCATCGCCAGAAATAAATCCTGAAGATGCTAGAGAAGCAGGTGCAAAAATTGTCGGGACTGGGCGATCGGATTATCCGAATCAAATAAATAATTTGCTCGCATTTCCTGGTGTGTTTAGAGGAGCACTCGCTGTACGCGCAACTGATATTAACGATGCGATGAAGTTAGCTGCAGCTGAAGCAATTGCCCATATCGTGTCTGATGAAGAATTAACTAGTGAATATGTCATACCTTCAGCCTTTCACCCGCTTGTCGTACCGACTGTAGCAAGAGCGGTAGCAAAGGCAGCAATTGATTCGCGAGTAGCGACGATTCACGTGAATCCGGAAGAAGTGTATGCACAAGTGAAGGAACAAATAGAGTCGTCAAATAGATAAATAAGTTTACTAAATGTTTTTATGACGAATGAAACTGCTTTTTTACTAATTAAATAAGATACAAAAAGGGCATGACATGATATACTCATTTTATATGTAAACTTCACGATAAATGAAATGTATATCATAACGTGTCCATTTTTATTTCATTACGCATAGATATCGTAATTGTCATAAGTCAATCATTCGTTTGATATACAACGGTGTCACGTCGTACGGAAGAATGGTGACATTTGGAAGGAGAAGCTATTTTGTTAAAAGATTTTTTTAGCCGGAAGAAAAATAATACAACGATTCCAGATGAGATTGAAAAAAAAGCAGTTCCAGAAGGCTTGATGGAAAAGTGTATTTCATGTAAAGAAATTTATTATTATAAAGATTGGGAAAAAAACCTCCGCGTTTGCCCAGAATGTGGCCATCATCACCCGCTGACAGCGTGGGAAAGAATCAATGCGACGTTTGACAAAGGAACGTTCAAGCAGTGGGATGAAGAGATGAAGCCGAATAACCCTCTGTCATTTCCAGAATATGAAGAAAAAGTAAAGAAAGACCAAGATAAAACAGGTTTAAATGAAGCCGTCGTTTCAGGAGAAGGTTTAATTGGTGGTAATCGTACAGCTTTTTGTGTCATGGACTCAAGGTTTCGTATGGGGAGTATGGGATCTGTCGTCGGTGAAAAAATAGCCCGTGCTGTCGAAAGAGCGCGCGAAATGTCGATACCATTTATTATATTTACCGCTTCTGGTGGTGCAAGAATGCAAGAAGGTGCGCTTAGCTTAATGCAAATGACGAAAGCGTCTATGGCTATTAAGCGACACTCTGAAGCAGGGGGATTGTTTATTTCTGTTATGACTCATCCGACGACTGGTGGTGTGTCAGCAAGCTTCGCCTCATTAGGAGATTACAATTTTGCTGAACCGAAAGCGCTCATCGGATTCGCTGGTCGACGCATTATTGAGCAAACGATTCGCGAAAAGTTACCGAAAGACTTTCAAACAGCTGAATTTTTATTAAAGCACGGTCAATTAGATCAAGTCGTGAAACGTCATGACTTAAGAGAGTTGCTCGAGCAATTATTAGCGTTGCATAAGGAAGTGGATAACAAATGACGCAACTGTTAGAGTTTGAACGTCCAATTGTACATTTGAAGAATAAAATCGAAGAATTTAAACGAGCAACAGAAAATAGTGAACTCGATTTGACGGAAGAGATTAAAACTTTAGAAAAAAAATTACGTAAATTAGAAAATGATATTTACGGTAATTTAAAGGCGTGGGATCGCGTACAAATTGCGCGCCATCAGTTACGGCCAACGACGTTAGATTATATTGATCAACTATTTGAACATTTTATTGAATGTCACGGCGATCGATATTATGGGGATGACCCGGCAATTGTTTCAGGGATTGGAACGTTTCAAGGCGAACCTGTAACAATTATTGGTCACCAACGTGGAAAAGATACGAAAGATAACATTTATCGTAATTTCGGTATGCCACATCCTGAAGGTTATCGAAAAGCGATGCGCCATATGAAATTAGCTGAGAAATTCAATCGCCCGATTATTACATTTATTGATACGAAAGGGGCTTACCCTGGAAAAGCGGCGGAAGAACGTGGTCAGAGTGAAGCAATAGCTTATAATTTAATGGAGATGTCAGGTTTAAAAGTACCGATTGTCTGTATCGTTATCGGTGAAGGTGGAAGTGGTGGAGCACTAGCTATTAGTGTTGGAGACCATTTACATATGCTAGAAAACTCAACGTACTCTGTTATTTCTCCAGAAGGGGCAGCAGCGTTACTATGGAAAGATGCGAGCCTTGCACGTCAAGCAGCAGAAACGTTAAAAATTACTGCTCAAGATTTAAAAGCGTTAAATATTTTAGATGAAATTATAAAAGAACCATTCGGTGGTGCGCACAGAGATTTAGAAGAACAAGCGGACTATATGCGACCTGTAATTGAACAATCATTAAAAGAATTAAAAGCTTTGTCAACTGAAGAACGACTAGAAAAACGTTGGGAAAAGTATGCACAGATTGGTTCTTTTGTTGAATAATGTTTATTTAGACATGTGATGACAGGAGTTGCTTAAGGTGAAAAGAATCGGAGTTTTAACGAGTGGTGGAGATGCTCCAGGGATGAATGCTGCTATTAGAGCGATCGTTCGTAAATGTATTTTTCATGAGATAGAGCCTGTAGGTATACGAAATGGTTATCAAGGGCTTATTGAAGGTAAAATGGAACATCTACAAATTGGATCTGTTGGAGATATTATTCATCGCGGTGGTACGATTTTGCATTCATCAAGAAGCGAGGCATTTAAAACAGAAAAAGGTCGAAATCTAGCTGTTGAACAATTAAAGAAGCATGCAATTGATGGACTCGTCGTTATTGGTGGTGACGGTACGTTTGCCGGAGCGAAGTCATTAACAGAAGAGGGATTCCCTTGTATCGGTGTACCAGCAACAATTGATAATGATATTCCTGGAACAGACTTTACGATAGGTTTTGATACAGCGTTAAATACGATCATCGATGCGATTGATAAAATTCGCGATACAGCGACGTCTCATGAAAGAACGTTCGTCATAGAAGTGATGGGACGTGAAGCAGGAGACTTAGCGCTTTGGTCCGGGCTCGCTGGAGGAGCTGAAAGTATTCTTATTCCAGAACGTGAAACAGATTTTTCAGAAGTCGTTCATCGGTTAAAACGAGGACAAAAGCGTGGTAAAAAACATAGTATCATCCTTTTAGCAGAAGGTGTCTCCAATGGTTTTGCTTACGGGAAACGTATTGAAGAAGCGACACAACTAGAAACACGGGTGACCGTTTTAGGTTATTTACAACGTGGCGGCACACCGACGGCTTCTGACCGTGTACTCGCAAGTCGCCTTGGTGGGCGATCGGTTGATTTACTTCGAGAAGGGCAGTCAGGCAAGATGGTAGGAATCAAAAATAATACAATTATTGATGATGATATCTTATCCGTACTCGATAAAAAACGTACGGTTGAGCAAGGTTTATTCCAACTTTCTAATGAATTATCAATATAATTGGAGGAACGTATTATGCGAAAGACTAAAATTGTATGTACGATTGGTCCAGCGTCAGAATCTATTGATACTTTAGTTCAGTTAATTGAGTCAGGTATGAACGTTGCTCGATTAAACTTCTCACACGGAACGTATGATGAGCACGAAAATAGAATTAATAATATAAAAGAAGCCGCCCGTTTAACGAATAAAACAGTAGGCATTCTTATGGATACGAAAGGTCCAGAAATCCGTACAGGTCTGTTTGAAACAGGAGCAGCGGAAATCGTTAAAGGGCAAACTATTTCTATTATGATGCAGGAAACTTTAGGAACGAGTGAACGTTTTTCAGTATCCTATGAACAACTCATTAATGATGTTGAAGTCGGTTCTAGTATTTTAATAGATGACGGTTTAATCGAATTAAAAGTCGTTGATATTAATCAAGCAAACGGCGAAATTATCGCAAAAGCGTTGAATTCAGGCGTTGTTAAAGATAGAAAAGGTGTAAACGTGCCGAACGTACGTATTAACCTACCGGGCATGACGGAGAAAGACGCTGCAGATATTTTATTCGGCGTCGAACATGGCGTAGACTTTATCGCTGTTTCTTTTATTCGTAGACAATCTGACGTCATTGAAGTGAGAGAATTACTAGAAGAGCAGGAAGCAACGAACATTCATATCATTTCTAAAATAGAAAATCGAGAAGGAATCGATAATATTGATTATATTTTAGAAGCGTGTGAAGGAATTATGGTTGCCCGTGGAGATTTAGGCGTAGAAATACCGCCAGAAGAAGTGCCACTCGTGCAAAAGCAAATCATTAAAAAGTGTAACGCTGTTGGCAAGCCTGTTATTACAGCTACGCAAATGCTTGATTCAATGGAAAGAAACCCAAGGCCGACACGCGCTGAAGCTTCAGATGTGGCAAATGCGATTTTTGATGGAACGGACGCTGTTATGTTATCAGGAGAGACAGCAGCAGGGGATTATCCGGTAGAATCTGTTAAAATGATGCATGATATTTCAAGACGCGTTGAAACAGGTTTAGATTATGAGTTATTGTTAAAAGCACGTTCTAAAGAAGTCGCTATGACAATTACAGATGGTATTAGCTTAGCAGTTAGTCATACAGCGAAAAATTTATCAATGAGTGCAATTATTACACCTACAGAAAGTGGTCATACGGCTCGAATGATTGCTAAATACCGACCTAGAATACCAATTGTTGCAGTCACAAGTTGTTCTTACGTGAACCGGCAGTTAGCTTTAGTATGGGGTGTCCATGCAGTGAAAGGCAAAGCAGTAAGTTCAACAGATGATATGTTATCAACAGCTATCGAACGGGCTTTAAGTACGAACTTAATTGAACGTGGTAGTCAAGTAATTATTACGGCAGGTGTTCCTGTCGGGGAAAGTGGGACGACAAATATTATGAAAATTCATGTGATTGGCGATGTCATTGCAAAAGGTCAAGGGATTGGTCGTAAGAGTGCTTACGGGAAAGCAGTCGTTGCTAAGTCGGGGCAAGAAGCAAACGAACGAGTAGAAGAAGGCGATATATTAGTAACGATTGGAACAGATCGCGATATGATTGAAGCGATTGAAAAATGCGGTGGTATTATTACGGAAGAAGGCGGATTAACGTCTCATGCGGCTGTTGTAGGGCTTAGTTTAGGCATTCCAGTCATCGTAGGCGTAGATAATGTCTTCAACTATGTTCATGATGGAGAGCACCTTACTTTAGATAGTGCAAAAGGTGATATATATAAAGGACATGCGAGTGTTCTTTAAGTCAACTTCGTTTCAGTGTTAGAAAGGATGACTAAATTGCGATATTTAATCTTAGCATTATTAATCGTTCCAGCGTTAGAAATTGGGGTCTTTGTCGCAGTCGGTCGCTCGATTGGTCCGTGGTGGGTAATATTTTTAATTATATTTACAGGTGTTATCGGTTTAGCACTAGCAAAATATCAAGGAATGGAAACGTGGAAACGCGCAGAACGTGCAGCGTCTAAAGGGCAAGTACCAGCTGAGCAAATAGTTGACGGCATATGTATTTTTATTGGAGCTGTTCTCTTATTCGCACCTGGAATTTTAACGGATATTGTCGGATTTTTACTCGTCATCCCTTGGACAAGGAAGCCGTTTAAATACTTTATTTACTATAAAATTCAATCATTTATAGCACGTAAAAGCCAACGAACTATTTACTGGCGAAAGTAAAGAACTGAAACTGTTCCGTTACAAAATTTATCTCAATCTATGTTAAGATAGTAAAGAGGGACTACTTTATCGTTCTAGTTGTGTATAAAAATAAAAGATAAAAAGTAATGTACTTATGTTTCCGTTCACATTCTTTCGCTTTTACATTATAATATAAAACAGTTAAAAACTTAATTGTGCACTTATTTATTTTTATTATATTATTCATACTTTAGTTGAACCATTTTTTAGAAAAGGAGTTGGTAAGAAATGTCTAAAGTAGAAGGTCTAGCAGGAGTTATTGCTACTCAATCATCCATCAGTTCTATTATTGATGACCAACTAACGTATGTTGGCTATAGAATTGATGATTTAGCTGAACATTCGACATTTGAAGAAGTTATCTACTTATTATGGAATATGAAATTGCCAACACGAGCGGAGTTAGATACATTTAAAAAAGAATTGACGGGTTCAATGGAACTGCCGGAAGAAATTATCGAACATTTACGTTTATTTGATTTAGAACACGTTCATCCAATGGCAGCGCTTCGATCTGCTATTTCATTATTAGGAGTTTATGATCGAGAAGCTGAAGCAACAGAACCGGAAGCAACACGCCGAAAAGCAATACGTATTCAAGGGCAAATTGTTACGATTATTACGACTTTTGCTCGTTTAAGAAAAGGACTCGAACCGTTAAAACCGTTACAAAATGTTAGTTTAGCGGAAAACTTTTTGTACATGTTAAACGAAAGAAAGCCAGAACCGATTGAAATTGAAGCCATTGATAAAGCACTTATCCTACATGCAGACCACGAGTTGAATGCTTCGACATTTACTGCCCGCGTTTGTGTAGTAACTTTATCTGATATTTATTCTGGTATTACAGCAGCTATTTCTGCTTTAAAAGGTCCACTGCATGGTGGCGCAAACGAAGCTGTAATGAAAATGTTGAAAGAAATTGGCGACGTTGACAATGTGAAAGATTATGTTGATAAAAAACTTGCTAACAAAGAAGTTATTATGGGGATGGGCCATCGCGTCTATAAAAAAGGTGATCCACGAGCAAAGCATTTAAAAGCTATGTCACGCAAACTCACTAAATTACGCGGTCAAGAAAAATGGTATGACATGTCTGTTCTTATTGAAGAATACGTTAAAGAGAAGAAAAACTTACCAGCAAATGTTGACTTTTATTCAGCATCTGTTTATGACTGCCTAGGGATTGATCATGACTTATTTACACCGGTATTTGCCGTTAGTCGTGTGTCAGGATGGGTTGCACATATACTCGAACAATATTCAAACAACCGATTAATTCGCCCAAGAGCAGAATATACAGGACCACGCACGCAATCATACGTACCTATTGAAGAAAGATAAATTTCATTCGCGACGATCATTTATTGAATAAACATAAATATCTTTATGTAAAACATACATAATATTTATTACAGGAGGAAAATACATGAGTCAAAATGAGAAAATTACTGTAGAAAATGGACAATTAAATGTACCAAATAATCCAACAATTCCATTCATTGAAGGGGACGGAACAGGACCAGATATTTGGAATGCAGCTAGACGAGTACTTGATGCAGCAGTTGAGAAAGCTTATGCAGGAGAAAAGTCTATTAATTGGTTTGAAGTTTATGCAGGAGAAAAAGCATTTGATAAAACAGGAAACTGGCTTCCATCAGAAACTTTAGAACAAATTGACGATTATAAAGTTGCGATTAAAGGACCATTAACGACGCCAATTGGTGGAGGTTTTCGTTCATTAAACGTTGCTCTTCGTCAAGAGTTAGATTTATATACGTGTTTACGACCTGTTCGACACTTTGAAGGGGTACCATCACCTGTAAAATACCCAGAGCATGTCGATATGGCTGTTTTCCGTGAGAATACAGAAGATATTTATGCAGGTATTGAGTGGGAAGAAGGAACGCCAGAAGTTAAAAAAGTAATTGACTTCCTACAAAACGAAATGGGTGTGAAGAATATTCGTTTCCCTGAGTCATCAGGAATTGGGATTAAGCCTGTTTCTGAAGAAGGAACGAAACGCCTCGTACGTGCAGCAATCAATTATGCCATAGAGAATAATCGCAAGAGTGTTACGCTCGTTCATAAAGGAAATATTATGAAGTTTACAGAAGGAGCGTTTAAAGATTGGGGTTATGAAGTTGCTGAAGCAGAGTTTGGCGATAAAGTATTCACGTGGGCTGAATATGATCGTATCGTAGAAGCTGAAGGACAAGATGCAGCAAACGAAGCACAAGCAGCAGCTGAACAAGCGGGTAAAATTATCGTTAAAGATGCGATTGCAGATATTTTCTTACAATTAATTTTAACGCGCCCGAAAGAACATGAAGTAGTCGTTACGATGAACTTAAACGGTGACTATATTTCTGACGCATTAGCTGCTCAAGTAGGTGGCATTGGTATTGCACCAGGCGCTAACATTAACTATGATACAGGGCATGCTATTTTTGAAGCGACTCACGGAACGGCACCGAAATATGCAGGACTTGATAAAGTAAACCCTTCATCTGTTCTGTTATCAGGTGTGCTTATGTTAGAATATTTAGGTTGGAATGAAGCGGCAGATTTAATTACACATTCAATGAACCAAACAATCGCTTCTAAAGTAGTAACTTATGACTTTGCACGTTTAATGGACGGAGCAAAAGAAGTGAAGTGCTCTGAATTTGCAAATGAGCTTATTAGTAACTTATAAAATGTAACGCTTAAACGATATTTAAAAATAAAATGCTTGTGTTTATCATAAATTAAGATAAGCACAAGCATTTTTAGCTTTTCAGTTAACAAACACTTCATTCTTCACTATTTCCTCACGTCAAATCGCTATTTTAAAATAGTCGCCTAATCTTTATGAGTAAAATGTTTGTGTGCTATACCCTACTTGTTGTGTAAAGTTTTCACTTCAGAAATGTACTTCGCTTGTCCACGAAGAATTGAAGTGCATTCTTCGCACCATCAACTTCTAATTCCTCCACTGTCGTGTCGGTATTAGGGATTTTCGGATACGGCTATTCCCGCAGACGTCTCCGTACATTTCTTTCGTTCAAGTTAATTTACACACGAAGAATATCGGGATAGATTACAAGTGAAGGAAATTACTAAGTTTTGTAACGTTATGCCTGTGTTAATGGATGGAAAGTACATCCAAACTAACGATAATTCATCTAGATAACATCCAAGAGAAGCCACCTAAACACTTTGTAGAACGACTTTCTAAACAAGTGACTGAATCAAACGGTTCGTCAACCCGTTGTTTATGCCTTAAAAGGCTTAAGAGGCTACTAATTATTAAACTTAGGTTTAAAAAGT
>Ga0079226_10005108_pt1 | contig 10038 bp, 7 predicted proteins | sample Poulit2014_FD_76345 | JGI IMG/M metagenome (GOLD analysis project Ga0079226, IMG submission 76345) | Agricultural soil microbial communities from Georgia to study Nitrogen management - Poultry litter 2014 | ecosystem: Environmental > Terrestrial > Soil > Agricultural land | place: USA: Georgia... | reverse complement strand
ATTTCAGAGCAGCAAGCACCTGCACACCAGCAAACACCTACACAGCCGCAACCGATGACTCCCGCGGCCAGTGCTCCTGAGCCGGTCCGCTTCGCGCCGGGCACCATGACGCGCCGCCAGATTCGGGAACTCGAACGCCAGCGACAAGAAGAGGCACGGCGCGCTAAGGAACCGCCGCGGGCATCCCAGCCCCGGAGTGCTAACGCATCGCCAGGCGCCGCCGAGCCGTCGCGCGTGGGCGGTCCAGATGCGCCCGAGCAGGACGGATCGCAGCCACCGGTGGAATCCGAAGGCAACGAACCAGCAGGCTCCAGCAATGACACTGCAAGAGTTCGCCGTTCAGAGCACTGGCGCAAGACTTGGGGCGTGGGACCAGAAAGTCAGACTGATGCACGCACCACGGGGTGGCTGCCCCAGGCGGTCGATGATGAGGAGGAGGATCGGGATGTCTAGTTTAAATTCCTCTCCGCGTCGGTCGCGACGATTCGTGCCCGCAACCCTGGGCCTGGCGGCGACAATGCTTCTTGCGGCCTGCTCCGGTGACTTGCCTCAGCCCGAGGCGGAACGGGCCGCAGCGGCACCGGAGCCGGTTTTGACGCAGGAGCAGCTCGATGCCGTGCTCGATGATGTGGAGGTGGAACTTACCACCGGCGACGCGAGCATGAATCCAGATGACCTGGGATCACGCATCACCGGCACGGCCCGTGAAATCCGGGCGGCGGAGTATTTGATCGAGGCAGCGGACCCCGCCCGGCCCATTACGCTGCTTCCGCGCGAAGATTCGATGGTGATCGTCCCGGCAAGCAATGACTGGCCGCGCGACATCGTCGTCATTACGGAGCCTCCGGCCGAAAGTCAGATACCGCGGGTAATGGTCCTCCAGCAGGAAACACCGCGCGATAATTTCGCGCTGACCCTGTGGTCGCAATTGCTTCCAGGTGTGTCGATGCCCGCCATGCCCCTGCCCACCGAAGGTGCCCAGCCACTGGAAAATGACGCGGAAGGCTTCGCGTTGGCGCCGGGCGAAGTCGGGGATGCCTTTACCGATGTGCTGAGCGGAAAAAAGGCCGATGATGAAGACAGCCAGGTGGAGCTCTTCGCCGAAGATCCGTTATCCACGGCGATCCGCGATGAGTACAAGACCTTAAAAGATGGCATTTCCGCAGTCGGGAGCGTTAAAAAGACGTTCGAGGCGGCGGAAGATCCCGTTGCGGCGTTTGAGGCGCTGGAGGGCGGGGCGATCGTGATCACCTCGGTGCAGGAAATCACAAATTTCAAAATTGACAGCGGCTCACTGAATGTTTCCTCCGACGCGGCCGTGCTCCTCGACAAGGAATCCATCAGCTCAAAACTGGAAACAGTGCACGAACTATCCCTGGTGTTTTATGTTCCTCCGGAGAATTCCGACGATGAAATTACCATCCTGGGGGAGACGCGGGATCTGGTAGAAGCCGCTGGCAAGTAGCCAACCTAAGATTGACCCTAAGCATCCAAAGCGCAGATTTTTAGACTTCTCCAAGGAGGAGACCAATGAGCGAACCACAGATCAATCCCTACGGCGCCGTGGATCTGGCCGCCCTGGCCGCTAGCAAAAACCCACCCGCCGAGAACGCCGACGCCCGGGAAAAAGGCGTGGTTTTGGATGTCACCGAGGCCGAGTTTGAACAACTGGTCCAGCTGTCAAACACTGTTCCGGTTTTGATTGACCTGTGGTCACCGCGCGCGGAACATTCCAAAGAACTCTCGCCCCTGCTGGAGAAACTCGCCCTCGAAAACGATGGCGCGTTTTTGCACGCCAAAGTCGATGTTGATTCCAGCCCACAAATCGCCCAGGCGTTTCAGGTGCAGGCCATCCCCACCGTCGTGGCACTAATTCAGGGGCGTCCCCTGCCGCTTTTCCAGGGCTCAGTGCCGGAAGACCAGCTCCGGCAGGTCATTCAAGAAGTCTTAAAAGTCGCCCAGCAGCAGGGTGTGACCGGCAAGGTTCCGGGTACCGGTGAAGAACAACCGCAGCCCGAACCGGAAGAGGAACTACCGCCTCTGCATCAGGAAGCGTATGACGCGATTGAGCGAGAGGACCTGGGGGGAGCGGCATCTGCCTATCAAAAGGCGCTGGACGAAAACCCGGGTGACGACCTGGCGCGGTTAGGTCTGGCCCAGGTACATCTGTTGCAGCGCACCCGCGGCGTGGATCTCAATGAGGCCCGGGAAGCCGCCGCGGCCGATCCGGCAGATTTAGACGCCCAGCTCCTTGTTGCAGATCTAGACGTGCTGGGCGGTGCCATTGAAGACGGCTTTTTGCGCATCCTAGAAGTCATCAAAGCCACCGCCGGCAGCGAGCGGGATCGGGCCCGCGAGCACCTGCTGGAACTCTTCGAAGTTGTCGGCCCGGATGACGCCCGTGTGATCAAAGCCCGCCGCGATCTGACGAACGCGCTGTTTTAGGCCGGCCGCAACCACAGCACTCCCAGCGGGGGCACGCGCAGCCGCACTGAGTGTTCCCGGCCGTGCCAGGCCAGCGGTTCGGCGACTACCTGCCCGAGATTTCCGACGTCCGAGCCGCCATAAATTTCGGAATCCGTATTGATCAGTTCGTTCCATGGGCCGCTTGCGGGCAGGCCAAGACGATAGTTCTCATGCGGATTTGGCGAGAAGTTCACCACGGCCACTAGCGGCGCACCGTCGGCGGCGCGGCGCTCAAAAGCAAGTACGTTATTGGCCGCGTCATCACCGGTAATCCAGGCAAAACCCTCCGGGTCCGAGTCGCGCTCCCACAGGGCGGGTTCACTGTGCAGGGTGCGGTTTAAATCACCGACCAACCGCTGTAAACCGGCGTGGTCGGGTTGGTCTAAAAGCCACCAATCCAAAGAGCGAGATTCTGCCCACTCGGCTTCTTGAGCGAATTCTGATCCCATGAAGAGCAGTTTTTTGCCCGGGTGTGCCCATTGATAGCCAAAAAGCGCCCGCACCGTTGCCAATTGTTGCCAGCGGTCACCGGGCATCTTGCGCAGCAGCGATTTTTTGCCGTGGACCACCTCATCGTGGCTCAGGGGCAAAACGAAGTTCTCTGAAAACGCGTACGCGATTGAGAAGGTAATTTCACCGTGGTGGTACTGGCGGTGGATTGGATCATGTGACAGGTACCGCAGGGTGTCATTCATCCAGCCCATGTTCCATTTCAATCCAAAACCCAGGCCATCAGCATCGGTGGGTTTGGTCACTCCCGGCCAGGCGGTTGATTCTTCCGCGATTGTCACGACACCGGGAACACGCCGATACACAGTGGCGTTCATTTCCTGCATGAAGCCGATCGCTTCGAGGTTCTCCCGCCCCCCGTGCACATTGGGGGTCCACTGCCCCTCTTCCCGCGAGTAATCTAAATAGAGCATCGAGGCGACCGCGTCCACTCGCAGCCCATCGATATGAAATTCCTCCAGCCAGTACAGCGCATTGGCGACGAGAAAGTTTCGGACCTCACGCCGTCCAAAATCAAAAATCAGTGTGCCCCAGTCGGGGTGTTCGCCGCGATTGGGATCGGCATGCTCATAAAGAGCGGTGCCATCGAACCGGGCCAGCGCCCAGGCATCCTTCGGAAAATGCGCCGGGACCCAGTCCAGCAGCACGCCGATGCCGCGCTGGTGCAAATGGTCAACTAGATATCGAAAATCATCGGGCGAGCCAAAACGTGAAGTGGGCGCGTAATACGAAGTGACCTGATAGCCCCATGATGGCCCATAGGGGTGCTCCGCAACGGGCATCAATTCGACGTGGGTAAAGCCCAGCTCGCTGACATAGTCGGCTAATTCGTGGGCCAAATCGCGGTAATTTAAGCCGGCGCGCCACGATCCCAGATGCACCTCATAGGCGGTCATGGGCGCTGAATGGGGATCGGTCGCGGCCCGGGTTTTGAGCCACTGCGCATCACCCCACTCGTGGTGGGTTTGGGTGACAACCGAGGCGGTCGCGGGCGGCGTTTCGGTCGCAAAGGCCATCGGGTCTGCCTTCTCCCGCCAGCGGTCATCGGCGCCCAGGATCTCATATTTATAGCGAGTGCCAGCCGCGACGCTGGGAATAAAAATTTCCCACACACCCGAGGAGCCCAGGGAGCGCATGGCGTGTGAAGTGCCGTCCCAGTGGTTGAAGTCCCCAATTACTCGCACCGCGCGCGCATTGGGCGCCCAAACGCTAAACGAAGTGCCGGAAACGTCCCCGAAATCGCTGGGCAAGCTGCGCACATGCGCTCCCAGTACCCGCCACAACTCCTCGTGTCGTCCTTCGCCGATCAGGTGTAAATCGACCTCGCCCAACGTCGGCGGGAAACTGTAGGGATCAGCGCCGGTGGCAACATCGTTGTCATAGGTGCTGGTGACTTGGTAATCGATGGGGGAAGCATTGGGCAAAACCGCGACCCAAATGCCGTGGTGTTCGTGCCGGGTGGGGTAGCGGCCGTCCTTCGTCACGATTTCGACGCTATCGGCCAACGGGCGCAACGCGCGTACGGTTACCTGGCCATCTCCTCCGTGCGCGCCGAGTACCGAGTGCGGGCTGTGATGTGCTCCGTGCGCTACGGCTGCCAACTGGGTTTCCGGGACCGAAACTGGGGTTGGTTGCTCCATAGGCTTACTTTCCCACGCCGCGAGCTCTTGCGCAGCAAACTGGGCGTATCTGAGTGTCTTAGAGTGATACCCACTTAAGCCAAATAGGAGGAAGCTTGTCTACCGCACCGACCCTTCCCGCGCGCCAAGAACTACCGGAAAACTGGGTGGCACGTGCAATTGCTGGCCCCGTACCTGAAGGTATTTCGGGCCGCGCAATTCCCGGTACGGTTCCGGGCACCATTCACACCGATTTGTTAGCCGCCGACCTGATTCCAGACCCGTATCTGGACAATCACGAGCACCTCGTGGCCTGGGTGGGCAGCTCGAACTGGAAGAAAAGACGTGGGGCGCCCACTATTACGAGGAGCTCTTTGCGAAACTGATCGCCGAACTTAATCCCACGCGCTCTTATATTCCCGGCAGTCCGTTTTCATCTATTGCTGATACTCACCCCAATGCTCCTGACAGCGGCACGATGCATATTTGGGATGTTTGGAACGCGCGAGGCTATGACCGCTACCGCGACCACATTCCGCGTTTTGCCGCGGAACTGGGCTGGCAGGCGTCGCCGAATTGGGTGACCCTTAAGCGTGCTATTTCAGCTGACCCGCTGACTCCAGATTCACCCGGGATGCTGGCCCATCAAAAGGCAACATTTGGAAACTCGAAATTGCTGTGGGGATTATTGCCCCACTTAAGCGCTCCGATGACATGCCCACTTGGAACTGGGCAATGCAGTTGAATCAGGCGCGCGCATTTCGGACAGTATTGAACACTTACGCTCGTATTCTCCGCGGTGTGCCGGTGTGATCATGTGGCAACTTAATGACATGTGGCCGGTAACCTCGTGGGCCGTTACTGATGGTGTTGAGCGCGCAGCGATGCGTAAAGACATTGCTGTTGGCCCGTTTGAAACGGTGGAAGCGGAATTGCCCGCTGAGATCAGCACGCCGGATGAGGCAGCGAATGAACTCATTGTGGTTTCGCTCGGGCAGGCGCGGGGACGTGGTTCTTTGCCCCTCCTCGTAACTCAGCGCTCGCGCCTGCGGAGCTGAAAACGACGGTCACGCCAACTGACAGCGGAGCATCCGTCCACGTGATGGCCGCAAACCTGGTGCGCGATTTATCGATTCTCGCCGATGTGGTCCATCCCGATGCGCGCGTCGATAAGGGCCTCATCACGCTGCTGACCGGGGAAGAAGTGACCTTCCAGGTGACTATTGATCACGGTACGAAGCCGAGCATGGCACCGCACACAGGAGTTCAAAGAGTTGCAAGCGCCCCGGCCGGGCAGACCGGCGTGGGCGAAGTGGCGCATCGAGCCAGTTCAGCCGCCCCGGCCCGGCAGACTGGCGTGGAGGAAGCGGCCGAGCTAATTAACACGGAACAGGTTGACTGGCACCGCCTCGCCGAAAGCGGCGCCATTCGCTCCACCAACGAGCTGGTTTAGCGAGTTTTTGGGTGTTTTAAGGGGCGCCTGAGCTAGATCAAGCAGCGCCCGAGGTGGCATGCAGCCAGACAGCTGGACTATACGGCGATTAGCCAGTAAAAGCCGCGCCCGCCCAGCGTGACCGTGAGGTAACCGTCCTCATCGATGGTCGGGAAATTCGCGCCACCCACGATGTCGCGCAACTCGCTGTTGCCCAACTGCGGAATGTGGAGCCGCGCACTGCGCGGAGCAGTGGCGAAGTTGTTCACACACAGAATTGTTTCGTCTTCAGTTACGCGCAGGTACGCCAAAATTGCGTCTTCATCCGAATCGACCGGAATATAATCACCTAATCCGAACGCCGGATGGCGGCGCCGCACTTCGAGCATGCCGCGCATCCAGTGCAGGAGCGAGGCGGGCTGGGCGAGTTGCGCTTCAACGTTGACCCCCGTGTAGTGAAATGTCAGCGAGTGCACAACGGGTAAGTAGAGCCGGCCCGGATCGGTCGCGGTAGAAAATCCGGCGTTGCGGTCCGGGGTCCACTGCATCGGCGTGCGCGAAGCATCGCGGTCATCCAGCCAGATGTTGTCGCCCATGCCGATCTCATCGCCGTAATACAGACACGGGCTGCCGGGAAGCGAAAGCAAAAGGGCGTTGGCTAGTTCAAGTTCTGCCCGAGAATTGTTTAGTAAGGGGGCGAGCCGCCGGCGAATTCCCACATTGGCGCGCATGCGCGATTCGGGGGCGTACCACCCATACATCGCGGCGCGCTCTTCCGTCGAGACCATCTCTAGCGTCAGTTCATCGTGATTCCGTAAAAAAGTGCCCCACTGGGCTCCGGCTGGAATCTCGGGTGTGTCGGCCAAAATGTCGCGAATGGCAATCCCGCGCTGATCCCGTAAGGCGTAAAAAATGCGCGGCATGACGGGGAAGTGGAAGCACATGTGGCAGGCCGGATTTTCTTCCGTGCCGAAATAGTCCACCACCTCTTGGGGCCACTGGTTGGCTTCGGCCAGCAGCACGCGTCCAGGATATTCCGCGTCTACAACGGAACGCACATACTGCAAAAACTCATAGGTGCGCGGGAGGTTCTCGCAGTTAGTGCCTTCTTCTTCAAATAGGTAGGGCACCGCATCCAGCCGGAAGCCATCAATTCCCATATCGAGCCAAAAGCGCAGCACGTCGAGCATGGCGTCCTGCACGTCCGGATTTTCGAAATTTAAGTCCGGCTGATGGGAAAAGAACCGATGCCAGTAGTACTGCTTGCGGACCGGATCAAACTCCCAGTTTGATGTTTCGGTGTCCACAAAGATGATGCGGGCGTCGGCATATTCTTCGTCAGTATCGCGCCAAACGTAAAAATCCCCGTAGGGGCCGTCCGGATCAGTGCGCGAGGCCTGAAACCACGGGTGCTGATCCGACGTGTGGTTCATTACCAGGTCGATAACTATGCGTAAACCGCGCGCGTGGGCGGCTTCGAGCAGCTCCGCAAAGTCATCGATTGTGCCGTATTCGGGCGCCACCGCGCAGTAGTCGGCGATGTCATATCCGCCATCGCGCAGCGGTGATGGGAAGAAAGGCGGCAGCCATAAGCAATCAATTCCGAGCCACTGCAAATAGTCCAGACGGTCAATGAGGCCGCGGATGGTTCCCCATCCTTGGCCCTTGGAATCAGAGAATCCGCGTAACAACACCTCATAGAACACGGCGGTGCGATACCACTGCGGATCATCTGAAAGACCCGGAAAAGCATCTTGCCCGAAATACGGTTGCGCTGCATTCGGCAACGCGTGTAACGGCTCGCTCTTCACGGATTTGGCAGCGGACTGCGGTGGGGTCACGGGGATTTCACCTCAATGATGTGGGCGCAATTGTCATGGGGGTCGAGCCGCACGTAGTTGTTGTCTCGCCACGCAAAACTCTGCTGAGTCAGCAAGTCATGCGCTATGAACCCGGTTTCTTGAATTTGCTGTGGGTCTAGGCCCAGCGCAGCCAAATCCAGTTCGATCGTGGCCTCGCGAGTGGAGTGGGGATCGATGTTGAGGACAACAATTACCGTATCGGCAGTCCCGGTGGGTGAATGGCTGCGGGGTAGGTGTTTAGAAAAGCAGACGATTTGATCGTCGGAAGTGCGATGGATGGTTAGATTTCGCAACTGCTGCAAGGCCGGGTGCGCGCGGCGAATTTCGTTCAATTTGGCCAAGAGGTCGGCAATGCCAAACTCAGCTACGCGATCCCAATCTCGCGGTTTGAACTCGTATTTTTCGTTGTCAATCTGTTCTTCCGCTCCGGGGCGGGCAACGTTTTCTACCAGTTCGTACCCAGAATAGATTCCCCAGTTCGAAGACCCCATTGCCGCTAATACGGCTCGGATCGCGAACGCGGCGGGCCCACCGTGCTGCATATATGGCGTGAGAATGTCATGCGTGGTAGGCCAAAAATTCGGCCGCATATAGGCGGCCGAGGCGCCCGAAATTTCGGTGAGGTATTCCTCAATCTCGTGCTTGGTGTTGCGCCATGTGAAGTAGGAATAGGACTGGTGAAAGCCAATTTTCGCCAGGGTTTTCATCATTGCCGGTCGGGTAAAAGCCTCGGAGAGGAAAATGATCTCCGGGTTAGTTTGTGCAACCTCGGCCAGCAAGCGTTCCCAAAACCAAAGCGGTTTCGTGTGGGGGTTATCGACGCGAAACAGTGTCACGCCGTGGTCAATCCACAGCCGCACGATGCGCAGCATCTCCTGATAGATGCCCTCCGGATCATTGTCGAAATTCAGCGGATAAATATCCTGGTACTTCTTGGGCGGGTTTTCCGCATACGCAATCGTGCCGTCGGCGCGGGTGGTGAACCACTCGGGATGATTCTTTACCCAGGGGTGATCCGGGGAAGCTTGTAAAGCCAAATCCAGCGCTACTTCAAGCTCTAATTCCCGCGCGGCAGCAACGAAATGATCAAAATCGGCGAACGTTCCCAGCTCGGGATGGATCGCATCGTGGCCCCCAGTTTCGGCTCCGATGGCATAGGGCGAACCCGGGTCTGTGGGCAAGGCCGTAAGCGTGTTGTTACGTCCCTTCCGAAACGTCGTGCCAATGGGGTGGACGGGCGTGAGGTAGACCACGTCAAATCCCATCTCGGCAATGGCGGGTAAGCGCTGGGCAGCAGTGCGCAGTGTTCCGGATACCCACTTACCAGTTGCGGAATCAAAATACGCGCCTTCAGAGCGTGGAAAAATTTCATACCACGCACTGAATAGCGACAACTTTCGCTGCACCGTGAGGGGATAATTGGGCGAGGGTGAAATGAACTCTCGAAACGGCGCATCGGCAAGGACGCGCTCCACTGCCGTGGACGTACCCGCGGCGAGGCGGGCTGGGACGGGCCGATCGGTATCTTCCATTGCGCTAACCGCATCGCGCAGTATCCGCGCAGCCTCACTTGGTAACTCGGCGCGTTGGGCCGCGCGACCCAATAGGAGCGCGCCCTCCTTGAGCATTAACTCCTCATCTTGTTGCGCCGCAATTTTCGTCACCGCCGCTTGCCGCCAAGTTTGATAGGGATCAGACCATCCCTCAACGCGAAAACTCCAATTCCCGATGCGGTCCGGAATCAAGTGCCCTTGAAAAAGGTCATTTCCTGGCGAGATATCGACCATGGGAGTGGTGGAATGTTCTCGGCCCTCGGGATCAATCAGGACAGCCGTGGCGGCCACCGCATCATGGCCTTCGCGGAAAATCGTGGCCTGGATCGGGACGGCCTCACCCACCGCGGCTTTGGCGGGCCATCGGCCCTGTTCCAAAGTGGGAAGAACATCAACAACGGGGATTCTTCCAATTGGGCTGGGCCAGGCACTAGCAGAAATTTCGAAGTCATCGCTGCCAGCTGCAAATGTTACTTGCGCAGAGTCGGCGCGCACGTCTGGGGAACCCGCGCCATCGGTTTCAGAGTGCCTCACATAAGGCAACCTATCTAGATCAGTATGGATGGTCACCTCCAACGCGCTCGGGCACCGCAATT
>Ga0079226_10005107_pt1 | contig 10040 bp, 6 predicted proteins | sample Poulit2014_FD_76345 | JGI IMG/M metagenome (GOLD analysis project Ga0079226, IMG submission 76345) | Agricultural soil microbial communities from Georgia to study Nitrogen management - Poultry litter 2014 | ecosystem: Environmental > Terrestrial > Soil > Agricultural land | place: USA: Georgia... | reverse complement strand
TACTTCCAGGGATGGAAGCTCGGTCTCAAGGCTCTGGCGATCTACCGTGACAACTGCAAGGTGGGCCAGCCGCTGTCGTCGACGACGAAGGACAGTGAGGACAGCGAGGCCAGCGGGGCCAAGGAGGAAACCTCGCAGCAGGAGCCGGTGGTGGAGTACCGCCCGGTTCGGAAGCGGCTGCCGAAGAAACGTCCGAGCCAGACGGTGTCGTTCACCGTCGCGGGCGCGGAGGGGTATCTGCACGCGGGCTCCTACCCGGATGACGGACTCGGTGAGATCTTCGTCAAGCTCGGGAAGCAGGGCTCGACCCTGGCAGGAGTCATGGACGCCTTCTCCATGTCCATCTCGGTGGGACTGCAGTACGGCATTCCGCTCGAGTTCTACGTCTCGAAGTTCTCGAACCTGCGCTTCGAACCGGCAGGCATGACCGACGATCCGGATGTCCGGATGGCAACCAGTGTGCTGGACTACCTGTTCCGCAGACTGGCGCTGGATCATCTGCCGTATCAGAAGCGCGCTCAGTTGGGGATTTTCACCGCCGACGAACGTGCGGCCCAGGTCGCCAACGATGACGACGATACGGCCACACAACAGGATGTGGATCTGGAGACGCTGCGCAGCAGTGTGGACGCTTCGACGGCCGGCGTACAGCAGGACGAATCGCAGCGGCAGCAGGGCGCCCTCGACACGAACGGTGTGACCGCCGAGCGTCTTGCGCAGACAACCGCTGAGCTGGTCGAGGCGCAGTTGGGTAAGGATTCGGACGCACCGTTGTGCATGACGTGCGGTACGAAGATGCGTCCGGCCGGATCCTGTTACGCCTGTGAGGGGTGCGGTTCCACATCCGGTTGCAGCTGATTCTGCGACCGTGACTGATCCTGTGGGCAAGACACCGGGATCGTGTGTGAGCCGATACGACGGTTGGGCGCCGGTTTCCGTTCTTCGGGCCGGCGCCCAAGCTGTCCGGTCGGACGGCCCCATCAAGACAGTGGTGGTGATAGCTGTCCACGTCGGCTCGACCTGTCCACAGATTCGGGGATTCGGTGGTGTCACCCCCGGTGACTACCGGAATGTGGGGACATGTCCACAACGAGTGCCTTCTCCGATGCCTCCGAACCGATCCGGATCAGTCTCGACAACGACCCCGGGCAACTACTCGCCGCCGTGCCACACTTGATGGGCTTCCATCCCGCCGAGTCCGTCGTACTGATCGGCCATCGACCGACCGAGCCATCAGTCATCGGCTGGGTGTTGCGTGGTGATCTGCCACCGGAGGAGTTCGTCTCCGAACAGGCAGCGGAAATGGTGGCACGGCTGGCACTCAGCGATGCGTTCGGCCTCACTCTCGTTGTGGTCGGCGGCGGCACCGAGCGCGCCGGGGCCGAGAAGGCGCTGCCGCATCGTTCGCTGGTGGAAGCACTCCGCACGGAATCCGACCGACGACGCCTGCGTGTGCTGCACGCCCTGTGGGTCCCGGAGGTCAGGGCGAATGTGCGTTGGAGCTGCTACGAACAGGCCGATTGTCACGGTACTGTCCCCGACCCGGCGAGTTCGGCACTGGCGGCGACCTTGGCGAGCAGTGGCAGGATCACATTCGACAGTAGGGAGGACCTGGCGGAGCTGCTCACCCCGGATTCCGCCGAGCAACTCGCACGACGATCGACCGGGTTGGACGCGGCTGTCGATCGCTTGGATGGGTGTGACTGTTCCCCAGTGTGTGATTGCGGCGAGAGCGGGGGCTCGGTGGCTGCACCGCGGCCGCGGAGTTACGACGGTGCGCGTCAGGGGTTCGAGAGCAACTGTGCCACGGTCGGTCGGGCTCTGGTCCGGCTGCGGGCCGGGTCGTTGCAATTGTCGGATCCGGAGATCGTTCGAATCGCCGTGGCGTTGTCCGATGTGCGAGTGCGCGACGCGTGTCTCGCGCTGGCGTCCCCACCCGGCAGCAGCGCCGCGTTGACCGCGGAGAACCTGTGGATCGCGCTGACCCGAGCGACCCCCTGTCCGGAGCGGGCCGAACCCGCCGCGTTACTGGGATACTCCGCCTATCTGCGTGGCGACGGGGCGCTCGCGGACATCGCATTGCGGACCGCATTGCGGGCATCACCGGAGCATGTGCTTGCGGGACTGTTGGAACGGGCGCTACGGAAGGGGGTCACCCCGGACCGGTTGGCGGGGCTGGGACGGGCCGAGACCGTGGTGGACCTGTGGCAGGCTGGTGAACACGGCTGAGCCGTTCTCGCTACCAGATGCCTGTGGTTCCGGTGGTGGTGAACTTCCACGCGTCACGGATGATGTCCGCCAGTCCCGTGTGGTACGGCTTCCAGGCCAGCCCCGCGTGGGCCTGCTCGCTGGATGCGACGAGTACGGCGGGATCCCCGCTGCGGCGGGAGGACACCGTCGCCGGGATCGGATGTCCGGTGATTGCGCGGCATGTGTCAATGACCTGCTGTACCGAGAACCCGGCACCGTTGCCGAGGTTGTATATCTGGTGTTGTCCCGAGCGTGCTGCGCTCAGGGCTAACAGGTGTGCCTCGGCGAGGTCGCTGACGTGGATGTAGTCCCGCACGGCGGTGCCGTCCTCGGTCGGATAGTCGTCCCCGTAGATCTGTACCCGTTCCCGTTCCCCGTTCGCTACCTGCAACACGATCGGGATCAGATGTGTCTCCGTGGTGTGCCGTTCCCCGAAGGACTCGTAGGCTCCTGCCACGTTGAAGTAACGGAGGCTCACGGCGGCGAGATCGTGTGCCTGGGCATAGCTACCGATGGCGCGATCGACGGCCAGCTTGGTGGCACCGTAGGTGTTGGTCGGTTCGGTGGTGGCGCGTTCGGTGATGGGGTTCTCGCTCGGTTCGCCGTAGGTGGCGGCTGTGGAGGAGAACACGAGTCGGGGCGTGCCGTGTTCGTACATAGCGTCCAACAAGCGGAGTGTGGTGCCAACGTTGCCGTGCCAGTATCGCTCCGGGTGCTGGGTGGATTCGCCGACGACGGACTTGGCTGCGAAGTGCAGCACGCCGTCGAATCCTTCCCCCAGTACTTCTGCGGAGACCCCTGCGACGTCTCCTTCGATGAAGCGCGCGCCGCGGGGGACGGCGTCGGCGTGCCCGGTGGAGAGGTCGTCCACGACGACAACGTCATGTCCGGCTTCCAGCAGTCTGGCACTGCAGACACTTCCGATGTATCCGGCGCCACCGGTGACGAGTAGCTTCTGTGCCGAGCTCATGGAGCCTCCTGTTGCTGGTGCGACGACTGGACCCCGATGACTGTCGGGCCCGTGCCTCCGCGACGGATGCCGTCATGGTTGTTCCTGGTACGCCCCGGAGGAGGGGAGCGCGGTGAAGAACCGTGGTTGCGTCAGCCCCGCGGTGCGGAAGGATTCCCGCACCGCGTGACACACGTTCTCGCGGGACGGTTCGGGTACCAGCGCGATCGCGGAACCGCCGAAGCCTCCACCGGTCATACGGGCACCGAGAGCCCCCGCGTCGCGTGCCACGCGAACCGCGTGGTCCAACTCGGGACTGGAGACCCGGTAATCCTCGGAGAGGCTGTCATGGGATGCGTTGAGCAACCCCCCGATCTCGTCGACCCTGCCCGCTCGCAGTGACTCGACCACGTCCAGAACACGTTGGTTCTCGGTCACCACATGCCGCACCAACCCCCGCAGTTCTTCGGGAAGCCGCGGCAGCGACTCGGGTAGCGCCTGCTCGGTCACATCACGCAACGCGTCGACCCCGAGAAGTTCAGCGGCCCGTTCCGTACCCCGCCGTCGGGTGCCGTACTCCGAATCCCCGTGCGAGTGTTTCGTCCGGGTGTCGATGACCAGTACGGTCAACCCCTCGTTGGCGGGGTCGAACGGAACCGGCTCGGGATCGCCGGAACGTACATCGAGGAACAGCGCGTTGCCGTCGGTGCAGCACATTGCTGCCATCTGATCGAGCATCCCGGTCGGGGCGCCGACGTACTCGTTCTCCGCTCGTTGCGCCCATGCAGCGATCCGCGCTCGCCGCGATCCGTTGAGCTCACAGTGTTGTCCCAGTCCCAGCAGTGCTACGGCGACGGCGCATTCCAGCGCGGCCGAGGACGACAGTCCGGCCCCGGTGGGCACGTCACTGGCCAGCACGATGTCAGCGCTCCCGAGGGCACTGTGGTCTTCCGCGACGGCATGGCGCAACACCCAGGCGACGCCCGCCGGGTAAGCGCGCCAGTCGGCGGGGATCCCGGGAGACAGTTCGGTGAGTGTCAGCGGCCCTCCGGTACGGACCACACCGTCCGAGTCGGTACTGGCCAGCGTCATGATGCCGTCCGTCCGGGGCGTCGCGGCCACGGCGACGCGTTGTCGGAGAGCAAACGGCAATACGAAGCCGTCGTTGTAGTCGGTGTGCTCACCAATCAGATTCACACGACCGGGGGCGGACCATACTCCCGCAGGAGGAAGGCCGTGGATCCGTTCGAATGCCGCTGCCGCCTCGTCCCCCACCGTACTCACGGTACGTGCGCCAGAATGACGTGTAGTACGGAGCTGTCGACCCGTACGGTGTGTCCGGCGCCGGACAGTTCGACCGTCTCGCTGTCCGCACTGGTTTCCGCCGGGCCGACATGCACCGTCCGCCCGGGGATCACTCCCACCGTGCTCAGCCGCATCATCAGCTCTTCGTCCGCCTGGACATGTTCGGCGATACGTCGGATCTCGGCCTTGCCGCCACCGGAGCGGGCGAATCCGTCGAGTCGGACCAGACTCGGATCCCGACCGCCGGGGGATCCGTGCGCGCCGAGCTTGTCCAACCCGGGGATGGGATTGCCGTACGGCGACGTCGTCGGGTTGCCGAGCAGGCTGACCAACTTGTGCTCGACTGCCTCGCTCATCACGTGTTCCCAGCGGCATGCCTCGTTGTGCACCTGATCCCAGTCGAGGCCGATGACGTCGACCAGTAACCGCTCGGCCAGCCGGTGCTTGCGCATCACTCCGACGGCCAGTTCGCGACCGTGTTCGGTGAGCTGCAGGTGTCGGTCATCGGCCACTATCAGTAGACCGTCGCGTTCCATCCGGGCGACGGTCTGACTGACCGTCGGCCCGCTCTGATCCAGCCGCTCGGCGATCCGCGCACGTAACGGGACTACGCCCTCCTCCTCGAGATCGTAGATCGTGCGCAGGTACATCTCGGTGGTGTCGATAAGGTCGTTCACGTCTATCCCCTTCGTCAGCCCCCATCCATGATAGTGGGTGGCGCCACTGGCCATCACCACCAGGATGCGCCGTTGCTGTCCGGGGGTTGTGACTATCGGACGAGGTAGCCAGGATGGTGTCGATGTACCCATTGATCTCGCCGGCCGATCTGGCGCAGCGATTGTCCCGTGACCGGACTGCCCCGGTTGTGCTGGATGTTCGTTGGCGGCTGGTCGGACCACCGGGGCTGGATTCGTATCGGGAGGGCCACCTCCCGGGAGCCGTCTTTCTCGACACGGACAGTGAGCTCGCCGGCAGGCCCGGCGGTGGTGGGCGCCATCCGTTGCCGGATCCGGGTGCCTGGCAGGAGACCCTCCAAGCCGCCGGAGTGAACGAGTCGGACACGGTCGTGGTCTACGACGATGCCGATGGCTCGGTGGCAGCACGTGCCTGGTGGTTGTTGCGCTGGGCCGGACACGAGGCGGTGGCCGTGTTGGACGGTGGCTTCGCCGCCTGGCAGGCCGGTGGGCACCCGATCAGTGCGGATGCGGTCGTTCCACCCCGTGGCGACATCGAGGTGCGGGCCGGATCGATGCCGGTCCTCGACGCTGCCGGAGCCGCCGGGCTCGCCCGTGACGGGTTGCTGCTCGATGCCCGGGATCCCGAGCGGTACCGGGGCGAACGCGAACCCGTCGACCCACGGGCCGGGCACGTGCCGGGAGCGGTCAACGCTCACTTCGCTGCTCAGACGGACGATGACGGCAGGTGGTTCGGCCCGGCGGAGCTGGCGTCGCGGTTCGCGGCACTCGGGGTCGAGCCGGATACGTCGGTGGGGGCCTACTGTGGCTCGGGTGTCACGGCGAGCTCGGTGGTGCTGGCGTTGGAGCTGGCCGGTCACCCGGAGCAGGCGGCACTGTACGCGGGCTCCTGGTCGCACTGGTGTGTCGATCCGCAACGCCCGGTGGCGACTGGCGGGCAACCGGGATGAACAGCGCATAGAGTTGGCCGGTATGGAACCGGCGGTGGTGTGGGATCGATCGTTACTCGACTACGACCTTGGCGGCAGTCATCCATTCAATCCGGTCAGGCTGGAACTGACGGTTCGGTTGGCGACGGCACTCGGGGTGCTGGACGGGGTCGAGTTCTTGCGTCCTGAGCGGGCCACCGATCGGGAGCTGGTGCGGGCGCACCTGCCGGGTTATCTCGAGGCGGTCAAGCGTGCGCCCGAACTCGGCCCGCATCCGGAGCACGGTCTCGGGACCGAGGACAACCCGGTGTTCGCGGGGATGCACGACGCGGCCGCGGTGGTGGCGGGCTCCACGCTGTTGGCAGCGCAACGGTTGGCCGACGGGGGCGTCGACCGCGCGGTGAGCATCGCCGGTGGGCTGCATCATGCGATGGTTGACCGCGCGTCCGGATTCTGTGTGTACAACGACTGTGCGGTGGCGATCTCCTGGTTGCTCGACAACGGGTTCGATCGGATCGCCTATGTTGATACGGATGTGCACCACGGTGACGGAGTGCAGGCCGCGTTCTACGACGATCCGCGGGTGTTGACGATCTCGTTGCACCAGCATCCGTTCACTCTGTGGCCGGGCACCGGTTACACCGGGGAGATCGGCGACGACAAGGCGAGTGGTACGTCCGTCAACATCCCGTTGCCACCGGGAACCCAGGACGCCGGTTGGTTGCGCGCGTTCCACGCTGTCGTGCCGTCGTTGTTGGCGGGTTTCGAAGCGCAGGTGCTGGTAACCCAGTGCGGTGTGGACTCCCACCGGGAGGATCCGCTTGCCGACATGTCGTTGAGCGTTGACGGCCACCGCAGCATCTATCGTACGCTACGGATGCTGGCGGGACAGTACACGCAGCGACGGTGGCTGGCGGTCGGTGGTGGTGGGTACCAGCTCGCGCGCGTGGTGCCCAGGTCCTGGTCACATCTTCTGGCGACGGTACTCGACCGGGACCTGGCACCGGAGTGTCCGATACCTCAGCAGTGGCTGGACACGGTGCAGGGTGCGGCCCCCGAGATCGAGTTACCCGCTGCGTTGACCGACGGTGCCGACTGCACTTTTCATCGCTGGCAGGACGGTGGTCAGGACCCGGTCGATGTGGCGATCCGGGACAGTCGACGAGCCGTGTTCCCGCTGCACGGATTGGACCCCGATGACCCGAGGGACTGAAACAGTGTGAGTGAGACCGAGCCCACTACGACCGGGCGGGCCGGACAGGATCCGCGGCGGGGAAGTGTGTCCGAGGGAGCGCATGATCCCTACACCTACCCCAGTGATTGGGAAGCCGATGTGGTGCTTTCCGATGGGGGAACGGTTCGGCTGCGTCCGGTGGTGCCGGATGATGCGAGCCGGCTGGTCGCGTTGCACGGCAGGCTGTCGGAACGTACCCGCTATATGCGCTACTTCGGCGCCTACCCGCGCATTCCCCAACGGGACCTGGAACATTTCTCCACTGTGGACCATCATGATCGGGTCGCGTTCGTCGCGATGCTGGGAGACGAGATCGTCGCGGTGGGACGATACGAGCGGCTCGAGAGCGGGCCCTCGGCCGAGGTCGCGTTCGTGGTCGACGACGCCCACCAGAGCAGAGGCCTCGGATCGATCCTGCTGGAACACCTCGCGGCAGCGGCATCCGAATGCGGTCTGCGCCGCTTCGAGGCTGAGGTTCTGGCGGAGAACGCGCAGATGGTGCATGTCTTCCGGGACGCCGGGTACCAGATCAGCCGGGCTTTCCAGGAGGGCGTGCTGCATGTCGAGTTCGACATCGATCCCACCGAGGAGTCGTTGGCAGTGTCCCGGTCCCGGGAACAGGCCGCCGAGGCTCGCAGCGTACACAACCTGCTGAACCCGCGCGTGGTCGCGGTGATCGGCGCTTCCACCGACCCCACGAAGATCGGCTACGCCGCGTTCACCAACCTGCTCGCCGCGGATTTCGCGGGAACCGTCTATCCGGTGAATCCGGAACATTCGTCCGTGCGTGGTGTGCGTGCTTATCCCGCAGTGACCGAGGTCCCGGAACCGGTCGATGTCGCGGTCGTCGCGGTGCCCGCCGAACAGGTGGAGGCGGTGCTCGACGGTGCGCTGTCGAAGGGCGTGAAAGCGTTACTGATCGTCTCCGCCGGGTTCGGTGAGGCCGGGCCGTACGGTCGACGCGCCGAACGCCGGCTGGTGGGGCAGGCGCGCGCACACGGCATGCGAGTCGTGGGGCCGAACGCCCTCGGGGTGCTCAACACCGGTCTCGACGTTCGGTTGAACGCCACTCTGGCACCGCGGTTACCTGCCGCGGGACACACCGGGTTCTTCTGCCAGTCCGGGGCATTGGGAACGACGATCCTCGCGGACGCCGAGTCACGGGGGTTGGGGCTGTCGACGTTCGTGTCCGCGGGAAATCGTGCGGATGTGTCCGGTAACGACCTGCTGCAGTACTGGGACACGGACCCACGTACGGAGCTCGTGCTGCTGTATCTGGAGTCGTTCGGCAACCCCCGGAAGTTTGCCCGGCTCGCCCGGCGCTTGGCGCGACGGAAACCGATCGTGGCGGTCAAGTCGGGAAGGCACGCGGTACGTCCGCAGCTGGCGGCGACATCCTCCGAAGTGGAGGAGTCGAGTGTGCAGGCGCTGTTCGAGCAGGCCGGGGTGGTTCGGGTGGACACCCTGGCGCAGCTTTTCGATACCGCGTTGGTCTTCGCGCACCAACCGTTACCCCGTGGTTCTCGACTGGGGATTGTCGGTAATTCGAGCGCCATCGGATTGCTCGCGGCGGACACTGCGCGCGCGCAGGACATTCGGTTGGGGATCGAACCGACGGATGTCGGTGCACAGGCGGCGCCCGAGGAGTTCGCGTCCGCCGTACGGGATGCGCTCACCTCGGAGGAGGTGGACGCGCTCGTGGTGGTGTTCGTGCCGCCGCTGGCGATTCCGGGGACCAGCTATGCGCGTGCATTACGAGAGGTTGTCGACGGGTCTGCCGAGCGGCACCACAAGCCGGTGGTGTCGACGTTCCTGGCCGCTGAGGGAGTTCCCAGCGAACTGGCCGTGTACGACGTGCACGGTTCCCCCGGTCGGGGATCGATCCCCTCCTATCCGAGCCCGGAGCGTGCGGTGAACGCATTGAGCCGGGTGATTCGTTACGCGGCCTGGCGGGAGCGGCCGAAGGGCACCGTGGTGAGGCCGGAGGGGTTGTTTCCCGAGCGGGCTCACGGGATCGTCCGAGACGCGCTGGACGCTGCGGGCGGATCCGACACGGCCGATGCCGTAGGCGGTGGTGAGGACGGTGGGAACGGTGACATGTCTGACGATGACGCCGACGACACCGTGGTTCTCACGGAGGACGCCGTGGTGCGGTTGTTGGCCTGTTACGGGATCGAGGTCGTGCCGTTCCGGCTCGTGACCACCGAGGACGAGGCGGTGGACGCCGCGGCGGAGTTGGGGTACCCGGTTGCGCTGAAGGTGGTCGACGAGCGGCTCCGGGGCCGCTCGGACCTGATCGGGGTGCGACTGGACCTGGCCTCGGAGCACGCCGTTCGCACGGGTTGTGCCGCGTTGCGGGACGTCAGTGGGTTCGAGCAGATCTACGTGCAACGGATGGCCACCAAGGGGGTGTCCTGCGTACTGGGACTTCAGGATGATCCGTCGTTCGGCACGCTCGTCTCCTTCGGCCTCGCCGGTGTGGTCAGCACTCTGCTCGGTGATCGTGCGTACCGGGCCCTCCCGCTGACCGATGTGGATGCCACGACACTGTTGCACGAGCCCCGTAGCTCACCGTTGTTGACCGGGTACCAGGGGACCGATCCGGTGGATCTGACCGCATTGCGGGACATGGTGTTGCGGTTGGCAGCGCTCGCCGAGGACAATCCGGAGGTGCGTTC
>Ga0079226_10005106_pt1 | contig 10042 bp, 11 predicted proteins | sample Poulit2014_FD_76345 | JGI IMG/M metagenome (GOLD analysis project Ga0079226, IMG submission 76345) | Agricultural soil microbial communities from Georgia to study Nitrogen management - Poultry litter 2014 | ecosystem: Environmental > Terrestrial > Soil > Agricultural land | place: USA: Georgia... | reverse complement strand
TGGAAGGGTCTGTCGGGTAATCAGTTGTAAAATGCTTGATATCAATGTTTATAAGGGGTATAGTCACTCAGATTAACGATTTTTGTACAAGATCTTGAGTGAAAAAGATTCCAAGCAAGGCTAATACTGAAATAATCTAGTTGAAAAAGGATTAAAACATGAAATAAAGCAATAAATTATTTCAGTTAATCCTTCTTTTTTATTTCATTAAGGATAAAATCTTGATGTTCAAAACATTTTTGTGTATGATTTAATTGTAAACGTTGCTATGTTTACCTACTTTTCATTTATCGATAGATGATGAGAGTCTACTCCAGCCCTTTCAGTTTTTCGCGAAAACTGAAAGGGCTTCTTTTTATACCTTTAGGTATAGCAAACAGAAACAACTTGTGCTAATATAAAAGCAGGAGGAGCATAGGAGTAGGTGCTCCTTCTTTTCAATTTATGTAAACAAAAAAGGACTACCTAGTTTTTTAATATTTTGGAAGAATCTATTATAAAGTTAATTATATAAAATAAAAACAGAGTACTTAAAAATAATCTAAAGAACAGAAGTCTTGGCGACTACAGCTCTTTAGGTTATTAAATATATTCTACCCATCGCAACAAAACGAGATTAATGCACTCATTTCTTGTTTTAGAATTTATCTGAAATTTCCTATATTAAGTCCTTTTTCTTCTTGCTCTTCAATTCTTTCTTGTTCTATTTTCTTTTCTTCTGCGTTAATATAATTTTGAATTTTAGTTAAACGTTCTTCTGCTTGTTCTAACCAATGATTCTTTCCTGTTTTCCATTCTTGCAAGATTTCATAAGAAATGCCTGTTTCTTGCGCTATATCAGTCAAATTTTCATTCTGTAGTAATTCAGTTATTTGTTCAAAATCAATAATCACTTTTATTCACTCCTTTAATTTTCTTTCTGCTTGTTAAATATATCCTATACGTAAAAATGTATAGGAACAAGTGGTTTGAAAATATTTTTAATTTGTTGAAATTTGATATAAAAAAAGAGCAACTAAAAAAGTTGCTCCTAATTTTATTCTTTTTAAGTAAAGAAAAATATACTAAGGTGTATACAAAATAAAGTTATTCCTTATTTTGTTTTATCTTCTTTGTTATTTTCCATACGCTCATTAATATTTTCATCTACATTATCAGCGATGTCTTTACCTTTTTCTTTTGCTTCTCCAGCTTTTTGTTGGGCTTTACCTTTTAATTCTTTAGATTTATCATCTGTTACTTTCCCAACCACTTCATTGAATTTCCCTTTTATCTTGTCTTTATTTGGCATAATAGGTCCTCCTGTTTTCTTTTGATACTCTCATTATAGGTTAGTATGTAATTACTCGTCAATTAATAGGGGCTTCTATTCTCTATTTAAAAAGTATTTAAAACGAAGTTTACTATTCTTGAAATGAATTTTTCTTACTGCTAAGCTAAAATTGAAAATAAATCTAATTTAAATCATTCTCAAAGGAGAAAATCTAAAATGAAAAAAATAATTACATTGTTAAGTGTTCCGCTAATAAGTCTTTTTATTTTAATGAGCTGTGGCAAAAATAACTTAGGAGAAGAATCACCTTATGGAGAAGATGTTAATAATCTAGAGGGTGTTTCTATAGAATTAAACAAAGATACATATAAACCAAAAGGAGATACTTTTGAACTAACGGTAGTGAATGACTCTGAAGAAGAAATCTCATATGGTGCTCCATATACGCTAGAATATTATAAAGAAGATACATGGTATGAGGTTGAACCGGATAACGAAATCGGGTTTATCTTGATTCTGTACACCTTACCGCCAGGAGATGAAGCATCAGAAGAGCTTAACCTTGAGTCTTATGAACCTTTAGAAACTGGTCGCTATCGTATCATAAGACAAATCGGTGATGACACCTTGACTACAGAGTTTGAAGTAACTAAATAATACTAAATGGAATCTACTATAAAATATTCAAGAGTAAATATTCAAGAGTAACTGTATTTAATAAAAGGTGTTAGGTATAGCTGGAAATATTAAAATTCCAAGTCTAATCCTAACACCTTTTTATTTATTCATTTTTCTCAATATTTTGCTTTAACTGTTTTATTAATTTTTTATCGGGTGTAACAAAAATAGTTTGCTGATTATCATAAATGACATAACCTGGTTTTGCACCATTTGGTTTATGCACGTTTTTAATTTGAGTATAGTCTACAGGGACAGATGATGACATATTGAACTTACTGTGATAAGCAGCTAAATGCGCCGCTTCTTCAATAGATTCTGGACTAGGAGCTTCGCTACGTATAACGACGTGAGAACCCGGTATATCTTTCGTGTGTAACCACCAATCAGACTTATTTGCTGTTCGCATTGTTAGCTGATCATTTTGATGATTATTTTTTCCAACCAAAATTAAAGCTCCGTCAGAAGAATAGTATTTATCAGGTTTGCTTTTACTTTTTTTCTTCTTCTTGTTTCGTTTTTGCTTTCTTAAATATCCTTCAGCACCCAGTTCTTCTCGGATTTCTTCAATATCCTGGCTAGAAGCAACATCTAATTGTGTCAATACAGAATCAATATAATCTATCTCTTGTTCGGTTAATGGAATTTGAGTAGCTAAATGTTTTTTACGATTTTTAAGTTTTTGATATTGACTAAAATACCATTGTGCATTTTCAGCTGGAGATTTTTGTGGATCCAAGTCAATTAGAATAGAATGGTTATCATTATAAAAATTTTCTAACTCTATTTCTTCCATTCCTTTTTCAACTTGATGCATAAAAGCAGTTAGCACTTCACCTTTAACACGATAAACTTCCGCATCATCAGCACCTTTGTCTTCATGTATTAGCTTTTCAAGCTTTTTAACATTCTTTTTACGTTCATTTTTTAATACTTGAGACAAATCATTTGTTTGCTGATGGACTCGGTCTTTTTCTGCTTTGTTTTCATAGTACTCATCTAATAATTTATACAGATACTCAAAATCTTCTTTTTCACCGTTGATTGAAAGATAAGGCAATGCTGTGAAAGTAGAGCGGTTATCTATTTCAGTCAATGTGGGTTGATACTTATTTTCAATATACGGTTTTAAGAAAGTATTGAATGTTTCTGTTTGAGTTAATTCATTATTGTTTTCTATTTGATAGAGAAGTTCCTTAGCTGAGTCTCTTCCAAAACCTTGAAATTGTGACTGAATTGATTTTATTTTTTCTTTAGAGTTACTTCTTTCAATTTTGATTTCTCCTGAGAGCTCAAAAGGATTAAGATTATTTTGTTCAGGAGCCGATCGATATTGAGCACCAGGTAAAAGAGTACGGTAACTATTCATACTTGGTGGCACATGTCGAATAGCTTCATAAAGTTTATTTTCATCTTTATTTACCAATAGAATATTACTATGTCGCCCCATAATTTCTACAATCAAATAGTAATACTGTTCATCGCCCAATTCATCTCTACCCGTGAAAATAAATTCGATAACTCGATCATTTTTAATTTGTTTAATATCAACGAGCATCGAATTTTCAATATATTTACGAAGAACCATACAAAACTGAGGTGGTTGTTGTGGGTTTTCATATCGCAAATCGGTTAATTGAACTCGTGCATATTGAGGATGAGCAGAAAGGAGTAATTGGTAATTTTTTCGATTTGCTCTTATTCGAATTAATAATTCGTTATTAAAGGGTTGATGTATTTTTGTAACCCTTCCGTTTAATATATGTTCTCTTAATTCATGTACAATAGCATGAGTAAATAAACCATCGTAAGACATAATATCACCTTCTTTAAAATATCTTACCTATTATAACATTTGTTACGGATATGTGCACAAAATACAATTTCAATCCCACTAAATAAAAAATAATACAAAGATTAAATCTTAATTACAGTATCTACGGAACGTTTACTTTACAAGGTTTTTATGCTATAGTTGAACAATACAATTGAATGGTTTTATTAGTAAACTAATAGGAGGAAATTAGAATGGCCCAAACTGTAGATATTAATGAACTGCTTGATAAATTAAGTACTTTTGATAATCAATTTTCTCGTATAAAAAAACAAATTTTAGACAAGCAAAATTTAAATTCTTCAACAGTAAATATAATTTCAATCATTGGAAACGAGACAATGACTTTAAAACAAATTACTGAAATAAGTGAACTTGATAAGTCCACAATCTCTCGTCAAATTAATGTGTTAGTAAAAAACGGTTTAGTTATTCGAGAAACGGGAGAAGATAAACGTTTTTCCTTTTTTGAATTATCAGAACATGCTAAAATTATGTATCAGCAATATAGAATGGATTTTGTAGATTATTTTGATGATACACTTAAAGGCTGGACAGAAGAAGAAAAACATATGTTTTCTGTATTAGTAGGACGTGCAAATTACAGCATGTCTAATGCTTTATCAAAAGAAAATTAATAAATTATTGAACTTACTTTGAGGTGAAAAGAATGAGTAGAAACGAATCTAGAAAAGAAAGAAAACAACAAGAAAATAAACCTGAAATTGAAAGTCGAACAGAAACACGCAGTGGAATTAGTAAAATTTATTATTATATTATTGGTTTTTTATTTTTAGTTTTATTTTTACTAATTATTTTTATATTTACTAGAAATGACAATGACATTAAGTTGAATGATGAAGCAACGGATGAATCTGCTTTAGTTGAAAATAATAATCAGGAAAGTAGTAATACTTCTGAAAATAATGCTGAAGAGGAAACTTCTCCTGAAAAAGAATCTGATAAATCTGGAGCGGAAAAAGAAGAATCTACAGAAGAAAAGACTGAAGAGAAGACAAATGAAGAAGATAAAAAAGCCGATGAACTGGAGTCGGGAGAATCTACAGTAGTTAATGAAGATGCTCCACATGACGCTAACCATGCGACAGATTATAACGATGGTTCAGCTGATCGTGTTGCTATAAAAAATGAAATTATGGCAGTTACCGGACTTAAAGAAGATTTAATTGAATGGTGGATTGGCAATGACGGTGCAGGTCGAGTAGAAGCTACTGTTTCAAATAGAGAACAAACTGAAATTTATCAAGTACATTTACAATATGGTGATGGCAATTGGCATGTGCTTGATTATGAAAGAATTAATGAAGTTCCGAATAATTAAATAAAAGAGGATGGAGTTAGGTGTCTAATGATGAAGAATTTTGATAAGCATTTTGATGTAGCTCAAGAAATATTAGATTTAACCGAAAAAGAGTTAAAAAATTTAGCTCCAGTGAATATTTTAATCGTTGGAAAAAGTGGAGTAGGAAAAAGTACTTTAGTGAATAGTATATTCCGCGAACGAATCGCTGAAACTGGAATTGGAAAACCTGTAACAAAACACCTGCAAAAAATTACTCGCAAGGATGTTCCGATTACTATCTATGATACACGAGGCTTAGAACTTGATCCAAATATTCAAAAACAGATCCGAGATGAAATTGATAAGTTAATAGAAGACAATAAAGGATCAGAAGAGGCTATTCATGTTGCTTATTATTGTATTCAAGCAACTTCTTCAAGAATCGAAAAATCAGAAATTAAAATGATTGAAGAAATATCTAAAAAGATACCGGTTATTTTAGTGTTAACCCAAGCCATTGGAGAACAAGCGCAAACTTTTCAAAATTATATCGAAGAAATGAATCTGAATGTTGCAGCCGTTCATAGTGTCCTTGCTCAACCTTATGTTATTTCGGATGATTATACAGTCGAGCCTTTTGGTCTAAAAGAATTAATTGAGCGAACATTTAATTTAATTCCCGAGAGTGTGCGGAGAGCTTTTACGAATGCCCAGCGAGTAGATATAGAAAGAAAAGTTAATACAGCGAAAACCTGGGCAAAAAGATATATAGCTACGTCTTTTGGAGTAGGATTTGTTCCTATTCCATTTTCTGATGCTTCTATACTAGTTCCTATGCAAGTAGCTTTGTTAGCCCATATTACTGTAATTTTTGGCGTTCCAATTGATAAGGCAACAATTTTAAGTATTATTGCTGCTGTTGGTGGAACAGGTACTGCAACAGTTATTGGACGTTCTGTTGTTTCTAATGCTTTTAAATTTATACCAGGGTTAGGGACGATTGTTGGTGGTTTCATTAGTGGAACGACTGCTTCAATTGTGACAAGAGCATTAGCTGATAGTTATATCCAAGTATTAAGATTAATGGCGATTAGTGAGCTTACAGGTCAAGAAACATCTACTGATAAAATTGTTTTAATGATGCAAAAACAATTCAAAAAATATATTAAAGAAAATAAAAAAGAATTGAAAAAGGAATCTAGTCAATTGAAAACATTAAAGGATTCTCCTCTTTCAAAAGTTGAAGTTGCAAGAAAAACAGTCAATAACTTTATGGAAAAACTAAAAAATAGATTTTAAAAAGAACGATTATGTATTATAATTATCTACTAATAATAGCTAGATTTAGAAAGGAGAAGAGTATAAGAATGCAAGAAATGGAAGCCAAAATAGAAAAATATGTAAAAGTTTTAAGAGAAAATGATATTCGTATGACTTCGCAAAGATATGCAATTTTAAAATACTTGGCTGAGGATGAAAAACATCCTACTGCTAATGAGATATACGAAGATTTAAAAGACGATTTTCCGAATATGAGCGTAGCTACTATATACAATAATTTGAATTTCTTTATGCAAGCGGGTGTTGTTAATGAATTGCCTTTTGGAGATGGGTCGAGCCGTTTTGATTTAACCGATACTCAGCATTATCACGTGGTATGTAATAATTGCGGTAAGGTAGAAGATTTTAATTACCCAGGGCTAGCAGAAGTAGAAAAGGTGGTTGAATCGATGACGAATTTCAAAGTTGATGGTCACCGATTTAAAGTAACGGGTTTGTGTAAAGACTGCCAAAAATTAAAATCCTAATTTTTAAACTGCTGTTTTGTTAAAGAAAGGGTTATATTTATGAATAAAGTACTGTTTATCGTTAATCCAAATTCAGGAGATAAATCAGCTGTCACTGTTGGAAATACATTGCGTGAAAAGATGAATCGAAAAAAGATTGAAACAAAGACTTATCAAACAACTGGACAAGACAATTTTAAAGAATTGGTTCAAAAAGAAATGCAAGATGATTTAGATCTTATTATAACACTCGGTGGGGATGGCACCATTTCTGAAGTCGTTAATGGAGTTGCAGATTTAGAAAAACGTCCAAAAATGCTATCATTACCTTTAGGTACTACAAATAACTTTGTACGTGCGTTAGGTATGGAATTAAATCTTAAAAATATTCTTGAAGCCATTGAAAACAATGATATAGAAGAAAAAGAAGTAGATATAGGTCGTCTAAATGACCAATATTTTATAAGTACGGTATCTGTAGGGTCTATACCAGAAGTTGCCTGGAAAACAGATGATCATATGAAAGAGGAACTTGGTTCTTTAGCTTATGTTTTTGAAGGAGCAAAAGTCATTAATGAGTTTAATCCTTTTGATACTGAAATACAAACTGAAGAAGATAATTATGATTTAGAAGATGTATTTTTAATCATTATTGGTTTAACCAATAGTATTTTTGGAATTCAAAGATTTTTTAGTGAAGCCAGTTTTGACGATGGAAAACTGCATTTATATGCTTTGAAGAAATCAAATTTAATCAATGAAGCCAGTTCAATTGTGAAGCATATTATAGATCGTAATAATGAAGAAGAATCGGATGATGAATTATCCTTTGTGACCTCTTTTGAAAAGGGAAGTATATTATCTGCTAGTGAATTAAACTCCGCCATAGATGGAGAAAAAGGGCCTAAATTTCCTTTAGAATTAGAAGTTTTACATAAACACATAACATTTCTAATTCCAAATCAAAAAAAATAATCTAGATTTATATAATCAGGCTATATTTGATAGTCTGATTTTTAATTTTTTCTATAAAAAAACTCTATAACGAAGGGTTGGGAACGTTATAGAGATAAATAATTATTATTTTTACGGAAGATGGGGGATTTGAACCCCCGAAACGGCGTTGGCCGTTTACACGATTTCCAATCGTGCTCCTTCAGCCACTCGGACAATCTTCCAAAGTCTTAACAACTTTTTTATAATAGCATGAGTTTTTTGTTTAGTCAAATTGTATTTATAGATAAAAGAATAAATATTTATTCGGATTATTAAACAGTTGATGCTAGAAATACTAACTTTTTTCATAAATCTATGATATATTACTAAGGCTAGAATTAATGAAAGAAACGAAACAATTTTAGGAGTAATAGAATGAAAAAAAGCAATGGGAAATTTTTTGTAGGAATAGGGATATTACTGGTGATTGCCGGAATAATTATCTTCCCTGATGACGATATTATAGGAATTATAGGGATTATTTTTGGTTTATATAACTTAATAAAAGGGATTCGATTATTACGAGGGATTCAACCATTATTAATCCGAAAGCAACAAGAGCGCTATAAAAATGAGAAAAAAGAATTAGAAGATAAATTTAACGAATCCGATAAAAAAAATAAAAAATAATATGAAAACAATTTTTTCACTCTTATTGAAATAAATTATTTATTGCGAGGTAGAAGGGAAAGTAAGGATGACATTTAAAACAAAATTAGCAGTAACCGTTGGAAGATTGACGCAATGGTTCCTTCAAACTTTTACAAATGGTGGATCTAGTTTACCTGGTAAAATAGCCACTAAGATTAATCCTAATTTATTGAAAGAACTAGCTGAAGAATATGAAGTTGTAATGATTACCGGTACAAATGGTAAAACTGTAACAACATCCATGACAGTTAATATTTTAAAGCAACAATTTGATCATGTAATGACAAATGATACGGGCTCAAACATGCTACAAGGCGTTGTATCGAGTTTCCTGCAGGATACGAAGAACAAACAGGCTGAACGAAAAATTGCTGTTCTCGAAGTAGACGAAGCAAGTCTTCGCCGTGTAACAGAGTATATAAAACCTGAAATTATTTTAGTAAATAACCTTTTTCCAGATCAAATGGATCGAAATGGAACGCCAGAAGCAGTTTATGAGTTAATATTAGAAGGTATTTCCAAAGCACCCCAATCACAAATCTTATTAAATGGTGATGCACCAATATTAAATAGTAAAAAAATTAAAAATTCTCAAGAGTATTTTGGGTTTGCATTAGAGGATCAAAATCTTTTAGAGAAGACGAATCAACAACTTGAAGATACTCTCTGTCCAAATTGTGGAACAAAATTAGATTATGAATCTTTAATTTATAGTAATTTAGGAAACTACCGCTGTCCAAATTGTGGCTTTAAGCGTCCAAAATTAAAATATACTGTAAATGAAATTGTTGAAATGACTACAGATAGTGCTTCATTTGAAATAAATAATTATCCTTATACAATCCCAGTAGCTGGTTTATATAACATCTATAATGCTTTAGCTGCATATTCTATTAGTCAGCATTTTGGAATTGCAGAATCTGATATTGCTAATGGATTAATCTCCGCAACTCGAATGTTTGGACGGCAAGAGGTTATTGAAATAGACAATAAAAATGTTCGAATGAATTTAGTAAAAAATACAGTTGGATTAAATGAAGTCATTAACTTGGTTGATTTAGAAAATGATGATTTTTCATTAGTGATTATATTAAACGATAATGCAGCGGACGGAAAAGATATTTCATGGATCCAAGAAGGGGACTTTGAAAAATTTGCTAAAATGCCCGTTGAAGAAATGTATATTTCTGGTACAAGACAAGAAGATTTAAATAAATGTTTAATAAAAAAAGGGTTTAAAGCAAATGATATAAAATCTTTAGAAGATTCAAAAGCGATTATTGATGCTATTAAAGAAATGAAAACGGACAACGTTTATATTTTAACTACTTATACTTCAATGCTTGATTTGCGTAAAGAGATGCATGAACAAGGCTTAGTCAAAAATAGAATGGAAGCATAATAATTATAAAAAACAAAAGCCCTATGGATCAGTATACTTTGACAGATGTCTAATATGCTGAGTTTCCATAGGGCTTTTTCTATTAATTCCATACTAGTCGATTAAGATTAGTTTGAAC
>Ga0079226_10005105_pt1 | contig 10042 bp, 8 predicted proteins | sample Poulit2014_FD_76345 | JGI IMG/M metagenome (GOLD analysis project Ga0079226, IMG submission 76345) | Agricultural soil microbial communities from Georgia to study Nitrogen management - Poultry litter 2014 | ecosystem: Environmental > Terrestrial > Soil > Agricultural land | place: USA: Georgia... | reverse complement strand
GATGTTGGGGGATTTGGCGAAAATTTAGCAGTACTGGAAATGGATGAGTATTCTGTTTGTATAGGGGATACATATCAATTTGGAGATGCAATTATACAAGTATCCCAACCGAGACGTCCGTGCTGGAAACCAGCTCGCCGTCATCGGGTAAAAGACCTTGCTTTACGTATTCAAACCAGTGGTCTGACAGGATGGTATTTTAGAGTGCTTAAAGAAGGGTATGTTATATCAGGTATCGATATGGAGTTAATCGAAAGACCCCATCCGGAATGGACTGTAGCTGCAAGTAATGAAGTAATGTATATACGAAAAGAAGATTTACGAGCGGCGGAAGAATTAGCCTCGCTTGAATCACTTGCACCTAACTGGGAACGCTCCTTAAATAAGCGATTAAGGGGAATTAGATCCAGTGATGCGAAAAGGGTTTATGGTCCGAATATAGATCGAGAACAATAAAAATAGAGCGTATCTGAATCGGAGGGAAGTCATTTGCTTACTAATGCATTGGTAATGGTAGCTATTATTCTTGTTATTAATATCATTTATGTATCTTTTAATACCATCAGGATGATTTTGACTTTAAAAGGTCGCCGGTATATAGCTGCTTTTGTTAGTATGTTCGAAGTTGTTATGTATGTTATAGGATTAGGACTAGTATTAGATAATTTAAATGAAATTCAAAATATCATTGCATACGCAGTAGGTTTCGGAATCGGTGTTGTCGTTGGATCCATGATCGAGGAAAAGTTGGCACTTGGCTATATTACAGTAAATGTTATCTCATCGAATCCAGATATCGAATTTACAAAAAAACTTAGAGAAAAAGGATATGGCGTGACAAGCTGGTTTGCTTACGGGATGGAAGGGGATCGGCTAGCAATGCAAATATTAACCCCGCGCAAATACGAATTAAGGCTTTACGAAACCATTAAAAAACTTGATTCAAGGGCATTTGTCATTTCGTATGAGCCAACACAGATTCATGGGGGATTCTGGGTAAAACAAGTTCGTAAAGGAAGATTATTTAATCCGAAACAACAAAAAGAGGAATCTAAGGAAGAGTAGCTTTCATAGGCAAATGGCAAATCGGATTCAGATACTTACAAAATAAATATACCTTCATTATTCTTATCTTTTATACAAAGGGGAATAATGAAGGTATTTTTTTATTGTAGGAGCTTTTCACAAGAGAGAGAAAAAGTGTTATGCGAGAGCATCTTCCATGTCAGTTTTTCTTATCGAGAGGCAAAAAGGGATATGCAAGACTAGCTTATATATCAGTCTACGTATTCTGCCTATGCTAGTAGATGTTTTATAATTAGCAAATCTTTTTATAACGTTTCAAATAGGCACTTTCCCTCAGATGAAGAATACCTATATATGAAGATGTAAAAAATTATTTACACCAAAGGAGGATAAGAGATGGGTGATTATAACAAGCAAAATTGGGAAGAAAAGCAAGTGAAATATCCTATTCCACCACAACATCAAGACCAGCAGCCTGGAATTGAAGCTCTAATGAAACCGAAACCAATTGTAGAAAACCCTAAATATAAAGGATCAGATAAGTTATTAAATAAAGTTGCAATTATCACAGGTGGGGATAGTGGGATTGGTGCCGCTGCAGCCATCGCTTTTGCAAAAGAAGGAGCTGATATTGTTATTCCTTATTATTATTCATATGAAAACGGAGATGCTTTTCGGACAAAAAGAAGAATTGAAGAACTTGGCAGAAGCTGTTTGCTTATTGTTGGCGACCTACGTAGTCCCGAACATTGTAATTATGTTATTCAGCAAACCCTTCACTACTTTGGGAAATTAAATATTATTGTGAACCACCACGGTGTTCAATTTCCCCAGGACAGTTTATTAGATATTTCCAATGAACAACTCCTTGCCACCTTTCAAACGAATGTATTTGCTTTCTTTTACTTAACTAAAGCAGCGCTTCCTCATTTGAGGAAAGGCGATACAATTATTAATACAACTTCTATTACAGCTTATGAAGGGAATGAAAAATTGATTGACTATAGCGCAACAAATGGTGCTATCGTTAGTTTTACACGCTCCTTATCTAAAAATATAGCAAAGCATGGTATTCGTGTGAATGCAGTAGCACCTGGTCCGATATGGACACCGCTTATTCCATCAAGTTTTTCAGCTGAATATGTTGGGGATGTCTGGGGGAAAGATGTTCCAATGAATCGTCCCGGAGAACCGTACGAATTGGCTCCAGCTTATGTGTATCTTTCATCAGAGGATTCTTCTTACGTTACTGGTCAAGTGATACATGTGAATGGCGGTGAAATGGTAACTACCTAGTTGTTTTATCACGAAAATAGCTACAAATCACCTCTAAATCCGAATGATTACAAAGAAATATTAAAAAATGTTCTTGATTATGTTGACAGAGTGAATTGGCTTTTGGTATGCTTAAATCAGCAAATTAATAGGAACCTCATATATCTTGAGAATATGGCTTAAAAGTTTCTACCCAGCACCGTAAATGCTGGACTATGAGGGAAGATGAACGATTGATTTTTTAAATCATTGATTCATGTTTTATGACGACAAATTTTCGTAATCCCGTCTATTCATCTTCTCTCATTGGAGAGAGACGAATAGACTTTTTTTATTCGAAAAAGAAAGGAATGAAGGCTATGGCATCTGTAGGCGTTGTTATGGGAAGTATTTCGGATTGGGAAACGATGAAACATACTTGTGACATATTAAATGAATTACATATTCCTTATGAAAAAGAAGTTATTTCGGCTCATCGTACACCCGAAGATATGTTTGACTATGCAAAATCAGCACGTGACCGAGGGCTTAAAGTGATCATCGCTGGAGCAGGAGGAGCGGCACATTTACCTGGAATGGTCGCGTCACAAACAACGCTTCCGGTTATTGGCGTGCCCGTAGAAAGTAAAGCATTAAAAGGACTCGATTCCTTATTATCGATTGTTCAAATGCCTGGAGGTGTACCGACTGCTACGGTTGCAATTGGGAAAGCAGGAGCAAAAAATGCAGGAATTTTAGCAGCTCAAATCCTTGGAACATCAGATGAAACGATAGCAAAAGAAGTTCAACATTATAAAGAAAAATTACAAGATAAAGTGACAGAAATGAGGGAAGACCTTGCTCAAAAATAATCAGGCTATTTTACCTCCACAAACGATCGGATTTATTGGTGGTGGACAGCTTGGACGGATGATGGCAATTGCAGCGCGTTATATGGGTTATAAAATTGCTGTTCTTGATCCAACACCAAATTGTCCAACAGCTCAAATTGCTGATAAACAAATCATTGCGGGATATGACGATTTAAGTGCAATAGAAGAACTTATTGAAATCAGTGATGTCGTTACATATGAATTTGAAAACGTTGATCTAAAAGCAGCATCTAAACTAGAAGAAGCAGACAAATTACCTCAAGGAGCATATGCGCTTGAAGTAACGCAGAATCGAGAAAAAGAAAAGACATTATTGAAAGAATTGAATTTACCGGTTCCTGATTTTTACATCGTAACGAGTGAAGCGGAATGTCAGGAAGCATTACAGAAAATAACCTATCCCGTAGTCATCAAAACGTGTCGGGGAGGTTATGATGGCAAAGGACAAATTAAACTTCATTCTGAAGCAGACGCGGAAGAAGCAATGAACTTCGTAAAAAAACATAAACATTGCATTATTGAAGAGTGGGTTTCTTTTGATAAAGAGATTTCTGTTGTGTTTACTAGAAGCGTTTCTGGGGAAATAACCTTTTTCCCTATTCCGGAAAATGAACATAAAGACCATATTTTATATCAATCAATCGTTCCGGCAGAAATTGGTGAGGATGTTAAAGAAAAAGCCTATGATGCAGCGAAAATTATCGCGGAACAGATGGATATTGTCGGTACTTTTGCAATTGAAATGTTCGTTGCCGGTGACAACATATATTTAAATGAAATGGCTCCTCGTCCACATAATTCAGGACATTATACGATTGAAGCATGTAATATTTCTCAATTTATGCAGCATATCCGTGCGATTTGTGGATTGCCTTTAAAAGATATTGAACTTCTTCAACCCGCTATAATGGTGAATGTTTTAGGGGGAGATGTTGAAAACGTTCTGCATGCAACAAAACAACATCCGGATGGGTTTATTCATTTATATGGAAAAGCAGATATCAAACCAAAGCGAAAAATGGGCCATGTCACGTTCATCGCTGAAACAGTAGATGAAGTAAAACAACAGGTGACACAATTTCAAGAGGAATTTGAAAAATGATTGAACAGCTTTTTAAACGAATCGGCCTTAATAAATAGATGGAGGGGAACATCTTGAATCAAGAACAAACGATGATAAGTCCAGAACAAATTGAAACTGAGGAAATTTACAAAGAAATGGGACTGAGTGATGAAGAGTATCAATTAGTGAAAAGGTTGTTAGGGCGGCATCCTAATTATACGGAAACTGGTATTTTTGCTTCTATGTGGTCGGAGCATTGCAGTTATAAATCGTCAAAACCTCTTTTGAAGAAGTTTCCCTCTAAGGGACCTCATGTTCTGCAAGGTCCTGGAGAAGGGGCAGGGGTTGTTGATATTGGTGATAATCAAGCAATTGTTTTTAAAATGGAAAGTCATAATAGTCCCTCAGCTGTTGAGCCATTTGAAGGTTCAGCAACAGGGGTTGGCGGGATTGTTCGTGATGTTTTTTCCATGGGAGCAAGGCCGATTGCACTAATGAATTCCCTTCGCTTTGGTGATTTGAATCAAGAAAGAACACGTCATTTAGTGAAAGAAGTTACAAGAGGAATTGCACATTATGGCAACACACTTGAAGTTCCAACAGTTGGTGGAGAAATCTATTTTGATTCTTGTTATGATGAAAATCCATTAGTAAATGCGATGTGTATTGGTCTCATTCATCACGAGGATATTCAAAAGGGAATCGCTTCTGGAGAGGGGAATACCGTTTTATATGCAGGACGTGATACAGGAAGAGACGGAATTCATGGAGCGACTTTTTCTTCAGATGTAGTGGAAGGAGATCAAGAAAACCATACATCAGCAGTCGCCCTAGGTGATCCGGAAATTGAAAAAAGATTAATTGATGCCTGCCTTGAAGCAATACAGTCTGATGCGGTTATTGGCATGCAAGATATGGGGGCAGCCGGTTTAACCTCTTCCGCTAGTGAAATGGCGAGTGCTGGTGGTGTAGGTTTGGAGATGAATCTTGATAAAGTGCCACAGCGTGAACAAAACATGTCTGCCTATGAGCTGATGCTGTCTGAATCACAAGAGCGGATGCTTCTCGTTGTAAAACAGGGACGTGAAGAAGAAATTATCAATATTTTTAAAAAGTATGCTGTAGAAGCTGTTGCGATTGGTCATGTACTGAAAGAAAAAAGATTTCGTATAAAGCAACATAATCAAGTAGTAGCAGATGTCCCGGTTGATGCACTTGTAGAAGAAGTGCCGGTTTACGATTTACCCGCAAAAGAAGCGAGATATTTTCAGGAATTCCAACAAGAAAAAGAGAATACTCCATCTGTTGAAAATCATGGTGAAATGCTTAAGAAAATACTTGCACAGCCAAGTGTTTCCAGTAAAGAAGCGGTTTACAGTCAATATGAATCAGGGGTTTTAGGAAACACAGTGCAAGGTCCTGGTTCAAGTGCAGCTGTTGTACAAATCGAAGGTACAGATAAGGCAATTGCAATATCTACCGACTGTAATTCACGTTACATTTATCTAGATCCAAAAACAGGTGGAAAAATAGCTGTTGCAGAAGCAGCCCGAAACATCATTTGTACCGGAGCAAAGCCTTTGGCAATCACAGATGGATTGAATTTCGGAGATCCAACGAATCCGGAAGTGTTTTGGCAAATGGAACAAAGTATTGATGGAATTAGCGAAGCATGCAATATTTTAAAAACTCCTGTTGTGAGTGGAAATGTATCCTTATACAACCAATCAAAAGGGAGCAATATTTTACCAACGCCGATTATTGGAATGGTTGGTCTTCTTGACTCCGTTGAAGCTGTTATCCCAAACCATTTTCAATCACCAGGTGATTTGATCTATTTAATTGGAGAAACCGAAGCGGAGTTTGGCGGCAGTGAACTTCAGCATATGATTGAAGGTATCTATTCAGGAAAAGCACCAATGATTGATTTACAAATGGAAGAGAAACGACAAGCACAGTTGCTTAGCGCCATCCAAGCTGGAATCATTAATTCAGCTACAGATTTATCAGAAGGGGGATTAAGCGTTGCACTTGCTGAAAGTTTATTTACAGAGAAAGGATATGGAATAGATGTGAGTCTTCAGGGCGACCCGACAGTACAACTTTTCAGTGAAACACAGTCTAGATTTCTTATTTCTATTGATCCTGAAAATGAACAAAAACTTCATCGTTATCTAGATTCAGCAATCAAGCTGGGCCATGTAACAGACGACAATCAGTTCGCTGTCAAAGTGAATGAAAACGGGGTTATTCAAGAACAAGTGGATGAACTCAATAAGATATGGAAAAATGCTCTCCCATCCTTATTGAAATCTAATAAATAAGTGAGGCATCGATTATGTTTGGTATTTGGGGACATGAACGAGCAGCAGAAATCACGTATTATGGACTTCATGCGACCCAACATCGGGGGCAAGAAGGAGCAGGGATTGTAACGAATAATGGAGAAAATCTAAAACTTCATAAAGATACTGGATTACTTAATGATGTTTTTAAACGAACGGAATTGGATAGTTTATCTGGAATGGCAGCAATTGGGCATGTTCATTATGTGAGTAAACAGGACACAGGGTATGAAAATGTCCAGCCACATCTTTTTCGTTCACAAACAGCAGGAAGTATGGCTCTCACACATAGCGGAAACATTATGAATGCAAATGAGCTTCGAGAAATGCTTGAAGATGAGGGAAGTATTTTTCAAACGAAAGCAGATACGGAATTATTGGCTCATTTAATCAAACGCCATGGAAAGAAAATAAATAAAGATGGAATTGTGCTAGCGTTGAATGAAATGGTTGGAGCATTTACTTTTCTCATCTTAACAGAAGATAAAATGTATGCTGCAGTAGATCCACGCGGTATCAGACCGTTATCGATTGGGCGCCTTGGGGAAAGTTATGTCGTTGCTTCTGAAACATGTGCGTTTGATTTAGTTGGGGCAACATTTGAAAGGGATATTTTCCCAGGTGAACTAGTGATAATTAGTGACAGGGGTATCGAATCAAAACGATTCGCTTTAAAGGAACAACGTCGTTTATGTACCATGGAATATGTTTATTTTTCAAGACCTGATAGTAATTTGAATTATGTTAATGTTCATGCTTCTCGCAAGCAAATGGGGATTCAACTGGCAAAAGAATCTCCTGTCGAGGCAGATGTAGTGACAGGAGTTCCAGATTCGAGTATATCAGCGGCAATAGGGTATGCAGAACAACTAAATTTACCATATGAAATGGGATTAATTAAAAATCGATATGTGGGTCGAACGTTTATTCAGCCTTCTCAAGCAATGCGGGAGCAAGGTGTAAAAATGAAACTTTCACCTGTACGGGGAATTGTTGATGGAAAAAGGGTTTGCATGATTGATGATTCGATTGTACGTGGTACGACAAGCAGCCGAATAGTCAAGATGTTGAAAGAAGCTGGAGCGAAAGAGGTTCATGTAAGAATTGCGTCACCACCAATTACTAACCCTTGCTTTTATGGAATGGATATGTCGACGAAAAAAGAATTAATAGCGGCAAATAAAAGTCTGGATGAAATAAGAGATACCATTGGGGCAGATAGTATTGCTTATTTATCACCAGAAGGCTTAGAAAGAGCAATTGTAAAAGATAAAACGGTTGATCAAGGTATTTGCAATGCTTGTATGACAGGGAAATACCCCGTCCATCATCAGACACCGTCCATGTTGAATTATAAAATAACGTCGTCGGAGGTTTAATAGAAAATGTCAGATTTATATAAAAATGCTGGAGTAGATGTAGAAAAAGGGTATGAAGCAGTAGAACGTATGAAAAAGCATATTACTAAAACAATGCGCCCGGAAGTAATTGGTGGGGTTGGTTCATTTGCGGGATTATTTGAACTCACTTCCTTAAATTACAAGGAACCTGTTCTTGTATCAGGGACAGACGGGGTTGGTACTAAATTAAAACTGGCATTTCAGTTAAACCATCACAGTACGGTTGGTGTTGATTTAGTTGCGATGTGTGTAAACGATATTGTCGCCCAAGGAGCTAAACCTCTCTTCTTTTTGGATTATATCGGCTGTGGGAAAAACGAACCAGAAGTCATGGAAGAGATTGTTGAAGGGATTTCCACTGGGTGTGTTCAAGCAGGTGCCGCCCTTATCGGCGGAGAAACAGCTGAAATGCCAGGAATGTATCAAGAAAATGAATATGATTTAGCTGGATTTGCAGTTGGTATTGCAGAAAAGTCTGAACTAATTACAGGGGAATCAATAAAAGCGGGAGACGTCATTATAGGACTACCATCAAGTGGTATTCATTCAAATGGATATTCACTCGTTCGCAAGCTTGTAAAGGAGTATGATTTAGAAAAAGTTTATGACGGATTTTCTAAAACGTTAGGAGAGATTCTTCTTACTCCAACAAAAATATATGCAAAGCCTGTTGCAGCTGTAATGGAAGAAGTGACAATTCGTGGTATTACACATGTGACAGGTGGAGGATTTTATGAAAATTTCCCTAGAATGTTGCCGGCTGGACTTGGTGTGGAAATAAATAAAGAGAGCTGGGAAATTCCGCATATTTTTTCCTTATTGCAGGAAATCGGAAAGATTACTCCAGACGAAATGTACGGAATATTTAACATGGGAATAGGTATGGCTGTCGTTGTTGCAGAAGCAGATGTTGATAAAGCTTTAAAAGCTTTCAAAAAAAATGGGGAAGAAGCAATGGTTATTGGTTCTGTTACACCACATGAAGGAGTGCATTTCTGGTCGTGACACTTCAAAAAGCAGCAGTCTTTGCATCTGGAACAGGTAGTAATTTTCAGGCGATGATCGATCAAAAAGACTTACCTTGTGAAATTAGTTTGCTAGTTTGTGATAAGGCAGAAGCACCTGTTATTGATAAAGCTAGAAAAAAAGGAATTTCTATTTATCTAGTTGATCCAAAGTCTTATCCATCAAAACAGGACTATGAGAAGGAAATTTTACGTGAACTCCATGCATTGGGAATTGAATGGATTTTTCTCGCTGGTTACATGCGTTTGATTGGTTCAACATTACTTAATGTGTTCTCAGGAAAAATATTAAATATCCATCCATCTATGTTACCGAATTTTCCAGGTCTTGATGCTATTGGTCAAGCATTGGAAGCCGGTGTTTCCAAGACAGGGGTCACGGTGCATTTTGTTGATGAAGGAATGGATACAGGTCCGGTTATTATCCAGGAATCTGTCCCGATTTTAAAACAAGATACGAAAGAAACACTTACAAAACGGATTCAACAGGTGGAACATCGCCTGTATGTGAAGGCAATTCAACTAGTGATAAATAAAGAAGGGGTTCTCTATGAAAAAAACAGCATTGATTAGTGTGTCAGATAAAACAAATGTCGTGTCATTTGCAGAAGGCTTACTCAAATTGGATTATAAAATTATTTCTACTGGTGGAACGTTACGCCTACTAAAAGATGCAGGTTTGCCAGTAACTTCCGTCGAAAAAGTGACAGGATTTCCTGAAATCTTAGATGGCCGCGTGAAAACATTACATCCAAAAATTCACGGGGGATTGTTGGCTAAAAGCGATAACCCTGATCACCAAAAGCAGCTTGAGGAGCATCATATTGAATCGATTGATTTAGTGGGGGTGAATCTTTATCCGTTTAAACAAACGCTTGATCAAGAGGGCGTCACGGAAGAGGAAATCGTTGAAAACATTGATATTGGCGGCCCGACAATGCTTCGAGCGGCAGCGAAAAACTGTTCATCTGTAACTGTTATTGTAGATCCGAGTGATTACATGCTTGTATTGGAAGAACTGCAAAAAGAAGAGTGG
>Ga0079226_10005104_pt1 | contig 10043 bp, 7 predicted proteins | sample Poulit2014_FD_76345 | JGI IMG/M metagenome (GOLD analysis project Ga0079226, IMG submission 76345) | Agricultural soil microbial communities from Georgia to study Nitrogen management - Poultry litter 2014 | ecosystem: Environmental > Terrestrial > Soil > Agricultural land | place: USA: Georgia... | reverse complement strand
GAATGTGGAGATATAATTGGTGTTGATTTCCTGGATCATATAATTATAGGGTCGGGAAAGTATATCAGCCTAAAGGAAATGAATTACATAAAATAGGGGGCGTAACAATGGGACTGGATATGTTAATAATATAGTTTCTGGCTTAAAGAGGAACTTATATATTAAAAGCCTATTAAAATAGAGTTTAACAATAGATATTAATGCCCAAATACAGTATTTAGTGGGCATAAAGTTATGATAAAATAATATTAAATATAATTTGTTTAGTAAGGTAAGGAAGATAAGAGGTGTATTATGAGAGAGGTCAAGTTTATATTAAGAGAAGTAAAGTTAAAGTATATAGATAGACGAGATATTGTCATATGTTTGAAGGATGATAAAACTGGTTTGACTATACCTCATCCAATTAATGAATTTATAAATTTAAAGTATAATTCATCAAAAGTTTCTTTAAATACTCAGAGGCTTGTTGGAAATATTATATGTCAATATTTAAATTTCTTAAGTGAAAAAGTTAAATATAATGAACAATACAATGATTTAAAATTTATGGGTTTTAAAGGATTGAACATTGATTATGGACTTGATTTTATTAATAGTAAAAAAAGACTTGGATTAAGTAAGGACTATATAGATTTAATAATTTATTATTTATCAGATTTTTATTTATACTTGAATGACTCAAAAATAACATCACTTAACTTAGACACAAAACTGTCAGAGGGAAGTATTAAAAGGTCAAATATATTTGGAATAAGTGGGATGAGAAGAGAAGAAAAATCTACTGCTATAAAATTAAAAGACTTTGGTGAAAATAAGTATTATTTAATACCTTTATTTATAAATATTTCTCAAAATATAGCACCAGAAATAGCATTGGGGATATGCTTACAATTTTTTGGAGGTTTGCGTAAAGGAGAAGTAGTAAACGTTACTCAGAATGATATAACTATTTCTAACGCTGGAACTATGAAAGTGCATATAAAGGATAATTCGTCGATATTATTTTCGAATAAAAGAGATTTAAAGGATGAATCGGTAAAGCGAGCTAACTATCTTCAAGAAAATTTGAGAGAACAAGAAATCCTCAATGTACCTATTGTTAAACAAGTTTTTAAAACTCATATGAAGTATATAAAAAAATATAAGAAGTCAAGAAATGGCTTATTATTTTTTAACAAAGATGGTAATGCAATGAGTGGTCAAGTTTACACTAATAGATTTCATAAAGTGAAAAAGCATTTTTTAGTAGAATTATTAAATCAAGAAAGATTTGATGATTATAACTTACTGAGTAGTACAACATGGAGTACACACATCGGGAGGGGAATATTTACAAATCTTCTTATTGAAATGGGACTTACTGAAGTACAAGTCGCAATATTAAGAGGGGATCGTAACACTTTATCCAATAGAGACTACTACGATAACACAACTAGTAAGCGTTTAATTAATCAATACTTACCAAAAATAGAGGAATTTTTAGAAACAAAGTAATAGGGGGGCTGATTCTACTAATGCAAAAGTTAGAATGGATTAATATTGAACAGGTAACACGTTGTAAAGTTAGCATGGATAAGAGGAAAGTGGAAAGATACTCTGCTAATGGATATCTTACTGTGAGGGATGGACAAGTAAATACAAAAGAAATTAAATATATTGCAAACTTTGAAAAAGAAATAAGAACCAAATATGTGAGACTTAGTACACTTTTTAACAAGTATATAAATGCGACTTGTCAATACTTTGCTTCATTTTATGAAGCTTATTTATACATATTTAAGTTTATAAATTTTTCAAATGATATGTTCCTTATAAATCATGATGGTAAACAATATATCAAAAAATCTGCTGTGGAAAAAATAAAAAGTTTAATATTGGATAAAAATACAGTTGTAAAACAACTAGGCTTAAATGATATAATATTCGATACAATTATTTCAGATAATAATTTTAAAGTACTGACTTTTTCTAAAACTTCTAAATTTATTACTTTAGAGTCTTTCTACAGAATTAAACAACTTGTTGAAAATGGGCAGATATACGTTAAATATGATTGGCAAAAACTATATAGGATAGTTAAAGAAGGTAATTTTAATATAATATCCTTTTATAAGGAAGGGTTTAAATTAATAAGTGAAAAATACGGTATAAAAGTTAAAAATTATGAAAATAAGGGATATATTGATTTGAAAGCACTTAAAGAATTAAAAGCTTTTTTAGATTGTATGCCTGATAGTTATATTAACATTGAAGATGCTTCCAAATTTTCCAAAAGTAAAAGTACATATCGGACATTAAATAATAAAGAGCAACTTGAATTAAAAAGTAAGTTAAGTATCTTTAAAATTAAATTCATTGAATTAAACAATAATCATTTATATCCTCATTTATTTATCTGTAAAAATGATTATTCAGAGTTCCTTGAACGTTACATAACCTATAAAGAGATTGTAAGAAGATTTAGAAGGTATAGATTAATTATAGACAAAGCAATTAAAGATCAAGAAATTTTATCTACTAAAATATTTGGACAAGTATTTTACAATCTTTGTGATATTGAAAAAATAAATATTAAAAAAGATTCTTATGAAAATGCAAAGCGTAGTTATATACTATCCAAATTCAGGGAGAAAAATACTCATAGTTATAATAAACAAATCATGAAAAGTGATTGTAAAAGAATGTTAAATATTGACTCTCAGCAGATAAACATACTTTTAAGAGATGGGGACATTACGTATTCAGAATTTAATGGGAGAGTACTTTTCAATAAAAAAATGATTAGAAAACTTCAAGAAAGGAACAATTTTTTAATAAATAACTTTATTCCAGTCTCTTTCGTTGAGAAAGAGGGAATGATGAAAAACGCTTATAATCATCCTGAAGTTTATAAAACCTTTGGCGCCGAAAAGTTTGCTTTTAAAAAGTCATATACAAGACTCATACCTATAACAGTAGCCAATGAAGAAAATGTAATACTCCAGAGAAAAAAACTTATATCACAGATAGATTATAGCGATCCCTATAGTGCATTCACAGAGTATATAAAAATAAATAGTATATCTATACCATTTCAACTAAATGAAACATTCAACGAATGGCTAAAATTTGTAAATAAAAAACTAAATAGAACGCAAGTTTCATCTATAAATATTGAGTTAGAAGTTGTTAAATATTTTAATGCGACAAAAATACTTTTATCTCTATGTGGAAATGAAAATATTTTTCTTAAAACAACAAATGAAATAAACCTTGGGCTTATGCCATACTATAAGAATCGTTCTCAAAAGCATTGTATAGTACTATTTCTAAAGGAAATACATCAACAAAGAAAAACTAAAAATATTGAAACAGCCTACAGGCCAAAACAATTCAAATTCTATAATAAGTCAAACTATCAAAAAAGCGATAAGGATATAGAAGAAGTGTATATTGATGAGGTGTTCTTGGATTTATTTAAATTTTGTAAGGAAACATTTCATAAAAAGCAAGCACTATATGATTCATTATTCTATTTACAAGGTGGGGCGGCGAAATCAAACGACTATGCCTACTCATGGTTCTATTTAGTATTACATTTAAATAATGCTTGGAGACATATAGATTTTATAAACATGAAAATGATTGACATCTCATTTCTCAATGTATCTTCACTTGAAGAATTTTCAAAATATGAATTATCAAAAGCTGAAACCAATAAAATTATAACCCTCCTAACGACAAGAAAATATACTGTATCAAAAACTGGGGAAAGAAATAAATTATATGTATCTGACGAATTAAAAGAATCTGTAGCAACTGCGTATGTCATTTGTCATTTTCTTAACGAAAGAAAACACCCTCTATCTAATAATATCATTCATTTTTCAAATAAATATAATAGATTTCTTAAAAAACAACATTCTATATTTAATCAATTTAGAAGGGAAATAAAGTTTAGTAATCGTAAAATGAATAAAACTTTAATGACTACCATGGTTAAACTAATATCAAAATATGAAAATAGTGTCCAAGGAGTTCAAATTGCAAAATCTTTAAGATCACATAGAAATGTGGAATCGACTAGTCATTATATAAACTATAGCAATCAGGATGTTAATGAGGTCACTAAAGCTTTATTTGATAATGGTATTTTTGGCTTTATACCAAATTTACTTGAGAATATAGCTGATCAAAATAGCTCAAATGACAGACAATCACTAACTTCTTCAGAAACTTTTAAAACGCCAATAGAAAATATTTATAATATTGAAGTAAGTGCAGGATTTCTAAATAAGTTGCATAATGAAAAAGTTTCATTAATAGATTATTTAAATTCAAAAGGATTAGAATATATCTATGAGTTAATGAATAAGCTTTCTTTAAATATAATGAAATCTAAGGATGAAAATTTCCAGTGTCTAAGAGCTGAACTAGGCTGTAATAAACCTGAATTAGATTGTAAAAATTGTTTGCTATCTATACCAAATAGATTTTCAGTCTCCGTAATTGTTAAGAGCATAGAAGACTCAGTTTTAGAAATCACATCAAATTTTGAAAAGTACACACGTTTTGAAAAAACAAGAATAGCAAATGGTATTTTTTCTGAACTTGAATTATTAAATTATGCAATGAAAAAATTTGGAGAAAGTAACGTTCTTGATATGTTTGATAATAAAAAGCAATCATATCTTTCTATTTTAGATTTACTCGATGAAGTCAATAATGAACATAATTTGATAGATTATATTTCCAAGTCACATTTATTAGAGGGAAATTAGATGGATTTAAATAATGATATTCAAAAAGTGAACTCCAATAAAGATATTAATGAATTTCATTTGAGTAAGTTATTTAGTGAAGTTCAAAAAAAGAATAGGGTCATAGCAAAATCTTTCAAGGAAAATCATTGGAAACTTTTCCATAAAACAAGCCCAGACAGATATACTTTTATAAATTTTAATATGTTAGATTCATATGCTCATACAATAAACAAAAATTTAGTTAAAGTATGGATAATTGACTTACTTATGAAATATGAAGCAAAAACTGTTTCTCATTATTACACTCAACTAAATAGGTTTCTTGAACTAAGCAATGGGTTTGATAGTAATTATATAGAAGAAGTTAATGATATTTTGATTTCCGATATGAGTAGTAAAGTAGTAAAGAACAAATATAATTTAGTACGTAAGGTATTAGAATTTCTTGACTACACCGAAATTAAAATTGATCCTCAATATTATAAATTATTGTCGATGGCGAAACAGCAATACAAATATGAAAAAGCGAATAGAGTACTCCCAAGTTCATCTAGCATATTAACATTTTCTTATTATCTAGAAAAATTCTTCACTGAAAATTTAACTACCGAAAGAGAGATGAAAGAAAGAATTATATTGTATTACCCCATTTTATTGTGGTGGAAAATCACTTTGATTATACCTATGCGAATAGGCGAATTTTGTTATATGGGAAGAGATTGTTTCAGTAAGGAAGGTAAAAAATATTACTTGTCTTTTAGACGTAATAAAGCAGGAAAAAAGAAAGTGAAATTTGAAATTAATGAAGAGATTTTTGAGTTATTACAACGTTATGTTGAAGCTACTAAAGATTATGGTGAATCAATCACCTTGATTTCATATAAATCACTTAAAAAAATCAAAAATGGTGTAGGTACTGCTAGAGCAAAGAATGATATGCGTTATTTCAATATAGATAATTTTGCTTTATGTTTAAAAAATTTCTATACAAAAATTATTGAAGACAAATATAAGATTTTTTTAGATGATAGTGAGAAATTAAGACCAAATGACACTAGACATCTTTCTTTTATTTCTTTAATGATGCAAGGTTATAATCCGAGTTTAATACAAGAAATTGGTGGTCATGAAACAATTGAACGTCAGTATGAATACTCTTACCATCCTGAATTTTGGGTTGACAATGAAATATATCAACTCAAGAAGATGCATAGCTTAGAAATCTTACAGGTAGAAAATAAGGTGGGGAACATTGAAAATGATTTAGAAATTAAAGCTTTTAAGAAAGGAACTTCAGACTTTAAGGGCGAGTTAGAAATTGGTTATTGTAGTGACAGTGAGCAAAGATGTGAATCATTATCATCGTGTTTCTTTTGTTCTCATTGGAGAATTGATAGTACTGAATTGTTTAATAAAAAGGCTGAGATTATGAATCAAATGTATAAAAAAAGAGCTGACATCTCTTCTTTAGTGACTGATTATTTGAATATGATAAAAGAACTTTATAAAATAAACGAGCAGTCAGATTCATTTAATATTGATACTGAAACAAAAACCATGCAAAATAAAATTGATGCTGAAATCAAAAATTTATATAAATTACATGACATAGTAGATAAAGCAGGTGATTATAATTAATAAAAAAGGAAGAAAACAGAAATATCCAGAAAGTTTTGCTGAGAATATTTTAACTAGATATGCTGAAAATCATCAGTATATAAAAAAATTACATTATAAAACCATATTTGAATACACGTTGAACTTAAAAAGTGAGAAAATATTATCAGAAATACCTGAAATCTCATATTGGAGAAAAGAAAATAGAACTGGTGGAAAGTTAATTAAACAATTTAATGAAAACATACTGAATTCTAATGAAGAAATAGATTCGGAGTTGGAGACTATTAACTTTTTGAAACTATTTAAGAATAATTTAGACAAACCTAAAGATTTTATACTTTTAGAAAAATTTTTAAATAAAAAGAATAAAGAAATAAATAATTTGAAACATGGAAAAGATAGCTTAGAAGTAGAATTAAAATCCTTAAGAAATCAAATACATAAGTATAATGAACAAAACGAACATTTAGAAGAATTACTAATTAACGTTTATCATTATTTAATTAAGGAACATCAGACAAAGGCCATTCCATTATTTGAGGACTCATTTAACCAAATTTTCTCCGATCCTTTAAATTATACACAACTAAATGATAATGAAACCACAACAAATAAGAAATCGAATGTGATCAGAAAATTATTTGAAAGTAAATTAGAAGAATAAGTTATTGTGTGATTACTGCCAAGCAAATGTACCAGCTCTGCCATGCAGTCAACTGTTTTATGCGGAAGTCAACTCATCGAATGAAACCATCGCCGAAGCCAATTGATATGAATTATTAATAATTCATATCAATTGCTCATTAATGGGTAAATCTCCATGCGTGAGAGGCATGGACTGGGAGGAGAATTATAATATGCCACTTCTCACTCAAAAAGACATTGATCAAATAGAAGACTATTATTACTGGATGGGAGACAGACAATGGTATCGATTCCCTGAAACACTCAGAACATTATTGATGGACAACTACGGTCCAGAGAACCCTATACAAGACTGGACGGAGCAAGATATTTATGAAGGCTCAAGAAAAATCATTTTCGAATTTTTTTCAACTATGATAGACATTAACTTATAATGCATAAAATAATCTCTACAGACAGGAACTGACTGGTCTGTAGGGATTAAATGTATTGGTAAGTTCATTAGCAATATGTGGTAATCATATTCAACTCAATGCTGGCAATGATAGTCGCATACATTTGGCTGTGCCATGTCATTTAATTTTTGAATGCTAAAAAGGCTATCTTGTCATATAATGGTCATAGAGAGCACTTTTTCAGGTTATTTATGATTCTATAGACAATTAGCATTATCAAGAATTTGGAGAGATGTTTCCTTTTTATTTTTTGTATCTCTTGGGATAGTGGCTGAGAATTATAAAATTGAACCTATGATAAATCTTTTATAAATAATCGAAAAATATGAGTGCATATATAAAATATTTGTTATACTTACAATATATTACAAAGATAATGTTATTTTTAAATATTATAAATAATTATATTGTTCAGGAGTGTTTTATTTGGTAAATATAGTTGAATACCTTAGAGAAAGAGTAGTATCAGAATTATTTAACTTAACTTCAGTTAATAATTCATGGAGTACTTGGAAGCAGCATATTAATGGAGTGCTTCCAAATAGAAATGCTATGAATATCCTAAACTTAGGAGATAAGCTAGGAGATATTTTTAAAAGTACAAGCGTGGCAGGGAGATCACAATCTTCGGTCTCCGGAGGTGGTGCGGCGTGGGAAGGTTTAGTTTGCTGGTATCTAAACCTTTGTTTAATAGGGACTAATACTGTTGTGATAAAACAAAAGAAAACTCTAATCCCCAAACCTATTAGTGATGGATTGACGGTTCAGTATTTCAACTTCAACTCAAATACTGAATCTGATCTCATAGCTATAACTTTCCCTCATGATCCAGATTATAATAAAGATATATTCAGTATTTCAGTAAGAAATAATAATGGCCAAAAAGTACTTACCAAAAAAAGAAACGGAGATTTTAATTATTTAGATGTAATCAATGTATTAGCTGCTAGAGACTTTGACAAGTATGAAGTCAGTGTCATACAATGTAAAACTAATTGGAACGACAATGCACAAATACCTATGCTGTGGGATATGGTGTATGATTCTACTGGATTCTCAAGAAATGGAATACAACTTGGAACGAATGGATTTTCAATTAATGATCTAGCAGAATTCTCTTACGCTTTTGTAGTGGTTCCTACTGTGAATTTAAATAGTTTCAATTCAAATTCGACAGCAATCCAAAGAGTAAGAAATATATCTGGAGGGAACTATTGGGGTTATCCATCCCGAAATTTAGTAGCTCATTCTTTAAAAGAGATTTTCAACAAAAACTTTAGTAACGCTTTACCCCAAAGTAGTCTGAGAGCTAATTTAAATAATGAACTTCAATATATAAGCAGTACATACCAATATTTTAACTTATAGATAAAAAATAAGTGGAGCTTTTAATTGCTTCCGCTTATTTTTAATTTTATTATGAATTTCCCTAATTATTTTATCGTCGCGAATTTCAAGTTTAAGTTAGCCACCAGGATATAACCCCAATCCAGAGTTTGTGAAAGCACTCTGGCGGCTGGGCTTCTCCTCCCCCGAGGGGGAGGAGAAAATTTTACACTAGGCGCTATGTGCCATCTGTGTTTGATTGAGTGCCTTGGCGAAATGCTCATGCGGTGTCCGGTATCCCAGGATTTTACGTGGGTAGTCATTCATCCACCGTTGGATACGCTGAATCTGTCGATCACTGACGACAGAGATGGGCTGGCCTTTCGGGATGAACCGGCGGATGAGCTTATGCTGGTTCTCGCTGGTCCCGCGTTCATATGAAGCGAACGGCCGGGCAAAGTAGACGTCTGTCACATGCTTTAAGGTGTCATGGAGTGCACTGAACTCGGAACCGCTATCCGATGTGATGGTCTTGAATAATGACGGCATGTGAGTACCGGCGCGTTCAACGAGTGATTCGATTGCCTCTGTGACCGGTTGAGCGGCCTTGCCATCAATTTTCAAAAGCACTTCAAAACGGGTCTGTCGCTCCGCCAGTGTCAGCAGCACCGCATCATCTTTGTGTTTTGAACCGATCACGGTGTCGATTTCCCAGTGACCGAATGTCTCTCGGGATTCGACAGCTTCCGGCCGTTCAGCGATGGATGGTCCCAAATCGCGTTGATGTTCACGGTCCTGACGCGGTTTTGATTTTGTGTTGCGGCTGAGCTTCTCCGATAGATTGATGTTCTTTGTGCGCATGATATGCCGGTCAATCCAGTTATACAGTGGCGTCGTACACGGCATCAGCTCAGTTGGAAACATCTCCCGTTGTTTCGCAGCACCGACGACCGCATCCGGTGACCAGTGGTGGTCCAGCATCTGTGTATCTGCCCAGTCGACAAAGGCATTGGATTGGCTCCATTTCGGCCGCCGGCCAGAATACAGTCGATTGGTTTCATAACGCGTTTGAGCGTAGCTTGGATCATAGACATGATACTCATAATCATATATTTTTCCATTCTGTTTCTGACGGCGGATCTGTCGGACGGTGCCGCGTTTGATTTCGTTATTGATGGTCTGGGGTGCACGCTCTAAACGCGTCGCAATGTCACAGTTGGAGTAATTCTCCTGCTTTAAAATCTCAATTTGG
>Ga0079226_10005103_pt1 | contig 10044 bp, 10 predicted proteins | sample Poulit2014_FD_76345 | JGI IMG/M metagenome (GOLD analysis project Ga0079226, IMG submission 76345) | Agricultural soil microbial communities from Georgia to study Nitrogen management - Poultry litter 2014 | ecosystem: Environmental > Terrestrial > Soil > Agricultural land | place: USA: Georgia... | reverse complement strand
CGTTCGGCTAAGTAAGCAGCATTAACATTATTAACGTGCGAACCTAAATGACGACTTAAGAAACCTTTGACTGTATTTTGCGTTAAAGGCGCAATTTCAAATGCGGTTAAATCTCCTGAATAAGAAATATTCATTTCTTCAACCACGTCTTCACCTAAATGCGCTAAAAACAAGCCTAATTTTTCTGATAAATAGAAATAAGGTTCAATTTTACGAAGTACATCACGTGGTACAGAAGGTATATTAACAGGGTTGCGCGCTAAACCTCCTGATAAAATACGGACGACATCGTGACTTACATCAATTGCAACACTTTCTTGTGCTTCTTTTGTACTTGCACCTAAGTGGGGTGTAGCAATAACATTCGGTAAAGTTAAGACCTTATGTTCGAGTGCTGGTTCTTGTTCGAATACATCAAGTGCTGCACCGGCTACTTTTCCTGAAATGAGTGCGTCGTATAAAGCATCCTCATCAATAATTCCGCCACGCGCACAGTTAACAATACGTACATCGTCTTTCATTTTTGCAAATGCTTCATCATTAATAATGTGGTAGGTATCCTTTAATAAAGGTGTATGTACGGTTATAAAGTCACCTTGCTCTAGGACTTCATCTAGTGTTCCATAACCGATACCCATCGCTTTTGCTTTTTCTTCAGAGAAAAACGGATCATAAGCAATAACATTCATTCGTTGACCTTTAGCCCGACGAGCAACTTCAGCACCAATACGGCCTAAACCGACAATACCAAGCGTTTTATCACGCAATTCTACTCCGACGTATGATTTACGGTCCCAGCGCTTCTCTTTAATCGATAAAAATGCTTGTGGGATGTTACGGGCGAGTGACATAATCATCGCCATGGTATGTTCTGCAGCTGAGTTTGTGTTTCCGTCTGGCGCATTAACGACGATAATTCCATTTTCCGTCGCAGCGTCTAAGTCGATATTGTCTACTCCGACACCAGCACGACCGATAACTTTTAAGTTATGGGCTTTTTGAATTACTTCACGCGTCACTTGCGTTTGGCTACGAACTAATAGCCCATCATATTCACTAATAATTTCCAACAATTCATTTTCTGCTAATCCCGTCTTAATATCAATTTCTAAATTATCCGCTTCACGTAAAGGGTAAATCCCCTCTTCACTTAACGGATCACTAATTAAAATTTTAAAGGTCATCGCCTTAAATCCTCCCCTGATGTTCCTTACTTCTTACGATTTAAATATACTTCTTGAGCAGCTTGGACACCTTGGCCTAAGGTAATCTCGACACCGAGTTCACGTAAACCAATTTCAATTAAACTAATAATTTGTAAGACATCAGCTGGTGAACAATATCCCATATGGCCAATGCGGAATATCTTTCCACTTAGTTGCTGTTGCCCACCTGCTAATGATAAGTTAAAATTCTTCCTTAAGATACTACGTAATTCATCTGCCGAAAAATTATCCGGCTTCACTGCTGTAACAGTTGGAGCTGCATGCTCATCTGACGTTAATAAAGGAAGACCTAAGGTACGCATTGCCTCACGCGTCATCTTCATCATTAATAAGTGACGCTCATACACATTGTCGAGCCCCTCATCTTCGAGTAGTGTCAAAGCTTGTTCTAATCCAAACAATAAGGATACAGCTGGTGTAAATGGTGTCGTATCTTTCGCTAAATTATCACGGTATTTTCGTAAGTCAAAATAAAAACGACGTGACTCATTTGCATCGATAGCGTCCCAAGCTCGCTTACTTACGCCAATAAATGTGAGTCCTGGTGGTAACATCATCGCCTTTTGTGAACCTGTTACAAAAACATCCACTCCCCATTTATCCATTTCAGTTACGACACCGCCAACGCAAGAAACACCGTCGACAACAACTAAGGCGTCTGAGTTTTCGTGAACTATTTCACTTACTTCAGCAATTGGATTTTGGATGCCTGTTGATGTTTCACTTTGCGTCATAAAGACTGCTTTAATATTTTTATTATTTTGCAAAAATTCTTCAACTTGTGGCAGTTCAATTGCCTCGCCCCACTCAAATTCTAAACGGTGCGTCGTTAATTCTAACGATTCACAAATTTGTGCAAAACGTTCCCCAAATGAACCGGACACTAGGACTAATACTTCGTCACCCTTTGTTGCGACGTTGACAGCAGCGGCTTCTAAACCAGCTGTTCCACTTCCTGCGATAAATAAAATATCCTCTTCAGTTCCAAACACTTTTTTAAGACGTGGCTTAATTCTTTGTACCAGCTTTGTCATATCCGGACCTCGGTGACCGACCATTGGCTGTGAAATAGCTCTTTCTACACTCGGTGGTATCGGTGTCGGACCAGGTATTTGCAGTAAATTAACATCTTGTTGCACGTTCTTTTCCTCCTTATTATAAAGCGCACTTATATCTAAAATAAATAAAAAACTTTCCTTCCCTACTTTCGCATAAGGGACGAAAAGTTTATCTTTACGTGATACTACCCTTGTTTACTGCATAAAACACATATGAAAACAGATGCAGTCTTCATCGGTCGTGTTTAACGCACACGTACGGAACTTCTTCGTTCGATACGTCCATTACGAAGGGCGATTGCTCATTATGTGATCTCGTTTTTTAGCTTTTAAAAAACGCTCACTCTCACGATAATAACAAATGTCTCTTCACTAATATATTAGTCGTATTTTTTAATTATATCATATCAAAGGTATATTTTTTGTCAATTATTATACATGGTAAAGTCCCTGTCACAAAGACAGAATTTAGATGACTTTGGCACCTAAGGTATTTTTAAAATGATCGAGTGCCCATTCGTGCCCCACTGGGTTAAAGCTTGCCACTGCTTTTTCATGAATAACAATGGAAAATCCTTTATTAAAGGCATCGATTGCTGTATGGAGGACACATATATCCGTACAGACTCCGACGATATGAACTTCGTTTATTTGGCGTTCACGTAATTTCACTTCTAAATCAGTTCCTGTAAAAGCACTGTAACGTGTTTTTTCAAAATAATAAACGTTTGCTTTGTCTTTATGTTGTTCATACAGTGGTTTTAAGCCACCATATAACTCCAAACCACTTGTTCCAACGATATTATGCGGTGGGAAAAGTTTTGTTTCAGGATGCAATTCGTCCCCTTCTTCGTGTGCGTCTATTCCAAAGGTTACGTAGTCACCCGCTTCAATAAACTCTTTCGTTAGCGCTACGATATGTTCTTCAATCGCTTGCCCTGGAATCCCACATGATAACTTACCATCATCTGCAACAAAATCATAGGTGTAATCAAGATTAATTAAAGCACGTTTCATTATTTAATATCCCCTCAGTCTTAAATTTTTTCTGATCTTATTTTAATTTCATGGGCTGCACCGTATTTTCGTTCGGCTGCATGATAGGTCGGCCCAACTAAATTTGTATAGGTAAAACTATGGGCAATTGCAGTCGTAATGAAGCTTTTCGAAATTTTCACCGCTTCTTTGATTGATTTTCCCTTAGCTAAATTGGCAGCAATTGCTGCTGAGTATGTACAACCAGCACCACTTGTGTTATCCGTATCAATACGCGGAGCTTCCAAGCTTGTAATAGTCGTTCCTTCGTAAAGAACATCGACAGCAGGCCCTTCAAGTCGACCACCTTTTACCAGCACGTAATCAGGTCCTAATTCATGTAAATCAATCGCCGCTTGTTTTAAATCAGCGACTGTTTTCAAGGGACGGTTGTTTAGTAAGATGGACGCCTCTGTCATATTTGGTGTAATGACTGATGCTAAGGGAATGAGCTTTTCCTTTAGCGCTTCGATTGCGTCATCTTTCAATAATTTAGAATCTAACTTCCCGACCATGACCGGATCAACGACGATGTGTTCTATATTAGTACGACTAATTAAATCCGCCGTCGTTTCAATAACTTCTTTCGAAAATAACATCCCCGTCTTTATAGCGTCGAAGTTTACTTGTTGTTCTGCCGTAGCAAATTGCGCCTCGATCGCTTCAATCGTTTGCGGATGGACATTTGTTTCTGTTTCTGGATGACGTCCGACAATGGCCGTTATCACACTCATCCCATAAACATCAAACTCTTGAAATGTTTTTAAATCCGCTTGTATTCCAGCACTACCTCCCGAAGCAGCGCCTGCTATGGTAAGTACTCTTTTTGGTTTTGTCATAAAATACCCTTCCCTTTATTGACTTTCCTGATATAATAAGAACATTCTTTAATGTGTTAATTATAACACATTTAGTTGTATATACATGAGTAAAGTGAGGTAGTCCATGAAACATTTTCTTTTATTTACTTTATTGCTTAGTTTCTTTTTCTTAGTCAGTTGTTCTACTAGCGCTACAAAAGATGATATCCTTATTTCACAAAATCTACAGGAGGAAAAGGAGTTTCAGATTTTGCAACTTTTATCCGATCAGTCCGGCTTGTGGAACCTTACTATTCATAATGATTCTGCGCAAACAGCGGAAATAATCGTCGACCACTATCATTTTGGGAAGAAGCAAGATTCGCTTATCCAACTATCTAGCAATCTAGATGAATTAAAAACATCCAACGAATTCTTCTTGTTACTAGCCGAGCAAGTATACGATGGGGAGTCGAAGTGGACGCTAGCGATAGCCAATGAGAACAATACAATTGCCGCTGAATCATCCGCTCCTAATATGGATCAATTTTTAAATAGAAGCTATGCCTCACCTAGGCTACCTTTAACGGCAAATATCGGAGAGGAGATCATTCTTGCCAGCATGACCTTCACAGACGGAGAAGAATCGCTTGCATGGATAAGAGACCTTGAAGACGAGCTAGACCCGAAAGAGCTTGAAAGCTATGACCACACCTATGGGGGAGCCTTATATAATAATAAAGATAAAGAAAATTATAATCATGACAACTTGTAACATTACTTTAGCAACTGCTCCACTTAAAAAGCCCGCCAATGTGCCGAGTGCCGCTAAGCTTCCTTTTTTAAAAGAGTTCTGTAAACTCACTTCGATAATAAAGACGATAATTAGCGGAACTAGTAATATTCCAAAGGGCGGGTAAATAAAGATTCCTAAGAACATACCAATCAGCGCGCCCCATTTGCTCCATTTGCTACCCCCAAATTGTTCAACGAAATACAGATTCAAATAAAAATCTGCCCCTAAGAGAACGAAGGTAAACAAGCCTACCGTTATCCAAAAAAACAAGCTTAAGTCATGAGCATTGATAAAAAAGTGGTAGACAAGAAAGCCGATCCATAACAATAAGACACCTGGAATAATCGGGACGACAATACCGATAAAACTAAGGATAAATAGAAGTGCAATTAGCACCCATAGGAGCAGCACTGTATTCCCTGTGGCTGTGAATAAGTATGCATTTTCCATTAGCAAAACTTCCTTTTTAAATAAAATCTCCCACCCTATGTTTAATAGTATAGAGCGAGAGCTTAACCGTCACTATTTTATTTGCTTGTACAACAAATAGGGTTGTCCTTATAAAAAAATAAAAACTAAAAGCTATTAATAAATGGTCATGTAAGCTGGCGACTCTAGCGGGAAAAGCATGAGTCCTGAGAAGGAAGGCAAGCTAACTTCGGCCTTTGCGGCCAAGGCTTGCACACCACTTGCCGTGGCGCCCGCTAGAAAGCGTCCAGCTGAAAATACAACTATCGAATAATCAAGCAAGACGATTTGATAAAGAACCTTTTATTTTGCTTATATTACGAATTAACTCGCTTCTCGTCGGAAAAATGTCCGTAATTTAACCTCTTCATCCTTCATAATTCGGCGGAAATTTTCCGTATGTGTAATGAGAAATAAGGATGTAAACAATAAGGCAATCATTGCGGGACCTTTTCCGTAGAAATAGGCGATATAGCCATCGAAAATTAAATAACCCGATAAGGTACCGAGAACAAAATAATTAGAAAAATATGAAATAATAAGTGCCATAATAAAACTAATTAATGCTAATTTCCAATTTAAAAATAAAAGTACTCCTAAAAAAGAAGCAGTCCCCTTCCCGCCTTGGAAGTTCATCGTTAAGGGATAATTGTGGCCTATAATAACGAACAATCCGTTGATTAATAAATACACAATCGTTAAATCGTAGAAAATTTCATAATAGTGCAAGAGGTAAAGCGTCATTTGTAAGGACAAAATTGCTTTACCGATATCGATAATGGCGACGATTAACCCGTAGCGCCAACCTAATTGCAAGGTTGCATTGGAAGCGCCAGCGTTTTTTGTACCGCCATCTTTAATATTTATTTGTTTCAACTTACCAATAATTTGCGAGCCATGCAAACACCCGAACGCATATCCTATTATTATAATCATTAATAATAAATTCACGTCATCCACCTCACTTTACACGCAGGATGTTACTATTTACTTTATGAGACGACGTTCTATTCTTCTTATGAATAGTTATTTTCCTTATCCATCTTTTCTCCATCTTCGTCTGACTTACTTACTGGAGGATCAATCGTATGCTTATAGCCATATCCTTGTTGAATCGTCACTAAGGTTAGTATTAATATAATAACGGTAAATATTATACTGGCGACAATCGACCAAAATACCATGATGCACTCCACCTCCTATAATTTACATAAGTTTTCTTCTACTTTTTGCTAGTAATCACTTTATCTTCCCCGATTATACGAACTTCGCGTTCCAATTTCACGCCAAAATTGTTGTAGACGACTTGCTGGACGTGTTCAATTAAGGCGATATATTCTGAAGCTGTTGCCTGATTAATGTTTACGATAAAGCCTGCGTGTTTCAAGGAGACTTGCGCCCCACCAATAGTAAACCCTTGTAAATTACTATCTTGAATTAATTTTCCTGCAAAATAGCCAGGAGGACGTTTGAACACACTTCCACAAGAAGGATATTCTAGAGGTTGTTTCGACTCACGTTTATAGGTCAAATCGTCCATAACCGCTTTAATAGCATCATAGTCGCCCAATTCAAGTTGGAATTTCGCTTCTAAAACGATGTAACCATTTCTAGAAATATTACTCGTTCGGTACATTAAATCAAGATCTTCGGCTAAAATTTCTCGAATGTTACCTGTCTCATCCACAATCGTTGCGGATACTAGTACATCTTTAATTTCGCCACCATAGGCCCCCGCATTCATAAACAAGGCGCCACCGACAGAGCCCGGAATCCCACATGCAAATTCTAGTCCTGTTAGTGAATGTTCTAATGCAAGACGCGATGCCGCGACAATTAGTGCCCCCGCTTCTGCCCGTAAAACAGTATCCTCGACCGTCATCTTTGTCATTTTTCCTAAATACATAACGATTCCGCGAATACCACCATCTTTTATAATTAAATTTGACCCATTACCTAGCAACATGAAGGGAATATCCTTCTCTTTCGCATAAGCGACAACTTGCCTTACTTCATCCGCCGTCGTCGGCGTAACAAAATAATCTGCATGACCACCTAATTTTGTATAAGTATGCTCTTTAAGTGGCTTATCTTTCGTAACATTTGCTTCCGTTACGATATCAACGAGCTCTTTATATATTTGCAAACCAAATCATTCCTTTATTATGAAACCATCACTACTTCTTATTATATAAAAAAGTTGCCTAAATGTCTTTAAAAACTAGCGTATTTCTGTAATTTTATGCAAGGTCGGTTCTTCATCGGTAAATGTCGCGATATTTTCAAAACCGATATCGTCTAACATGGCCAAAATTTCATCAAAGCGATGGCCGACATGCTCAGCTTTATGGGCATCTGAACCAATCGTAATGATTTCTCCCCCGAGATCATGATACAACTCTAAAATGTCACGACTCGGCATAGGACTTCCTAAACCATATGCAAAACCCGAGGCATTTACTTCAATTCCTTTTCCTTTAGGGATAATTGTTTTAAAAATCTCCCCTATAATGTCGTGGAAATTTCGCTCGACATCGAGTTTCTTATAACGTTTTACTAAATCAATATGCCCTAAAATACTATAACGGTCAAAACGCTCTACACAATAAAGCAACTCTTCATAATAAAATTGATAGGCTTCTTCCGGTGTCCGTCCCGCAAAAAAGTCACCATTGTGTAAATCCTTTTTGTCAGAAGCGTGCATAGAACAAATGATGAAATCAAAGCTCTCTTTATTCAATAGTTTATGATAACGTTCAAATAAATGTGGCTGAATCCCAATTTCGATTCCTTTTTTAACTGTAATTTGGCCTGCATACTTCTCTTGCATTTCACGAATTTTCTTTTCATAGTTTACTGTACCTAAGTCGAAGGTGAAATCCGGATCGGGATAATCATAATCGACATGTTCAGTAAAACAAATTTGTGAGAAACCTTTAGCAATTGCCGCTTCAATTGTCGCTTCCATCGGCGTTGAACAATCTTCTGAAAAATCACTATGCATATGAAAATCAAACATCTGTATATCCTCCAATAGTTTGTAATTGACTTATCTATCATTTATGATTAAGATAGACAACATGCTATCACTTTAGTCTAGTAAAGCGATAAAGTGAATATCGAAAGGAGCTTTCCTTATTAATGTACGTATATCATAACATAGAAACAGATTCTGTATTAAATAACCCTTATATTTATGCACGTGAAACTTTAATTGAACAATTGAAGTCACGTTTTGCAACATACGGTTACCGTGAAATTTCAACATCCGTATTTGAAAAATATAATTTATATGCAACGATGAACGGAACGGTCAATCATCGTGAAATGGTCAAAACAATCGACAATACGGGGCAAGTGCTCGTCCTACGTCCTGACATTACGATTCCACTAACCAAGGAATTGGCTAGTAATGCCACGACTTTAGATGAGGATTTGCGTTATTTTTATGCGCTCGATGTCTACCGTCAAATTACTGAAACTCATGAATACCAACAACATACACAAGCTGGGGTTGAATACTTTGGAAACCCCTCAGCAGAAACAGACGGTGAAATCATCGCCCTAGCAGCCCACGTTTTGCATGATTTAAATGTCGGTACTTTTACAATCGAGCTTGGACATGCTGGGTTTTTCAAGCAAATTATCGATGCCATCGATTTAAATGAAGAAGAATTACGAGAGTTAAAGCGCATTATTCAAGGTAAAAATGTCCCTGAGATGGAACTCTTATTAAATAGACTGGATTTATCCGATGATATGCAAAAGATTATCGGCTCCTTGCCATTTTTATATGGTAACTTAGCAGATGTCTTAGCAAAAACAGAAAAACTACCCTTAACGGCAGCACTAAAAGAAAAATTAGCCGATATCGAAGCCATTTATGAAGTACTCGAAGCATATGGCGTAGCGGAACATATCGTTATCGACCTTAGTTTAATTAACCATATGGATTATTATTCGGACATTATTTTCCAAGGCTTTATCGAACGAATTGGGCAAAGCGTTCTTATGGGCGGACGCTATGATTCCTTAGCTAAACATTTTAAGGCTGATTTTCCAGCTATCGGTTTTGCTTACGACATTGACTTGCTCTTAGCTGGTAGTACTTTACCGGAAACTGCACAGCTTCCTGAAATTGATTTTGTCATTACTTATGAAAAAACAATTGAAAAACAAGCGATTCAGCTCGCTCAGCAATTACGCTCACATAAATTCGATGTCGTCACTTATGTAGCGAATACAGAGCAGACAAAAATCCCAAGTACGACGGCAAGCCTAAAGATGACTGAGGATAACATAACTTGTACAAAAGCTGAGCAAAAAAAGACATTCGCTAGCGACGATGATCTGGTCAAATGGATTTTAGCTAACTGGGAGGAATATTAAGTGACACAACTTACACTAGCCATGGCAAAAGGACGAACAGCAAAAGACTCCATTAAACTATTTGAAAAAGCTGGTATTCACTTCCCTGACTTTCATGAAAAAAGTCGTAAACTCGTTTTTGAAAGTGAAGATAAATCCATCAAAATGATTTACGTAAAAGCAGTTGATGTAACGACATATGTCGAACAAGGTGCAGCCGATGTCGGTATTGCAGGGAAAGATAATATCTTAGAGTCAGAGGCAGATATATACGAATTACTCGATTTAAAACT
>Ga0079226_10005102_pt1 | contig 10044 bp, 5 predicted proteins | sample Poulit2014_FD_76345 | JGI IMG/M metagenome (GOLD analysis project Ga0079226, IMG submission 76345) | Agricultural soil microbial communities from Georgia to study Nitrogen management - Poultry litter 2014 | ecosystem: Environmental > Terrestrial > Soil > Agricultural land | place: USA: Georgia... | reverse complement strand
CCGTCGTAATAATGGTACTCATACTGCTGTTTTTTAATGATGTGGAAGTCGCAAAGTTAGCAAGTGCTTTTCAATTACTTCTATTTTTCTTGCTGAACCTATCTGTTATTGTCATGCGCGAAAGTCATATTGAGGAATATGATCCCGCATTTAGAACACCGCTTTATCCATGGATGCCCATTGCAGGAATGCTTTTTACCTCCTATTTAATTATTGAAATTGGTTTTCTTTCCATATTCTTTACGCTGCTTGTTTCTGTTTTTGCTGTCGGGTGGTATTATTATTACGCCTATGATAATATTGAGCGGCAGGGAGCTATTTTTCACATTCATGAGCGTTTAGGCAAGCGGAAAGATTATGGACTGGAGCATGAAATGCGGGGAATTTTACGGGAAAAAGGATTGCGAGACGAAGACCCTTATGAAAAAGTAGCCGGTCGCGCAGCTGTTTTAGATATCGACGATCATGACTTTAGCTACGATCAAATTGTTCAAAAAGCTTGTGATATTTTTGCAGAAAAGCTTGACATGGACAAAGCAGAGCTTTACCAGTCATTTAGTGAAAAACGAAATCTGGGCGCTATACCTATTGGCCGGGGTGCAGCGCTTAAACATATTCGTGTTGAAAAAGATATATCACCGGAAATGGTGTTGGTACGTACGAAAAAAGGTTTGTTTGCTGATAAAAACCATTTCGAGGTTCTTGGTGATGAAGAAGCCGAAAACAAAAAATTATATGCGATGATCTTTTTGGTGAGTTCAGAAAATAATTCCAGTCAGCATTTGCGTTTCCTGGCCCACATTGTTGAAATGGCTGATAACAAAAACTTTTTGAAAGACTGGCGAAACGCTGAAAATAAAACCGCTATCCGGCAACTTATGCTTAGAGATGAACGTTTTATAAGCTTCACTATTCGTTCATCCAATCGAACCAAAAGTATGATAGGCAAACAAGTTAAAGAGTTAGATTTACCCGAAGAATCTTTGATATCAATTATTAAACGCGAAAACGATATAAAAATACCCCACGGTAATACTTAATTAAAAGAAGGCGATCGTCTTTTAATTGTTGGACAAGCCGAAGATATAAAAACGCTAAAAGAGATGCGTAAATAGGGAAACGCGTTTATCGATTAAAATATAAATATAAGCAGCTTTATTTTGCGAGGGAATGAATTCTCTCGCTATAGAGGCCTCCATAGCGAAGAGTTTTAACTCCTCGCCTATGGCATTGGAACTTAATTTAACTTTTAAAGCTCATTCAAATTAATAAAGGGGGTAGGGAAATTATATTATCAAGGCCTTGAGATGTTAAACAGAACTGACAAGTAACCAAGATCCGTAAAACGTCGTTAATGGAAATAGATTGCAACGATTGAAGGATTCCGCTGCTTTTTTATAAAGATAAGTAAGTACCGTGGGACAGATTCGAACTGTCGACCTCCGGTTTATGAAACCGGCGCTCTCACCAACTGAGCTACCACGGCAAACAAGACGGGCTAAGATATCAATTATAAAGCAAAAAGTGAACTGTGAATTTGGGAAGTTTTTAATGATTTTTAGCGATTATTGCATAAACTGTTATTTGACCTGCTTCTAAAATATATTTATGAATAACAGGTTTATCGATTAAAATATAAACACAAGGAGTTTAATTTTGCGAGCGAATGAATTCCCTCGTTATGGAGCATTCTCTTTACAGTGCTTTTACTTTTTCGAGCTCCATTTATCAATCATTTTTTCGAAATCAGCTTGAATAGACTGCGTTTTGTCCCGGGCATACCATTTATGTAATTTTTCTGCCCACTCTTCATGGCTGACTTCCGGATCTTCCTTCCACTTCATCGCTTGTTGCTGAAATTTAGCCGGGCGCGGCCCCCAGGTTCCCAACTCCTGCAGCGAAGAAGCTTGCAAACATACCAATTTTGGAATAGACCGCCCGCCGTTGGTTAAATATTGATCCATTATATCTGTATTTTCAGTTCGCAGTAAAATTTTTAAATCAATGTTAGAAGTTGTTTCAGCCATTTTATTTATTACCGGTAAACTTTGGGCAACATCTCCGCACCATCCTTCAGCAAGTACAAGCCAAATCAAGTCTTCCTCCATATTTTGCAGCTTTTCTTTAAGTGAATCATTCAACTCTGATGTTTTATCCAGGCGTTTCATGCGCTGCCTGTTTAATCGGGTATATTCGGTCAGTTCATCCGATTGCATCGTTCCTGTTGTTTTGCCCTTCGAAATACATTTATCAATCAAATTTTGGAAAGCATTATAACTCATTGCTTCTTGGATGATATCAGGGGTAATTAATTCTTTTTCACTGGCAGCCATTGTAATAAGATTTGTTTATTTAAATTGAAGATTAAAGTAGGTAAAATATTAACCGAAATAAATAGATTAGGATTCCTTTAGCTCTGAAGGAATGCGGCTAAAGCCACTTTTAGTTGGTCTTTTAAGCAGTCAGCTAAAGCAGATTGCGATAAATATTGAAAAATGGGTTGCTCCTGAGCCGGGAGCAGAAAAGATGATCACAGTGAGTTAAAGCGTCCTTCCTTTCTGTCCCATAATTCTTGCATTATTAAATCCGGCCAAAGTAAAATAATTCTGTTAAAAAAATGATTTTGATCTCTTTTTTAGAGTTTTAATAAAAAATTACAATTAAATAGTTGCAACTGTCAACTATATATTTTTATCTTTGCGCTTAAATTATTTCAGAGCCTGTAAAAATGGAAGAAAAAGAAGCTTTTTATTGTTGTGAATCGCTTGGGCGTAAGATAGCGCTTACATTGCGGGCGATGGTAAAAGCAACTAAACGTAATTTTGAATCTGCCAGTATAGATTTAACACCTGAACAATTTTTTATCCTAAATATACTTGATGATAATGAAGGAATAATTCTTAAAGAACTGGCTGAGCTGCTTGAAAAGGACAAATCAGCCATTGCAAGGCATATTAATGTGCTTGAAGAAAAGCATTTTGTAGCACGTGTAACTTGTGAAGAAGATAAACGTAAGAAATTATTGATATTAACAAAGCCCGGCCTTAAAACGCTGGCTAAAGCAAACGAAATCAGTAAAGCTAAAGAAAACGAAGCAACTGAAAATTTGTCTGAAACGGATCTTGAAATTTTTGAGCAAGTATTATTTGATATTATAAATAAATCTCAAGAAAAACCTGTTGGTTGACCATGTCAACTTATATTTAGTATTCATTTATTAATTATTTAATTTAATTTATTTCATGGAAAAAAGAAGTCCGATTGTTAAAATTGCAGCCTTAATTTTAACTGCCATTATTTTATCATCCTGTGGGAATGGTAACAAAGCGGAAAGGCCTCGAAGAGGAGCACAGGTGTCTCCTTATCCTGTTCTTGAGCTACAACCACGGTCAATCACTCTTACCTCTACCTATCCGGCTACTTTGGAAGGTGCACAAACAATACAAATACGGCCGAGAGTGCAAGGCTTTATTGTAGATATACCGGTAGATGAAGGTGATGTGGTGAAAAAAGGTGAGGTTTTATTTAGATTAAATTCTGAAGAATTTCAACAACAAGTCCAAACGGCCAAGGTCAAGGTAGGTCAGGCAAAAAACCAGTTAGAACAGTTAAAGCCGCTGGTGGAGCAAGATATTGTAAGTGAATTTCAATTACATGAGGCGAAACTCAATTTGGAATCTGCAAAATCAGCATTGGCCACAGCTCGTCAAAATTTAAGTTACACCACGATCAAAAGTCCTGTAAATGGTGTGATGGGAAGAATTAGATACAAAGTAGGTGCTTTGGTCAGCAGTACAATAACTGAACCATTGACAACCGTTTCCGATGTTTCCAAAATGAACGCTTACTTTTCGATGAGTGAACGGGAGCTGTTAGAGATGGCGCTTGCCGTTACCGAAGAAGGCCAAAACCAAACACTTGAACAATTGATTGGGAAGATGCCGCCGGTACATTTTGAAATGGCAAACGGAATGATATACAATCAGGAGGGCAAATTAAAATTAGCCAGCGGACTTATCAGCACTCAAACCGGGTCAGCTTATTTTAAAGGTGTATTCCCTAACCCTAAAAAGTTATTAAGAAGCGGTGGTACAGGGCGTGTTCTGATACCGGTTCCGGTTGATTCAGCCATTGTTATTCCCAAAAGCGCCACTTATGAAATTCAAAAAAAGCGTTTTGTTTATACTGTAACTGATAGCAGCACCGTAGAAAGTACGGTCATTCAAACGCTTCCGCTCTCCACAAAAAAACTATTTGTGGTTAGCAGCGGACTCAATCCCGGCTCAACCATAGTTACTTCCGGATTAGAAACATTGCAAGACGGCGCCCCGATAAAGCCCCAACCCATAGATGCCGACAGCCTCTATAAAACGCTCAAAAAGAGAGGCACTGGCAAAAATTCAATAAGCGGGCAGCGGAGCCGTTAATTTGAAGAATTTCGCGATTAAAAATAAATATTAATACTTTTTTGAACAGTAATTATTACTACGAATGTTAGAAAAATTTATTGATCGACCCGTTTTATCAACTGTAATATCTATTATAATAGTTGTACTTGGCTTTTTGGGTTATTTTTCTCTGCCCGTTTCACTCTATCCCCAAATTGCCCCGCCTGTTGTTCGGGTCACCACAAATTATCCCGGTGCAGATGCTCAAACTGTGCTAAACAGTGTTGTGGCCCCACTGGAAGAGGCTATCAACGGCGTTGAAGGGATGACCTACATTACTTCAACAGCGAACAACGGCGGGCGCGCCTCTATTCAAGTTTATTTTGGTTTGGAAACTGATCCGGATATTGCTGCGGTTAATGTCCAGAACAGGGTTGCGCAGGTTACAAGTCAGCTTCCCCAAGAGGTTACAAGAGGTGGGGTTACGGTACAGAAAAGCCAGTCGGGACGTTTGCTTATTTTCACCCTTTACAGTAATAAATATGGAGGAACTTTTGTAGAAAATTATGCTCGTATAAACTTATTGCCCAAAATCAGAAGAGTTAAAGGGGTAGGCGAAGCTGATGCTTTTGGGGCGAATACCTATGCCATGCGAATTTGGCTAAAGCCAGATGTTCTGGCCAGTTATGACCTCACCCCGCAAGATGTTATAGCCGCCCTTCAATCCCAAAGCTTTTCTGCTGCTCCGGGTAGTTTTGGTGAAAACAGTGGACAAGCCTTTCAATACAGTATTAAATATGAAGGTAGGTTGTCAACGGCGCCTGAATATAAAGACATTATAATCAGAACAAATGAAGATGGTTCAGAGGTTTTAACACTTGATGATGTAGCGGAGGTTGAATTAGGTTCAGAAACCTATTCTGTGATTAGTCAGGCACAAGGGCAGCCCAGTGTAGGTATTTTTATTTCTAAAATGGCAGACGCCAACGCACAAGAAGTGGTTCAGGATGTAAAAGAAGTGTTACAAAATGCCTCCAAATCTTTTCCAGAGGGTATTAAATATGATGTTGTTTTCGATGCCAACAGTTTTTTAACCGCATCTATTGATAAAGTATATGAAACCCTTTTTGAAGCTTTTATATTAGTATTTCTGGTCGTATTCATATTCCTTCAGCGATGGCGGGCTACGCTAATTCCGGCCATTGCCGTTCCCGTCTCAATTATCGGTACCTTTTTCTTTCTTAATCTTTTTGGTTACAGTATCAACCTGCTAACATTATTTGCACTGGTGCTGGCCATTGGTATTGTGGTTGATGATGCTATTATTGTGGTAGAGGCCGTACAGCATAAGCTTGAAGAGGGAGCCCAATCAGCTATGAAGGCATCTAAAAGCGCTATGGGTGAGCTTAGAAGCGCCATAATTACTATTACTTTAGTAATGGCCGCGGTATTTGTGCCGGTAACTTTCATAGGCGGTTCAACCGGTGTATTCTTTCAGCGAGTTGGTATTACGCTTGCGGTAGCTATTGTTATTTCAGCCATCAATGCGCTTACATTGAGTCCGGCACTTTGCGCAGTTTTTCTTAAACCTGAAAATAATGAAAGCAGGGAAAAGAAAAACCTGTTAACGCGCTTTTATATTGCTTTCAATACAGCGTTTGATTCCACCAAAAAACAATATAAAAAATCTCTTAGCTTTCTTACGCGTCATGCATGGATATCTGCTGCTGTCGTAGTTATTTTTATCCTTTTGTTTGGCTTATTATTAAAAACGACTCCAAGAGGGTTTGTGCCGGAAGAAGACCAAGGTGTATTATTTGCAAACGTAAGCCTTCCGGCTGCTTCTTCTTTAGAACGTACACAAGATGTAGTTAATCAACTTGACAGCATAATGGCCGCGACCCCGGCAGTTCGGGCGCGTTTATCAATAAGCGGTTTTGGGATGTTGAGCGGCGGCGGCAGTCAATATGGTTTCGTTGTGGCCAATTTAAAAAATTGGAAAGACAGAGAGGTAAGCGTTGAAGAAGTTATTGGAATGCTTCAACAAAAGACAGCCGGTATTAAAGATGCACAAATACAATTCTTTTCTCCTCCTGCTATTCCCGGTTTTGGCAGTACCAGCGGTTTTACTTTCGAAGTACAAGATCTTACAAGCGGTGATCTTGACGAGCTTAACAAAGTAACACAACAAATTCAGGGCCAGTTAATGAGCAAACCGGGCATTCTCTTTGCCTCTTCGTTTTTTGAAACTAATTATCCCCAGTATGAAGTATTTATTGACAAAGCAAAAGCATTAAAAGCCGGCGTAACCCCGCTGGATATTTTAGATGTAATGCAAGGTTATCTTGCCGGCATCTATATTTCCAACTTTACCCGTTTCGGCAAACTATATCGTGTTTATGTAAAGGCTGATGCAGCTTATCGCGGTTCGCTTGAAAGCTTGCAGAATATTTTTGTAAAAACGGCAAGCGGTTCGATGGCGCCGATACAAAGCTTTGTGCATTTAGAACGGGTTTACGGTCCGCAAAACATATCAAGGTTTAATCTGTATAATTCGGTAAGTGTAACAGGTGCTACGGCGCCGGGCTTTAGCTCCGGTGATGCTATTGAGGCTATTAAAGACGTTTTTGAAACCAGTGTATCCTCTGATTACGGATATGCTTTCTCTGGCCTGACGCGGGAAGCCGCACAAGCAAGCGGGCAAGCCGTTGTAATATTTATTCTCTGTTTGTTGTTTGTTTATTTACTGCTCAGCGCACAGTTTGAAAGCTATCTGGTTTCATGGTCGGTTATTTTACCGCTACCCATTGGTCTGGCCGGTTCATTTATTTTTGCTAATATTTTTGGAGTGGCTAATAACATTTATGTTCAAATTGCAGTGATTATGTTAATGGGGCTGTTAGCCAAAAATGCTATCCTAATTGTTGAATTTGCATTACAGCGCAGGCAGGAAGGAATGGGACTGGCAAAAGCCGCAATGCGTGGAGCTGAAATCAGACTTCGCCCCATACTTATGACTTCTATTGCCTTTATTGCCGGTTTAATGCCGCTGGCACTGGCCACTGGGGTAAACGCAAACTCCAATCAATCTATTGGTATTAGTGCGGCCGGCGGAATGCTTGTAGGAACAATTATCGGTTTATTTGTTACCCCAACCTTGTTTGTTCTTTTCCAAAAATTACAGGAAATGATATCAGGGCCGCCAAAAGCTGTTACTGAACGATGCGATGCATAATGCCTGTAAGCAAAGCATTCAATTATCACTCAGTTGCTGCACAAAAAGCCAACGTTTGATAATTGAATGTTGAAAGGCCATTATAAATACTTATTAAATTCAAAGATCGGTTAGGTTAAGAAACAGATTTTAAAAAATAATTATGAGTTATAAAAAACTATTTAAGCTAATTATAATAGCTATATCTCTTGGCTCTTTCACGTCATGCATAGCTACAAAAGAGTTTCAAGAGCCTGAAATTGACGCGGTAGAACATCTTTATCCCTTTGAGCAATTATCATTAGACAGCACTACGCTTGCTAATATGCCATGGCAAAAATTGTTTAATGACCAACAGCTCCAAAGCCTTATTCATGAAGCACTTGAAAACAATTTGAATTTAAAACAGGCTATTCAACAAATTAAAATAGCACAAGCTAATTATTTTCAGGGAAAGATGGCCTTTGTCCCCAACATTAGCCTTAACGGTGATGTAACATTAAATCACCCCTCTGATAATGATATACAAGGCAAAACAGATGTCGGGCTCGCCTCGTTATACACGGCCGCCGTGCAAGCCTCCTGGGAATTGCCTATTTGGGGAAAATTAACCAGCGCAAAACGAGCCGCTTATGCCCAATTAGTCCAAACACAAGTAGCCCGGAGAGCAGTACAAACCGAATTAATCGCGAATGTAACAACAGCTTATTATCAACTTCTGGCATTAAAGAAGAAGCTTGATATTGCAAATGAAACCCTGCAAAACCGGATGGAAAGTTTGCAGACCTTAAAGGCGCTTAAAGAAGCAGGACGAGCGACCGGCGCAGACGTTCAGCAAAGTGTAGCAATACGTTATGCCGCTGAAGTACTTATCCCCGATTTAAAGCAAAGCATTGTTGAAACGGAGAACTTTATTAGTAATTTATTAGGCCGCCCGCCGGGAAAAATTAATACAACTACACTGGCAACACAGGAACCAATATCATCGCCTAAAGTAGGTGTGCCGGCATCATTAGTACGAAACCGGCCTGATATAATCAGAGCTGAGTATGCATTTCGCCAGGCATTTCATCTTACAAATAATGCCAGAACTTATTTTTATCCGTCTTTAACCTTAACCGCAAGCGGCGGTTTTAAAAGCCTTGATTTAGGTGATTTACTTCTACCCGCTTCGATGTTTGCGAATATAATTGCAGGCCTTACCCAACCTATTTTAAATAACGGGGTGAATAAAGCACGGCTCACACAAGCTAAAGCAAGTCAACAGCAAGCGCTTCTGCAACTAAAACAAACGATTATTACCGCCGGAAGCGAAGTTACCGATGCATTAAGCAGCTATAAAAAAGCGAAAAAGAAAATGGAGCTGCGCGAAAACCAGCTTGATGCATTACAAAGAGCAGTAAACGACTCTGAAAAGCTGCTCCAATTTGGTCAAGCAAATTATACTAACGTGCTAACCGCCCGGCAGAATCTATTATCGGCCCGGCTGGAAGCTGTGAACGATAAATTACAACTCCTTAAATCGGGCGTAACTCTTTATCGTGCACTGGGCGGCGGATGGAAAGGATTTGACAAAAGCGATTCCACGCAGGTAATGAATGCTAATCAGTAAGCTTTTTTAGATAAGTTTTTGTCTGAACGATTAAAATCGCTTGCTGTTAGCGTATTTCACCAAAGAAAGCATAATTGGCACTTCTATAAGTACTCCTACAACAGTAACAAGAGCTGCCCCGTAATTCAAACCGAAAAGTGATATTGCTACCGCAACAGCCAATTCAAAAAAATTACTGGCTCCAATCATCGACCCGGGAGCACAAATACGATAAGGTAAATTAATCAATTTTCCTCCAAACCAGGCTATTGCAAAAATAAAATAGGTCTGGATTATTAACGGAATAGCTATCAGCAGGATATTGACCGGCTGAGCCAAAATTTGCTCCCCCTGATATGCAAAAAGAAGTACCAATGTGATCAATAGAGCAAATATGGATACAGGTTTAAAGCCCGGTAAAAAAGTTTGTTTATACCACTCCAGCCCTTTTTTATATACCACTATCTGGTGTGTAAAATAACCGGCCGTAAGAGGAATAACTACAAATGCAACGACTGAGGCAATCAGTGTATTATAAGGAATGGTAATTCCGGAGATGCCGAGCAGCAAACCAACCAGAGGAATAAAAGCAATGAGAATAATTAAATCGTTAACCGAAACTTGAACAAGAGTATAATTGGGATCGCCATCTGATAAATAACTCCATACAAAAACCATAGCCGTACAAGGCGCTGCGCCTAATAAGATGGCTCCTGCAATATATTGCTCGGCTACTTCGGGTTGAAGAATAGCAGTATAGATATGATTGAAAAAAATCCAGGCAAAAATAGTCATAGAAAAAGGCTTGATAAGCCAATTGATAATGACTGTCCATACCACTCCTTTTGGGG
>Ga0079226_10005101_pt1 | contig 10045 bp, 6 predicted proteins | sample Poulit2014_FD_76345 | JGI IMG/M metagenome (GOLD analysis project Ga0079226, IMG submission 76345) | Agricultural soil microbial communities from Georgia to study Nitrogen management - Poultry litter 2014 | ecosystem: Environmental > Terrestrial > Soil > Agricultural land | place: USA: Georgia... | reverse complement strand
TCACGCCGACCACGCTGAGGCGGGGCATGCCACGGCGCGAGCTGAGGGGCCGCAGGCCCCTCGTGGCTCGGGGCGCTCGAGGATCGCGATCCTCGAGGACCTGGTCGATCACACGAACGTGGGTGGTCCCAAACCACCGCAGGCCGGCGACCTCTCCTCGGATACGAGCCGAACTTGGCAACGCGATGTAGCGAAAAGCGAGGTCAACGATACGTTCGAGCTGAGCTCTGGCGTGTCCAGTGATCAGGAGTGGCGCAGGACCGCAGTTCCTGGCGACAGTCTAGAGAGCCGAGGCGATCGTTCTGTCTCGAATACGAAGCGCCGCTCGCGGATCGGGATCTTCGAGAACATTGTCGATCATACGAATCTTGGAGCCGCGTTTAGGTCAGCCGCGGCGATCGGCGTGGATGCCGTCCTCGTCACCCCGAGCTGCGCGGACCCGTTGTACCGCCGTTCGATCCGCGTCTCGATGGGGACGGTGTTCCAGGTCCCCTGGGCGCGCATCGAGTCCTGGCCGGCGGACATCGACCTCATCAAGGAGCACGGGTACGTAGTGGCCGGCATGACGCTGGGGGAGGGTGCGATCACGCTCGACGAGCTGGTCGCGGAGGATCACCCGCACCTAGCGCTGGTGTTCGGGACAGAAGGCCACGGCTTGACGCGACAGGCTGATCGTCGGCTCGACCGACGCGTGACGATCCCGATGATGCACGGCGTGGACTCGTTGAACGTGGCGGCGTCGGCGGCTGTGGCGTTCTACGCGACGCGGTAGACCTGGTCGGAAATGTCAAAGCTAGCGAGAGGAACCAAACGAGTGCGAGGGGCAGACTTCTTCGGCCCGTGGGAGGGCGATCCGGTCACGTCTTGGGAGAGCGCCCTGAGTGAGATCGAGTCAGTTCTAAAGCGAACTGGGCAGCGGCGCGCCGTCGGTTGGCGAGGACAAGTCGATGCTCGTTGGAGCCTCCACAGCGGGCTGTACAGGAGATTGCTCGACGCGCGATCGGCAGTCCAACCGGCACCAGAGGAAGACGATCTGCTTCGAGCGGAAGAGAAGATCGCTCACTTCGTGCGAGGAGAGTGGCGTTTCGACCAGATGCCCTATCTGGAGTTGCTGGCGAACCTACAACACTTTAGAGGGCCGACACGGATGCTTGATGTCTCGCTCAGTCCGCTGGTCGCTCTCTGGTTCGCCGTCGAGGAGCAGCATGGCGAGTTGGACAGCGCGGACGGGCGAATCTTCGCATTCGACGTCACGAATCGCCGTGTACAACTGAACGAGAAGTGGAATACGTACGACATTCCTTGGCGTGAGTCGGGCAGAAACACGCGTTGGTGCAGAGATCTGCCATTGCTGTGGAGGCCACCCTCCTACAATGAACGCATCCCTGCGCAGCAGTCTGGCTTCCTGCTCGCGGGAGTGCCGAAGGTCTACGGCGGTGGGAACGCCCAGTACCGGAAGGCCCCCGGTACGTCAGGAGAGTTATGGCGCATCGATGAGGTGCGACGAGCCACCTCTCTCCCCACCAAGATGGTCGATCGCTCCGGGAAGGCTCTACAACAAGGTACCGAGCCCACCCTCACGATTCGAATTGCCGCAGAAGCAAAGGCTGTGATTCGTCGTCGACTCGAACGGGACTACGGGTACAACCCCGCAACTATGTACCCCGATCTGTTCGGCATGGCTGCCGAAGTGCGTCGGGCCGTCGACAGTGCCGCGCTCTTGAAGTAAGCCTCGTGTCGGGTCGGGGCGCTCCGCTGTGGCCGTGCAACAGCTCGCCCCTTTTCGACGACCTCGATGGCGGGCGCGCCGCCGACCGCCCGAGGACCGGCAAGTGATACGACGCTGATCTCGGTCGAATGCCGAGCCGAAGACACCAAGCTCAGTCGGCCTGTTACCAGCTAGTAGTACTCCCGGACGTAACCGAGGGCTTTCTCGAAGACGTCGTTGTCGCGGATCTTGAACTGGACGTAGAGCGTCTTACGTAGGGCTTGGCGGACCTCCTGGTCGCCGCGGATCGTGGACTGCCAGCCCTCGAAGCGCACCCCGCGGACAACCTCGTCGATCCGGTTCACGACGTTCTCGACGATGATCGGGGTCTCGTCGCCCTTGAGGGCATCGAACAGCTCCGTCAGGGCCGCTTTGCCCTGTTCTTCGCGGGGTACCTCGTCTGCTGCCTTCTCGGCCGCGACGGTGTCCCGGGCCAGCTCGAGGAGCTCGCGCAGGAAGTCGAGGCTGGACTGCTGGATGTCGGCGTAGCGCTCACGGAGGTCGTTGAGTCGTTGCCCGAGCTCGATGAAGACCGGATTGTGCAGGTGCCTGGCGATGCGTGCGGTGATCTGTTTCTCGATCTCTTCGGCGGAGATGTCGCTGCGCCGGCCGGTCATGAGGTCTTCGATCGTCTGAGCGTCGAGCACGATCGTCTCGGTGTTCTGCGGGATCTCGACCGCGACGTGCTCGTTGATCAGGTCGATTGTCTTGGCTCCGAGCGCGTGCCACACGAGTCGCCCCGTGATGTCTGAGGGGCGAACCGACTCGTAGACGTCCGAGAGCCAGCGGTAGTCGTCGCGATGCTCGCCCAGCATGGGGTCCGGACTGAGCGCCTCCCACAGTTGCGACACCACGCTGTAGGCCGCTCCGAAGGCGTCCTTCGTGACATCGTCGGCGATCGCGGATTGCGCCTGGACGAGCCCTTCGTACCCGCCGACCGTGCGGTCAACACCGGGAAAGAACGCGAGCGCCGCAGCCATCGCCGGCGCGAGCTGAGCCTTCAACTCCTCGATGTTGGAGACGACCTCCCGGACAGCCTGCTCATCGAAGGAGAGTGATCTGGCGACGTCGTCGAAGATACCGAGGTAGTCGACGATCAGGCCGTGGGTCTTGTCCGGCGGGTACACGCGGTTGGTGCGAGTGATCGCTTGAAGCAGCGTGTGCTCCTTCAGTGGTTTGTCGAGGTACTGGCAGTAGAGGATCGGAGCGTCGAACCCGGTCAGCAGCTTCGCCGTCACGATGATGATCTTGAGCGGGTCGGTCGGGTCGTTGAACCGCGCGACAACCTGCTCCAGCTCCTCGGCACCTGGGGTCCACTTGGCCCAGTCGGGCGAGTCACCTCGGGTCTTCGACATGACGATGGTCGATGCCTCGGGCCCGAGGTGCTTGTCGAGCTCATTCTTATACGCGACGCAGGAGGCTTTGTCGTAAGCGACGACCTGCGCCTTGAAACCCTGGGGCTCCACCTTGGTTTGGAAGTGGGCGGCGATGTCGGCAGCGATCTTCGCGATGCGCGAGGGCGTCTTGATCAGCACCTCGATCGAGGCCGCCTTCTTCGAGAGGGTGATCTTGTCGCTCTCGGGCAGATCGCGATCCGTGGCGAGTTCCTCGAACGCCGCGTCGATCGCCTCCTGGTCGATGTGGATTTCTGAGAGTCGTGGTTCGAAGTGCAGCGGAAGGGTCGCGCCGTCGCGAATGGAGTCCTGGAATGAGTACCGCGACAGGTAGCCGCCCTCGTCCTCGGGTGCGCCGAACCACTTGAAGGTGTTGCGGTCGCGCCGGTTGATCGGCGTGCCCGTCAGACCGAAGAGGTACGCGTTGGGCAGGGCCTCACGCATCTTCTGCCCGTAGTCGCCCTCCTGCGAGCGGTGGGCCTCGTCGACCATCGCGATGATGTTCTGCCGGGCATCGAGGACGCCAGGTGCCTCGCCGAACTTGTGGATCGTGGTGATGATGATCTTCCGCGCGCCCTGGCTGAGCAGCGTCTGGAGCTGCGCTCGCGAGTCCGTCGACACCAAGCCCGGGACGTCCGAGGCGTTGAAGGTGCTCGTGATCTGGGCGTCCAGGTCGATGCGGTCGACCACGATCAGGATCGTCGGGTTCGTGAGCTCGGCCATCGCGCGCAGTTTGAGCGCGGTGAAGACCATGAGCAGTGACTTGCCCGAGCCCTGGAAGTGCCAGATCAGGCCCTGCTTGACCTTGCCGAGCAGGACCCGGTCGACGATGAGATTGGTCGCCTGGAACTGCTGGAACCGCGCGATGATCTTGATCTTGCGGTGCTTCTTGTCAGTCGCGTAAAGGGTGAAGAACCGCAGGAAGTCGAGCACCGCACGGGGAGCGAGGACGCCTTCGACGGCCTCTTGGACCGCGACGAGACCGATCTTCGCCGGCGCGTCCTCATCGGTGGGGTCTTCGCGCCAGGGCCCCCAGAGCTCAACCGGCATGCCGATGGTGCCGTAACGGAAGTCCTTGCCCTCGGTCGCGAACGAGAACACGTTGGGCACGAAGAACTGCGGGACGCTCTGCTCGTAGTCATCGTGGATCTGTGCCGCGCCGTCAATCCAGGTGTACGCCGGCCGGATCGGCGTCTTCACCTCGCCCACCACGAGAGGCAGACCGTTACACCACAGCACCAGGTCGAACCGCTTCTCCAGACGGCCCTGCTTGAAGGTTACCTCGGTCGAGACGACCCACTGGTTCGACGAGTCCTCGTCGAGATGATCGAAGTCGATCAGACGGACTGTGGTGTGTTCGCCATTCGGCCCGAACGGCATCGACTTCTGCCCGGTCAGCCAGGACATGAACTCCTCGTTGGCGACCACCGGATGCGGGCTGTTGCGGGCAGCGATCAGGATGGCGCGGAGGTTGTAGATGACCTCATCTGCCTTCGCAGGGTCCGCCTCGATCTCCGGGTTGAAGCGGATAAGCGCGCCCTTGAGTACACCTTCCAGGAGCACTTCGTCAGTACGGCGCGGCAGCTCGTTGCCCGGAACGAATTGGACATCTATCGACTGGATCAGGTCGCGGACGAAGTCGCGCACTGAGTTGGCCTCGTTGAACTGCGCCATCAGTTGCCTCCGAAAATCTCACTCAGGAATGCAGTGCGCAGTGCCTCAAGAGCCGAAACCTCGGTCCGCAATGTATCGAGCGCTTCATCAAATGATGCCGTCTCCTCCAGGATTCGGACCTGATCCTTGAGAGGGGGGACAACGAGTTGATGGGACTTGATGTCCTTGCCGTTGATCTTCCAGATCCCATTCGTCGACTTGGCGTTCTCCAATAGCGATGCATGCACGGCTGCGCTGTTCCACTGTTCGGCCGCGAAGGCCGGCAGCATCCGGTCTGGATTGAATCGAAGGCGGATGAGGAGGTCCGGATAGATGCAGCCCACTGGAAGGTCACCTTTGACCAGGCCTCCACGACCGGTCAGCGAGCGGTTGCCATTACCACGCACGACGAGGAAATCACTTGGCTGAAGGCGGAACGAGCTCACCGAGTCGGGGTCAACCTCGATCCACTTCACAGAGTCTCCGCCACGCACCCCGCCATCGCGCACGGCGCTGATGCTCAAGGTCGGCACGCCGCGCTGCTCGTCGTTAGCGCGGGCAGACTTCCCGTTCGTCGGCCCCGAGGTAACAAGCTCCGATACGGGCTCTAGAGGCCAGCCGCGCTCCTCCGCACCCGAGGCTAGGCGCTCGGCAAGCATCAATGACTTCGCACCTGACACCTCCATTTCGGAACTCAGCGTGTTGACCCGGTGACGCTCGACGGCCCAGAGGAGGTCAGCGATTCGCTTCTGCTCGTCGAGGGGCGGGAGGTCGAACTCCTGGACTTTGAGGTCGCGCCAGTTCACTGTAGGCGAGAGGGAGCCAACCGAGATAGCGATTGCGCGGTCGAGGAAGTAGTCGCTGGAGAGGAAGACCGGGAGGAACTCTGGCGAGACGTAATCCTCCCGGGCGCGAAGCACGAGGGCGTGGGCAGAACAGATGCCGTCGAACTCTGCCAGGGCTACCTTCTTCTGATACGCGCGCCGACGGCCGAATATCACGTCGCCCTTCTGGAAGCGCAGCTTTTGTCCTTCGACGACGTCGGGGCTATCCCAGCGCTGGACGGTCATCACCCCTGAGTCGAGGTGCTCCAGACCGACATAACGATCGACGTCGGCGTCAGCTGGGTTGATCCTCTCGGTGACGTTCTGGATAACGTCGCCGAAGGCGACCCGATTCCAGTGCGACTTGTCGAGGTTGAGGCTCATGCCGTCACCCCCGCTCTCATCAGCGCGAGAACGTCAGTTATTGCCTGATCCGACACGTGCGCGGCAGCTCGCCACTGGGCCACGGCATCGCGGACATCGACGTGCTCACCGGCTTCCTTGGCGGATTCTCCGGCAACGTATAGCGGGATCGCGAGACTGTGGCCCTTGTGAGCGATCTGTTCGAGGGTGGCAACTGCAGCGAACCCGTCCTGTGGCTCGAAGGCGCGATAGGCGTCCAGGATCCTGTGCTGGTGCGCCTCGCGGAGGAAGGACTGAGCCTGTTCGCGGGCGACTTCGTTCACGGCATTGATGAACAGCACCTTGCCCTGGTGTTCGGCGAGTTTGTTGGCGCGGAGCGTGACGACCACGGCCTCCATGGGGCTGTTGTAGAACAGTCCGGCACCGAGCCCGAGAACGCACTCGATGAGGTCGGATTTGACCAGTGCTTCACGCAGAGATGTCTCTTCACGCCGGAAGAGCACCCCGTGGGGGAAGAGGATCGCAGCGCGGCCCGTATCGGGGTCGAGACTCTTGGCGATGTGCTGGAAGAACGCGTAATCGGCGCGTCCCTGCGGCGGGACGCCCCAGACGTTGCGGCCGTACGGGTCCTTGGCGAACGCGGTGCGGTTCCACGCCTTGATGGAGTAGGGCGGGTTTGCCAGCACAACGTCGAACGTCTGCAGACGGCCCTTGCCGTCGAGGAACGCCGGCCGGCTGAGGGTGTCACCGTGGGCGATGTGGCCGTCGGTGATGCCGTGCAGGAACAGGTTCATCCGCGCGATGGCGGATGTCCCGTAATTGAGCTCCTGACCGTAGAGGCGCAGGTTGCGCCACTCCTTGCCCTGCCGCTTCAGCTCGGCGGCGGTGGAGATGAGCATGCCGCCTGTGCCGCAGGTGGGGTCGTAGACCGACTCTCCCGGCCGGGGCTCGAGCATCATCGTCATCAGGTGCACGAGTGTGCGGTTGGTGTAGAACTCCTGCGCCGTGTGACCGGAGTCGTCGGCGAACTTCTTGATCAGGTACTCGTAGCCGTTGCCGAGCTCGTCCTCGGGCAGGTTGGCGATCGAGAGCGTCTTGGTGGAGAAATGCTCGATGAGGTCGGCCAGGGTCGAGTCCGGGAGCAGGTCCTTGTTGCCCCAGTCACCGTCGCCGAAGACGCCGGGGAGTGTGCCGGGGTTGGCCTTCTCGATGGAGCGCATGGCGTGCAGGAGGGCAGTTCCGATGTTCTGCGTGACGCCGCGGATGTCGTCCCAGTGGCAGCCGTGGGGGATGGCGAAGCGGTGGTTCTCCGGGAGATCGGCGAGCTCTTCGTCGTTGTACACCTCCATCGCGGCGGCGTGCTCCTCGTCATAGACGTCGGAGATTCGCTTCAGGAAGACCAGCGGGAAGATGTACTGCTTGTAGTCGCCCGCGTCGATCAGCCCACGGAGCACGATCGCCGCGCCCCACAGGTAGTTCTCCAGCTCGCGTTGCGTGATTCGGGTGCTCATACGGACAGCCCCCACTTCGCCAGCTCGGCCTCCAGCGCGGCACGCGTCTTGGTCGCCTCGGCATGGGCTGATTCGAGATTCGCGAGAGCGTCCGCGAGCGTGAGCTTCTCGCCGGTGTCAGGTGGGGCAACGTACAGCGGGATGTTGAGGCTGTAGTCGTTGCCCTCGATCTCGGCCAGGTCGACGACACGGGAGCGGCCCTCGATGTCGGAGTAGAGCTCATAGGCGTCAAGCAGCTTCTCAGCGTGCTCGGGCTCGAGGGTGTTCTGGTTGCGCCCGCGTTTGAACAGGTCTTCACCGTTGATGAAGAGCACCTTGCCGTTCCCGTCTGGTTGCTTCTCCGTTCGAAGGATCAGCACGCAGGCGGCGAGGCCCGTGCCGTAGAACAGGTTGGGGGCCAAGCCGATGACTGCGTCGACGAGGTCTGACTTGAGCACGTGGGTGCGGATCCGTGCCTCCGCACCCTGCCGAAAGAGCGCACCTTGGGGGAGGACGACCGCGACTCGGCCGGTCTTCGGCTTCGCGGAGGTGATCATGTGCTGGACCCAGGCCCAGTCGGCGTACCCCTTCGGCGGGACTCCACCAAGTGCGTTCCGTCCCCACTTGTCGGACGCCCACTCCGGCTCACCCCAGTTCTTGAGCGAGAACGGCGGGTTGGCGACGACACAGTCGAACTGCGCGAGGTTGTTGCCCGTGTAGAAGGCGGGGTTGCGCAGCGTGTCCTCGCGGACGATCTTGAAGTCTTCGACGCCGTGGAGCAGCAGGTTCATCCGCGCGATCGCCGAGGTCGCTAGCACCTTCTCCTGGCCGTAGAGCTTGCCCCACAGGGTTTTGGGGCTGCCGCCGGCATCTTTCACGTGCTCGATGACCTCGATCAGCATGCCGCCGGTGCCGCAGGCCGGGTCGTAGACCGTCTCACCCTCGGCGGGATCGAGGATGTTGACGAGCAGGCCGACCACCGAACGCGGCGTGTAGTACTCACCGGCCTTCTTGTTCGACTGGTCGGCGAACCGCTTGATGAGGTACTCGTACGCGTTGCCGAACACGTCGGGCGGCACAGCGGCGTTGGTCAGCGCCTTGCTTGAGAAGTGCTCGATGAGATCGGCGAGCTTGCGATCGGGCAGCTTGTCCTTGTTGGTCCAGCTGGCGTTGCCGAAGATGCCGTACAGCGTCTCGGGGTTCGCTTTCTCGATTTCACGGAACGCAGTCTGCAAGGCGGTGCCGATGTTCGCTGTGTTGGTGCGCACGTCGTCCCAGAGGCTTCCAGGTGGGATCGCGAAGCGGTGGTTCTCCGCGAACAGGGCGAACTCGTGGTCGCCTCCGGACTCGTCGAGCGCTTGGGCGTACTCCTCGAGGTAGACGTCGCTGATCCGCTTGAAGAACATCAGCGGGAAGATGTACGCCTTGAAGTCGGCCTGGTCGATGCTGCCGCGCAGCAGGTCAGCCGCCGCGGCGAGGTACTGCTCGAGCTCCGCCAGCGTCAGCGGATCGCTCCCGCCGTGGGGGCGCAATGCACGCGCTGCCGCGCGTGCCTCATCCTCGGTCATCCGTCTCCTATTTTTTGCTCCACCACGCGACAACGCAGCTACCGACTCAGCTCACGGCCGAGGGGACAACGTCCCCTGACTAGGCCCTCGTTGCGTCAGCACGCGGTGGGCGGTTCCGATCGACACGCCAGCGCTTCCGGCGATGCTGCGCAACGACTCGCCTCGATCTCTCCGCATCCTAATCTCGCGCTGCGTCTCGTCGCTAATGGTGCGTGGTCGGCCGTGGCTGCCTCCGTGTTCCCGCGCCGTCTGGATGCCGGCCCGGATGCGGGAGCTTTGGAGCTCACGACGTAGTTGTCTGAGCTCGCGGATGTCAGCGAGAAGCTCCGAGTCTCCGGTCTGCTCTCCCGCGGCCAGGCCCACGAGGACCTTCACTGTTACTCCTCGGTCAACGAGGTCCAGCAATGTCTCGAGCCCGTCGACCATGCTCGTGCTCAGGCTCCGTGCGCGGGTCACGGTGAGTGCATCCCCGTCGCCGACCTCCGCCACAGCAGCGAGGAGCCCGGGGCGGCTCTTGATCAGGCGTCGACGCGACGCTGTCTCCTCGACGATACGCGAGCAGATCGGCTCGAGTGCTTGCCGTTGCAATCTCGCGTCCTGAGGGTCTGCCCCTACCCGGACGAGTCCGATAAGCGCCATCAGCCCAAGCTCAGGTCGCTGCTGCGCAGTCGCACCATGGCAGTGCGTGGGGGAGTGAGGTGCATAGGGTTTATTGAACACTCCTAGCTGGCCGACGATGACGACAGAGTGGCCGCATTTACCTTCTGACCTGCGGAGACGCAATGCTCAGCTCGTCGGTGTGTCGACCGGAAGGAACCGAGCTCACGGGTCCGAAACGCTCCAGAAGCCTTTGTGACCGCCTCCAACGTGGGCGCCTGCTTCAGGTCGGCCGCAGCGATGGGCGTCGACGCCGTTCTCGTCACACCGCGATGCGCCGACCCGCTCTACCGGCGCTCGATCCGCGTCTCGATGGGCACGGTCTTCC
>Ga0079226_10005100_pt1 | contig 10045 bp, 9 predicted proteins | sample Poulit2014_FD_76345 | JGI IMG/M metagenome (GOLD analysis project Ga0079226, IMG submission 76345) | Agricultural soil microbial communities from Georgia to study Nitrogen management - Poultry litter 2014 | ecosystem: Environmental > Terrestrial > Soil > Agricultural land | place: USA: Georgia... | reverse complement strand
TTTTATATTACATAAATTTGTCTGCATGATAGGAACTTCTTACTAAAGGTCCTGATGCTACATGTTTAAAGCCTAAATCTAAACCAATTGTTTCGTATTCTTTAAATTGGTCAGGAGTAATATATTCTTCTACAGGTAAATGATTCTTACTAGGTTGTAGGTATTGACCAATAGTTAACATATTACAATCTACATTTCTAAGTGCTTTCATTGTTTCTATAACCTCATCTTTACTTTCTCCAAGTCCTACCATTATTCCAGATTTTGTAACCATATCAGGTTTTTGTTTTTTTACATATTTAAGTAGATCTAATGAACGCTGAAAGATAGCTTGTGGTCTTACTCTATCATATAATCTTGGTACAGTTTCTATATTATGATTTAATACATCAGGATCTGCATTTATTATAATATCTATTAAATCTGTCTGTCCTTGCATATCAGGAATTAATAATTCTACAGTTGTATTAGGATTTATTTCTTTTATTGAATATACTATTTCTTTAAAATGATTAGCACCTTGATCAGGTAAATCATCTCTGGTCACAGAAGTTATAACAGCATGTTTTAAATCTAATTTATTAACTGCTTGTGCAATATTAGTAGGTTCTTGTTTATCTACAGCTTCTGGTCTTGCTGTTACTACATCACAAAACTTACAATTTCTTGTACAATAATTTCCCAATACCATAAAAGTTGCAGTTCCTCTATTAAAACACTCCATACGGTTAGGACAGTTGGCCCCTGTGCATACAGTATTTAAATTTAAATCTTCGATTAATCCTTTAACCTTATTGGTAGTTTGGCTACCTTGTAATTTGACTCGCATCCATTCTGGCTTTCTTAAACTCATAATAAAGTTCCTCCTTTAATTTGCTATAGATAACATTTCACTAATAAAGTCTTTCTTTTCTAGGTTTTTTATGTAATCAGATAAATCATAGGGTTCTAATACTTTTTCTATAGACTCCCTATCATAATTTATACCAATAAAAAGTTCCTCTATAGATTGTATATTTTTATAACTAAAGTAGTCACCAAATAAAGATAAATTTGTAATAATATTATTTTCTATATTTAGATTATATTCTATCACACCACAATCAGGAAATTTAACTTCATGTTTTATAGAGTATCTTTCGTTTTTTCCAAAATTCCATTCCTTACTATTATATCGATTATCAGCTATTTCCTTGATAGCCTGAATATCATCAGATGTTAATTCATACTTATCTTCTATTTTATAAGTTTTACAGATATAATTTTCAAGGTAGCTTTTAAATTCATAAACATCCATTGGTTCTAACAGAAATTCTTTTATATTTGCTACACGTGAGCGAACGGAACTTACAGTTTTATCTATAAATTTTATTTTTCGAGGATTTAATGCCCGAGATAATACAGATAAATCTCCATCAAATAAAATACTTCCATGATGTAGTATTTTATCTTTAGTATAATATTGTGCATTTCCTGAAACCTTTTTATCATTTATAACAATATCATTTCTTCCAGAAAACCTTGCATCTATACCTAAAGATTGTAAGGCTTCTATTATAGGAGTAACAAATGTAGTAAATGATTCCTTTATAGAGCCTTGATTTCTTTTTGTAATAAAAGTAAATTGTATAATATTTTCATCATTGTAAATAGCTCCACCACCTGATAGTCTTCTGACTACTTCTATATTATGTTTTTTAACAAAATGTTGATTAATTTCTGCAAAAGCATTTTGGTTTCTTCCAATTAGGATTGTAGGTTTATTTATCCATAAAATAAAGATATCTTCTTGGGAATTATGTAAAAAGTATTCTTCAACACCATGATTAAAGCATGGATTATCAAAATTATTTTCCACACAAATCAATAATCTCACCTCCAATGAAGTATTATTAGTATTACTATGAAAAGTAATAAATTATTTTGGTAATATATTTAGTTAATATTTAATAATTACTTAAAACTCTATTGTTATATTTTTACTATATCATATTTATTTACTGTTAATCAATTTCAATTTATTTAGCTTTTATTTAGGTAATCTCTGATATACTTATTATAATACACTCTGAATATAAGGGGTGATATATATGTTAGAGGTAGTATTGGATGCTAGTGTAAATGAAGGAAGTCTACCACATAATAGGATTTTAGAAAAGATTAAGTGAAAGATATAAATTATAGATATAAAAAATATAATAGGGTATATAGAATTATAGGGATATACTTTAATGCTATAGTATATATAAAATGTTATAATGGAAAGGACTTGACAAAATGGTAAAGGAAAATAAAGATTATTTGTTTTCAAAGAAAGATCTTATGTATCTTATCATTCCCCTTATAATAGAGCGACTACTGGCTGTAACTGTTGGTATGATAGATACAGTAATGGTTGCTAAGGTAGGAGAAAGTGGTGTTTCTGCTGTATCACTAGTAGATGCTATTAATATACTTCTGATACAAGTATTTGGAGCTTTAGCAACAGGGGGTGCAGTAGTTGCAGGACAATATATTGGGAAAAAGCAAGAACAAAATGCTAGAAAGGCAGGAGAGCAGCTTGTATTATTTATAACCTTAATTTCTATAGTTATAATGGCTTTAATGTATATAGGGAAAAACTTTATCTTAAATGTAGTATTTGGTTCAATAGAACCTATTGTAGCAGAATATGCTAATACATATATGATGATTGTATTTGCAAGTATTCCATTTATAGCCTTATATAGTAGTGGAGCTGCATTGTTTAGGGCTATGGGAAATTCTAATATAACTATGAAAACATCTCTAATAATGAATACTATTAATGTAGTAGGGAATGCAATACTTATATATGGCTTTGATATGGGGGTAGAAGGTGTGGCTATACCTACTCTTATATCTAGAATAGTAGCTGCTATTATTATAATTATTCTTCTTATGGATATAGACCTTCCAATTCATATAGGTAGACCAATTAGTTATAAATTAGATTGGAAAATGGTAAAAGATATACTTTATGTAGGAGTTCCTAATGGAGTGGAAAATAGTATGTTCCAATTAGGAAAGCTAATGTTATTAAGTCTTGTATCTACTTTTGGAACTGTAGCTATAGCAGCTAATGCAGTTGCAAATACTGTAACAGCTTTTCAATTCCTGCCAGGTACTGCTATAGGATTAGCCTTAGTCTCTATAGTAAGTCAATGTGTAGGAGCAGGAGATTATGAACAGGCTAGATATTATACTAGGGAACTCCACAAATATACTTATGGAGCTTTAATAGTATTAAATGTAATTATAATTTCAACTTCTTCATTTATACTGAAAGTATTTAATCTATCTCCTGAAACATTTGATCTTGCCAAGAAAATAATAATATTTTATGGGGCAAATGTTGTTATAGGATGGCCAATATCTTTCCTTTTACCAAACACATTAAGAGCAGCAAAAGATGTACGATATGCAATGATAGTTAGTATAGGATCTATGTGGGTTACTAGAATAGGATTAGGTGTCTTATTTGCTAAATATCTAGGTATGGAAGTGTTTGGAATATGGTTAGCCATGGTATGTGATTGGTATGTAAGAGCAGCATTTTTCATTCACAGATATAGAGGGGATAAGTGGGAAAGAAAAGCCATAGAAAATTAAATGTAAATTACAAATAAATTTTAACTGTGAGGTATATAAATGATTAAGAAAAACTTTATTTTTAAATCGGATAATGGGAAAGATATTTTTGTTTATAATTGGCTGCCTAAAGATAAAAAAGTCAAAGGGATAGTACAAATTGCCCATGGTATGGCTGAAACAGCAGAAAGATATGAAAGATTTGCAAAAGAGTTAACTAGACATGGATATATTGTATATGCTAATGACCATAGAGGACATGGTAAAACTGCCGGAAATATTGAGAATCTTGGATATCTTGGAGGAAAAGATGGATTTAATTGGATAGTAAAAGATATGTATAAATTAAGTAATATTATAAAGGAAGAAAATCCAGATTTACCTTTATTTTTACTAGGTCATAGTATGGGTTCTTTCGCAAGTCAAAAATATATTATGATGTATGATAATAATTTAGATGGTTTAATACTTTCTGGCTCTAATGGTGAACAAGGAATAAAGTTGAAATTAGGTGCCTTATTAGCTAAAAGAGAAGTGAAAAAGCATGGCTATAAAAAGAAAAGTCCTAAATTAGATAAATTGACACTTGGAAATTTTAATAAGTCATTTAAACCAAATAGAACTAAATTTGATTGGATAAGTCGTGATGAGGATGAAGTAGACAAATATATAAACAATCCTTATTGTGGGACTATATTTACTGTAGGATTCTTTTATGACTTTTTAAACGGATTAAGAGATATAGAAGATAAAAGAAATTTTCATTTAATTCCAAAGGATTTACCGATTTTTATATTTTCAGGAAACAAGGATCCGGTAGGTAATTTTGGTAAGGGAGTTAAAAAGCTTTATAAGAGGTATAAGTTTTTAGGAGTAAAAGATGTTGAATGTAAATTATATAAAGATGGAAGACATGAGATGCTTAATGAAATAAATAGAAATGAAGTTATGAAAGATGTAATTCAATGGCTTAATAGACAAATATAAAGTAATTTTAATAGAGTTAATCCTAGCTTTTTAAAGTTAGGATTATTTTATTGTAAACTATAGAAAGTTTTGATACTATTATATCGATATGTAAATAGATGGAATAATTTGTCGTTTTAAAGACTGAGTTTTATGAAATTATAAGAATATAAAAAAGGAGGAATCTCATCATGGAAGATTTGAAGGAAAGGTTTGATCAGGGAGTAGGAAGTATGAAAAAGGGTTTCAAAACTGAGAAAGAAAAGATGGAGCTAAATAAAGAAATAAAAGAATTAGAATCAAAATTACAATCTCTTTATAATATAAGAGGGAAAGAAGTTTTAAAACTTGGTGAAGGTTTTTATAAAAAGGTAAGATTAGGAGAAATAGAAAACTATGATAATGAAATCATAAGTAATTTGAGAGAAGTAGACAGAGAAATATTTAATATGCTTCAATTAATAGATAGAAAAATAGGTGCAAGTAAAGCAAATTCATGTAATCAATGTGGAGCAAATCTTGAGCCAAATGATAAATTCTGTAAAAAATGTGGGGCAGCTGTAGTATTAAAAGAAGAGAATAAGGGTGATATGAAAGAATGTAGTATATGTAATATAAAAAATCAAGAAGACAATAATTTTTGTATATCTTGCGGAAATAAATTTGAAGGGTAGGTAAGAATATGTTTTGTCAAGAATGCGGACAAAAAAATAATGATTATTCATTATATTGTTCAAATGATGGAGAACTTTTACAAGATATAAATGTAGAATTTACTTTAGAACATAAAGAAGGGAATCATTGTTCAGAATGTGGGAGTAGTCTAGATTATGTTGATAATTTTTGTACAAACTGTGGCCAAGTCAGATATAAGATAGCTGATAGAAAGTTGAAAGAAAAAGAAGATAAAGAAGAAATTATAGAGTCAGAAAAACTAAATAAGAATAATTTATTAGGTTTTTTAAAAACAAGTTCTATAGGATTTGGTGTTATTTTTGTGGTAAGTGGTATTATTTCATTATTATTTAAAAGTGAAATTAAAAGAATTTTACAACTTGAAGGTGGATTAGAATATTATGAAATTATGAAAAGGGGATTAGGAATTCCTAATATTATAAGCTTAATACATGGATTTAGTGCAAAGGTAAGTATGGAAGCAGGTATAGGAGATATATCAGGCAACCAAGAAGTATTTAAGATGTCTATTGGACTTATGTCTTTCCTTCTACTTCCTATAATAATTTTTGCTATCATAGGATTTATAAAAGATAAAGAGGATAAACCATTAAAAATAGAATCTATGGTTTTTATTTCAGTTATTTATGGTATTATAATATCTTTATCATCACTATTTATTAAAGTAAGTGCAGTAGATCTAGCACAATTAGCAGATGAAATAATACCTTTCGGTGGATTTACTTTAGAGATGGTGGATTTAGGAGTTAAGACAAAGATAAGTAAACTTATTTTAATTTTAAGGTCTAGTACCTTAAGTTTCATAGGGTTAAATATAGGAGTTTTTATTAAAAATTTTAGATCAAAGAAAAGTGAGGAAGTAGAAGACTTATTAGAAAAAGATGTGATGAATTCAACAGGAATGCTCTTAATAGGTATTATATTTACTATATTAATAACATTTTTTGTAATAGAAAGTGATATTTATTCTGATTTTTTTGATCAAGATGATGGAGGATTTTTTATATCTTTAATAGTATATTTAGGTGTGTTTTTACAAACTGCAATTAATACATTTTTCCTATCTAACGGAGGAGTATTTGTAAGTAATTTAGATTTTCAAGGGACAAAGCTTTCTATTTTAGACTTGAGTGAAGATGCTTTATATTATAGTGTATGGGATCCAGATAGAAAAATATTTTTATATATAGGATTTTTATTTATAATATTTTTATTCTTCCTATATGGTAGAAGGTATAAGAAAAAGAAAGATGGAAATTTATTAAAATTATTTATAATACCTCTATATTATGCTATATTTCTAGGAGCATTAGCTTATCTAACAAGTATAAATATTGAAACTACTATAGCTATGATGAGAGATGAAATTCCAAGTGTATTTAGAGGTTTCACCATCTTGAGTACATTTGCTAGAGGTTTTATAGTTGCAGCTTTAGGTTCTATGATAGGATTTTTCTTAACATCGACTAACAATTTAGGAGTAGATAAACATGAATAGAAAAATAGAATTATTAATAGGTTCTTTAATCCTAATTGTTATAATAGGGTTTGTATTTGTAAAGTCTTTTGATAAAGACAAAAATTTAGGAAAATTAGAAACAGCTTTAATCGATAAAGATATAGATTATTTAGAAAAGTATATAAGGGTTGAAGGTTTAGACAGAGATTTAGATAAAGAAGAAATAAAGGATATAGTAGAAAATTTAGATAGTGAATATATAAAAGAACTTAAAAACCATAGGGAAGATGATAATATATATATATTTACAGATGGTAAGGAAAAGTTTATATATAACAAATATTATTTAGGTCTAAAAACTTATGAATTAATAGTAGAGCCATCTTATGAAGAGGCCTTAGCCGATACTAAGGTAATAATAGATGGTGAAGAAGTAGGAAAAATAAAAGAAGATGAGGACTTTATATATAAAAAATTGATACCAGGCCCTCATGATATAAAGTTTGTAAAAGATAGTGAATTTGGAAAAGTGGAAAAAGAAGAAAAAATAGTAGCTTTAAATTTTGGAACAGATAATTCAATCTATTTAGACGGATATATTCCCTATCAATCTATAAAAGTAGAATCTAATTTAAAAGAAGCAGAGCTTTATGTAGATGGGAAAAATACTGGTATAAATATATATGATGGATATAAAATAGAGCCATTAAATGAAGATGCAGATTTTAAGATAAAAGCTGTATCAAAAATAGATGGAAAGGAACATGAAAGCGATGAAGTCAATATTAAAGATATAGTATATGCTGGTTATTATGAATTTATTATAGATTATAATAATGAAAATGATGAAGAAAGTAAGGATAAAGAAAATAATGTAGCAAATGGGGATCTGTTGGATCTGATGGAAGGTTATCAACGAGGTTTCGTTGATGCTGTAAATAATAATTCTTATTCTTATATAGAAGGATATATTGAAGATGGAAGCTCCTTTATGAAAGCGCAAAAAGATCTTATAAAAGATTTAAATAAGAGAGGCATAACAGAAGAATTAACAAACTTTTCAATAGATGATATTACTGATGTAAGTGAAGAAAAAATTTTAATGACAGTAACAGAAAAACATAGAATAAATTATAAAGATGGTACTACTAAAAATGTAGAAAACAAATGGGAATATACAATTATATCTAATCAACAATATGAATATTTAATAAGAGATTTAAAGAAAGCTAACTAAAGAATCGGTTAATCTGTACTAGAACAATTATAGATTAACCGATTATCTTTTTAATATATATAACAGTTCTTCTAAGGATATTTATAGTAGCTCTATCTTTTAATTGAGTATCAAAAGAATGGTCTCCCTTTTTATGAATTAAAAGGTTATAATCTATATTAAAAGATTTTAATTCTTTAGCAAAGTCTACTGAAGATTTAAGAGGAACTGTATTATCTAATTTGCCATGAACTAATAAAGTAGGAACCATATTATTACTAAGCCAATTAATAGGTGAATAATAATCATAAGGATCATATTTTTCAGAAGGTGAATTCTTTAAAGTTTGTCTAGTAGCAAATTTAGCAAATAAAGATTTATTGTCAAATTCAAGTAAACAAGTTAAATCAGTAGGCGCATAATATGAAACTACTCCTTTAATTCCCTTCATCTTTTCTGTATCTTTATTAAAGCTATAATAAGTAGAATAAAGTAAAGCTAAATGAGCTCCTGCAGATAATCCCATTAAAACTATATTATCTTTATCAATGGATAAAGAATTACTATTCTCTTTAATATATTCTAGAGCATCTGTATAATCAGATAATATATCATCCATATTATTTTTATATCCAAATCTATAATCAATACTAGCAACAGCAAAGCCTTTAGAAGCTAGATATCTGCACCATGATACATTATTAGGTTGATTTCTGAAACCAGAAACCCAAGCACCTCCATGACTAAAGAATACTAAAGGATATTTATTTCTTATTGTATCAGGATAGTAAATATCTAATTTTAGGTCCTTATCTTCAGTTTCTTTATATAGATAAGTTTGAGGATGAAAGCTTCCACTTACTTCCATAGGGATTTTAGAACGAAGAATCTTCCAAATGTATACAAATAAGGAAATTAAAAAATAATAAAATCCTAAAGCTAAATCTCCAATTAAAAATAAAATGAACAAAAGAAAAAGATAGACTTTATTAACTACAAAATAAGAACTTTTAAGTTTTTTACGTAATTTCTTCATAATTTATCTCCTAAAACTATTTTTCTAAAGGATTATCAATAGACTCTTTAGTTAATAATGCTTTTTTAGCTTCTTTAGCACTTATATTTAATTTATGCAATATATACTTTGCCATTGGGTAACCAAAAGGTAACCAATTTACATGGGATATAGGTAGAACTTTTCTATTAGCTCCGTTCATTTCATCATATAATATTCTTCTAGATTCTTTAGGTAATGTAGAATCAAAATACGCATCTATAAATGTTGCTTTCTTCATATTAAGCAAATGAGCATAAGAAATAGGATCTATTTTTAATAAAGGATGAATCTCGCTATCAGATATTATTTCATCTAGTTCCATCTTCCTAGCTTTTAAAAAGTCCTTTTCATAAATATCATATAAATTATTCATATCTGAAAGATTATATTTTTTATTAGTTTCTTTTTTCATTATTCTCCTAGCAAAGGCAGTCACAGGAGATTTATGGAGAATACTTGGTATATGTCCACCAGTCGTCATAAATAAAAGATTAGCTATTCTTTTATCCATAGCCCCTACTATAGTAGAAAGCATTCCACCTAAGCAATATCCTAATATTATATTATTTTCTTTCCAAAAACCTTCTTGTTCTAGTAAATCTATAGTAGTTAAAATATCTACTACACCATGCTCCCAAAATTGATACATAATATCTAAATCAGGATATAAATAAGATTTGCCACTTACAGAACCATCCTCTACTCTAGTATAGTTTCCAGGTAATATTAGTATAGTAGAACTAACACCTGCATTAGCTAGATGAGGTCCTAACCACAATAAAAATTTTATATTTCTACTACCAAGCCCATGAAGGATTAAAGTAGAAGCACGAACCTTCTTTTTCGGTTCATAAAAGTATAATTGGACTTGTTTTGTACCAGGTGCAGCATTTGTATAAAGAGAATTATATCTTATATAAGAACATCTATAATTTTTCCCTTTAAAAACATGGCCTGAAACATAATCAATATTTTTTTTATCATAGGAAAAGTTTATTTTCATTTTTTTATCCTTTCTAGTTATAATTGAAATTTAGATTAA
>Ga0079226_10005098_pt1 | contig 10045 bp, 8 predicted proteins | sample Poulit2014_FD_76345 | JGI IMG/M metagenome (GOLD analysis project Ga0079226, IMG submission 76345) | Agricultural soil microbial communities from Georgia to study Nitrogen management - Poultry litter 2014 | ecosystem: Environmental > Terrestrial > Soil > Agricultural land | place: USA: Georgia... | reverse complement strand
GAAATTCCCATTACATAAATATCTTTCGGCCACCAGATTAAGATAATACTTGCAACAAGAATGAGTACGCAGAGGAGTATAATTCCAGGATCCTTTAATTTAGATTTACCATCCATCGAAGACACCTCCTTTTCCAAAAAGTAAATAGCCCTATCTATTTAGCTTTTGACCAATACCAAGCTTTGAAGCTTTCTCATATATAACATTTGCTGTCACTACATCAAACAGCGCCATTCCAGTTGATTTAAAAACAATGGTTTTCCCTTTTTCAATAGCTCGTCGCTTTTTTAACGCAAGATACGATGCCATAGATTGAACCGATTGCTCGTTGATCCAGTTATTTTTTAGTGGAGTACATAGATCACCTGATTCTTCGATTGCATCTTCTGTATCAATATAGAATTTATTCGTTATATCATATAAAGCTTTTGGAAATTCTCTCATCGTTGGTTGAAAGGATCCGACTCCGATGATTAGCTTATCTTTTAAAAGGTGAGGATTTTCGGGGAGTACTGGTTCATTGGAATTTGTTGCAGTTATAATTATATCGGATTCCTTGATTGCCTCTTCCGCAGAATAATGTGATGTAATTTGATAATCTTCTCCAATTTCCCTTTTTAACTTCATTATAAAATCGGGAATTTTACTTAATGTTCGATTATACAATCTAATTCTTTTAATCGGTCGTTCTGTACACGCTGCTATTGTTTGGTTTAACCCTTGTACGCCAGTTCCTATAACAGAAACTGTATCTGCATTCGCTTCTGCTAGATGTCGAATTGCTGAACCGCCTACTGCCCCTGTTCGATATCCCGTAAGGAAGGTTCCATCCAAAATCGCTTTCGCTTCTCCTGTTTCATTGCTATTTAAAATAACAAGCCCTTGAATTCTAGGAACTGATATATTATTTGGAAAAACGGTAACGAGCTTTGTGCCGATAGCATCTTTCGTTATAGTTGGCATGACTAAAAACGTATTATCTTGCTCAATGATCTGGGTTCTCATTGGCATCGTGAATGAATCCGAATGATACATATCATACGATAAATCGATCGCATCTATCATCTCTTGCATGGATACTGCCCTTTTAATATCTTTTTCATTTAAATAAAGCACGCATTTCACTCCTTAATAAAATTAAACAATGGCATTTTCGATAATAAGTTCATTCGATGCAAAACGTTCAAATCTAAGTGGTGACATATCAATTGCCTTATACTTTCCGGTCATAATTAGTTCGGATAACCCTTTTCCAACAGCTGGAGCTTGTTGCATTCCATGCCCACTAAATCCACAAGCTAAATAATATCCCTTTAGATCTGGATGTTCACCAATAATAGCATTTTGATCCTTCGTATTGTGGCTATATAAACCAGCCCATCCTCGAACGATTTTCGCTTGAGCAAAGTTGGAAACACGTTGAGCAAGAATTGGCCATAATTGTTCTTCAAAAAAGGAACGTCTCCACTTAAAATCAAATCCCGGCTTTGTCTCCTCCGAATAACCAGCTATGAGCGAGTTACCTTCATGCCTAAAATAAACTCCCGTTGGATCAATCGTAAGCGGTAACTGCTTTTTGAGTTGCTCGCTACAATCGAATTGTATAATTTGTCTTTTTAACGGAACGACTGGCAATGGCAAATTGATTTTTTCACTTAAGACTGCAGCCCAAGGTCCTGCACAATTGATCACGGTGGGTGAATAATATTTTTCTCCATTTTTTAAGTGAACACCGCTTATTGATCCATTATTATGTATGATCGTGTCAACTTCTTCATACATATAGTTAGCACCTAATTGCTTGGCTTTTCGTATATATCCTTGCATGACAGAATAAGGATCTAAATAACCATCTTCTGCACAATAAAGACCGCCAGATAAATCATCTGTTTGAAGTTCAGGGATAAGGTTTAATAAGTCAGTCTTACCGAGTAATTGTGCCGGAACACCGTGTTTTGCTTGTAACGTTAGTTGCGTTTCTAATTGTTTCATTTGCTCTGTAGTAGATGCTAAAAATAAATAACCTCTTTGTTGAAAGTCAATTTCGGCTCGTTCACCTTCAACTGCCATATCTTCTGAAAAAGTTTTATATTTTTCTAAACTATATCGACTTATTTGTATATTTATCGCAGTTGTAAATAATTGTCTGACCCCTCCTGCACTTCTTGGTGTGGATGAAAATTCATATATATTATCTTTTTCAAACACGGTAACTTGTCCTGTATATCCATCATTTAATAAATTGTATGCAACGCTAGATCCAATTACACCGCCACCTATAATAATGACATCCGATTTTTCAGGCAAACATACCACCTCTGATTGAATATTCAGTAAATATAATGTGTTGTCTTAGTTATATCGTATTTTTACATTTAAATCTATAGTCAAACTGTACAAAAAAATAAGCAATTACACGGTTATTTTTTTGAATTTTCAATTAATAGTGGTAATATAATATATATGAAATACCCGTAAAGTCTGGAGGGATACGTAATTGAGAAGTTAGTGCAATTTGCTCAACAAGTTGTTATTGCCGTTTCTGGAATATCCCCTTTTCCAATCAGTTTAAGTGACGAAAGAGGTTATATCATTGGTGCGAGTAATCCAGAACGAATCGGTAGCTTTCACCAACCATCCATTGAAGTGCTTGCAAGTAATGACATGGTACTATATACGGAAGAAAAAATTAAAAAGATGGAAAATGTATTGCCAGGTGTTGCTGTTCCTTTAAAGTTTAATGTCAACAAAAATATAAAGACGGTTGGCGTTTTAGGCATTATCGGAGAACCTGAAAAAGTAAAACCGTATGCGAAGCTAGTCAAAAAATACGTTGAAATGATGTGGCAAGATATTTTTTTAAAGGAAATTGATGATATTGAAACAAAAATACTCGAAGCTTTTATGCAATACATTTTATTAAGCGTATCCATTCAGACAGATAAACTCAGCCAATATTGTGAAATGCTTCAAATAAAAATGAACACCGAACGATTCTGTATCATTATAGATATCGGAAATTCTTTATTGGATAATTTGCAAGAAGAAAATACTGTTATTTCGATGGATCATAAGAATTTACTACTTGAAAAAGTGAAGCAAGCATATGGTGATAATGAAGAAGTAATCTGTTCGTTCCTCAACACGGAAAAAATTGTATGTCTTCAATGCGTTGAAACAAAAGATAATTATGCACAAACAATTGAACAATTCACAAAACAAAGTGAGAGATTGTTACGTGAACTTAAAAAATATCACATAACAAATATAAAAATCGCTTCTGGTAATGTTCAACCTTCCTTAAAATCCATTCATCAATCCTATTTCGAAGCCGAAAAATTATTAGAATACGCAAGAGAATATAATTTAACTGCCGAAATTCTTAATTACTATAAATGGGATGTGCTGTTAGAGCTACTACCCCATCAAGTAGATAATGCTTACCTAAACAAACTTTTGTATCGTATTAAACCTCTTTTAAAAGATATCAATTATTCCGAACTAATAAAAAATTTTATGGTTTATTGTAAAAATCATCTCAATGTAAGCAAAGCAGCTAAAGAATTATTTATTCATCGAAACACATTGATTTATCGCTTACACAAACTAGAGAAGATGCTAGATTTAGATTTAAAGCATTTCGAACATTGTATGCTGTTATACTTGGTTTTGAAAAACATAAAAAAAGTATCGTGAAATCGACTTCTAAATTGGACATTTGCTTGAACCCATTCTAAATGGATAGGTAGTTTGATGTCGAGAAAATCGTAAAGATGTGGAGATAGAGCACCAACATGTGGGTTAATACAAATAATGAAGAGATGTACCAACGACATGTGGAGATAATTCAAATAATGTTGAGATGCAAAACCGACATGTAGAGATAATTTAAATAATGTTGAGGTGCACACCGACATGTGGAGGTAATCCGAATAATGTAGAGTTGCGCACCCGCCATGCAAGGATAATTCCAAAGATGTGGAGATGCAACACCAACATGTCGAGAGAGTCCTCCAATTTTAAAGTTAAAAAGCCTGTGACTCCTTTTCAGATAAAAATCACAGGCTTTTATTAAATAATGGCAAAAGCTCTTTCAATTCTTTTACGCTTATAGCGTATACGCCTCTGGCTTCCTATGCGATAAACAAGGTAAATTTTTCCTTACTTCCTCCAAGTAATTCATATCGATATCGTATAATATAATGCCCTCTTTTTCGTTAATTCTGGACACCACTGTTCCCCAAGGATCGATAATCATACTATTTCCATACAAGGTGCGATTTGGTTTTGCAGAACCAACTTGAGCTGCTGCCACAATGTAACATTGATTTTCAATGGCACGCGCGCGTAGCAACACTTCCCAGTGGTTAGCTCCCGTATATGATGGAAATGCAGCAGGTACGAAAATAACTTTCGCTCCTTTCAGCGCAAGCGACCTAAATAGTTCAGGGAAACGTAAATCATAACAAATGGTAAAACCTACTTTACCAAACTCTGTTTCCGCTACAACAACTTCATCACCCGAGGTTATATAAGTTGATTCTTTTTCTAATACTCTATCTTCAAAGACAGCATCATACAAATGTATTTTACGGTATTTCGCTATTACTTCTCCATTTTGATCAAAAAGAATACTACTATTATAAATCGTTCCACCTTCACTTTTCTCCCTAATACTACCACAATGTAGATATACCCCATGTTCTTTTGCTTTTTCAGCAAATAATGCGGTCATCTCTCCAGGAATATGCTCACCTAAATTGAGTTGATCATTTTCTTCGCCGAGAAAATCAACATACTCCGGTAATACAATGAAGTCAGCTCCCTCTTTTACAGCACTATCTATATAATTTGTTGCAATCGAAATATTTGCTAACCGATCTTCCCCTGTATTTAATTGAACAGCTGCAATTTTCACTTATATTTGCTCCTTTCGTGCTTCACTCTCTCACTCCACACCAATCTAATAAGAAAGCTGCATAAACCTTTGTACAGTCTTTGACCGACTGAAGGTTCACCCATTCATTTGGTGCATGCATATTACCGCCCGAAGGCCCGTAACATGTCGCTGGAGTATCGTAATATAGATTATAATATCTAATATCTGTCGTAGCAGTCGTCGAAATATAATCCATCTTTTCATCAGAAACTGTGTTATGTGCTTTTTCCAGTCGTTTAAAAATTTCTAAATCACGGTCTAAAGAAACCCCTGGCGCATGGAACCCATAGAACGTAATTTCAGGAGGCATTTTTTCAAACCAAGGATCTTGCTTTGAAAACTCTAGTAATCTTTCTTTCAATTCATCTTTTATTTCTTGTGGGTCTTCCCCAGGGTACAGACCTACTCGTACCTCGAATGTACAATCGGATGGAACTGTAGACGGCCAATCTCCAGATTGAATCGTACCGATATTTACGTTTAACGGATGAGATATGCCTTTAAAATCTGGATGTTTACGATCATCCTTATTAATGTCTGTTCGATAACGCTTTATTTCTTCGATAAGTTCATACGATTTTTCAATCGCATTTACAGCCGCGTCAGCACTTTCTACATGTGATCCTAAGCCTGTCACACGGACTCTCATCCAAATGACCCCAACTTGGGCGATTAACGCATTCGGGCCAAAAGGTTCCGGAATAAGCGCCGCATCCGCATGATACCCTCTTTCTATCGCTGCAAGTGCACCGTTTCCGGTACACTCTTCTTCATATACCGTTTTAAGCGTGACATCTGCACCTAAATCGATACCCAAATCCTTAATTGCCTTTACAGCGTAGATCATGGCCGCCACTCCGGATTTCATATCTTGAATCCCACGACCATACATTTTGTCACCTACAATTGTAGCCCCCCACGGGTCATAGTCCCATAAATGCGTTGGCTCCGGACTAACAACATCAATATGCCCTTGAAAAATAATACTTTTTCCGATTTTTTCACCTTTTGTAGGTAATTTACCGGCAACAATCGGACGACCATCATACGACCATTCTGGTTGAGAATAACCTGGTAAAGACGATAGCGTTTGCGCATCTGGAATAAAAGCATCAGTCTCCAGCCCCATATCTTTAAAAGAAGACGCTAAAAATCGTTGAATCGGAGCCTCATTTCCCAATGTACTCGGAAATCTACCTAATTTTTGTAAAAATTCTACTTCATCTTCCCAGTTCTCTTCCAACTTCTTAAATACACTACGTTTGATATTTTCCATATTCATTCCTCCATCTAAAATTATTTGTCATTCGTTCAGATGTAAGTAACTTCATCTAACCAAACGTCCTTTATTTATTTATTAGACATTAGCCAATTGCTAATGGATAACAATAAAGATTCTTGATATTTATCTGCAATTACTTGAATTCCAATTGGAAGACCTTGTTCACTTTTTGCATACGGAATACTTATTGCAGGGAGACCACCCATATTAAATGGCCCTGTATACTTTATCATTTTACTTAATGTCGTTGCCCAGTCTTCGTTATAACTATCTAAAGTTGGTGGCAAAATTGGTAAAGTTGGTGTTATTAACACATCTACTTCTGATAAAATTCTTTGATATGCATTTTCAATTTCCCTTTTTGTACGTAATGCTTCAATATACTTGGACTGAGGAATATATTTACCTGCTGAAAATACGTCAATATTCGCTTTTTCATATAAATCTTCGTTTTCTTCTAGTAACTGTTGATGATAGTAATAAGCTTCTACAGAGCAAATGGTTAAATGAGTTTCCATGAACTTTTCCAAAAATGGAGTTTCTATATTTTTTATTTCAGCACCATGAGATTGTAAAGTTGCTAATACTTCGTCCATCGCCTGTTGTACTTCTTCGTCATTTTTTTCAGCATAATCTCGTAATATTCCTATCTTTAAACGTTGTATAACGTCCTTCGTATCCTTTGTATCCGTTTGACTCCCTGGAATAATGGAATGAAACATTGTCGATAAGTCATCATTACTTTTTGCCAAGATCCCTGCATGATCTACAGATAAAGCTAACGGGGTAATACCTTCTGTTGGAATTAAATTATATGTCGGTTTTAAGCCATATAGACCGGTGCAAGATGCTGGAATCCGAACCGATCCAGCAGTGTCTGTACCAATTGATGCATATACAAAGTTTTTAGCGACAGATACGGCGCTTCCACCACTAGATCCACCGACCGTATAATTCTCTTTCATTGGATGTTTAATCGTTCCATAATGCTTATTAATACCGATAATATTATTTGCAAATTCATCCATATTCGTTTTTCCTATGATGATTGCTCCACGAGAACGTAACTGACCGACGAGAGATGCATCTTGTGGAGAAATATAATCGGCATTTACAATCGAACCATTCGTTAGACGCGTATTTTTTACAGCGATATTATCCTTAATGGAAATTGGAATTCCATGTAATGGTCCCTTGTATAGCCCACTTGCAATATTTTTTTCAGCATATTTTGCTTCATTTAATGCTTGTTCTTCACGGACCGTAATAAATGAATGATACTCTTCATCATGTTTTTGAATCCTTTCTAAAACATACGTCGTCAGCTCGACAGGTGACAACTTTTTTTCTTTGATTAATTTAGCTAACGAAGTAATTTCCATCGTTAACATATCTTCCATGAATAAACCTCCTCATTTTTTTGAAACACTCCCTAGAAAAAATGAAAGTACTAAGGAGTGTTGCATTCTTATGCTAGCTTGATTAACAAGTAACTCCAGATTACGATAGCAACGATAGATACCGCTATCGCAGTGATTTGAATTTGCCTGTATTGTCTTTTAATTTTTGCTAATCCATCTGGTTGACTTAAAAAGAAATCAACTGTTTCCTTATTCAACTTTAGCGTTTTCATTGTAGTCGCCATATTTAGTTCGTGTTCATTAGGTTTCGTCATGAGTGCAACAATTATTAATACGAGGACTGATAGCACAAATGCAATGATTAATTCATCGAGGTCTAAAGGTAAATTTACGAATCCATTTCGAATTAATTCTCCTAAAATAACAAAGGATACAACTCCGGTAATCATACTTGCCAATGCTGCTTTACTATTCATTCTCTTCCATGTAAAGGATGCAAAGATCGTCGGGAACCAGCCGACTGCAAAAAATGCACCAGCATAAATAGATATCCAATAAATAGCTGAAGGTCGGTACAATGCAATAATACATGCTATTAGAGCTACACCCGTTTGTGTTATTCGACCTAACCTTAAGCTCTGTTTTTCATTTAATTTTTTAAATGCAAGTCGTTCTAGTAAATCCCTAGAAAGAGCAAATCCAATCAGAATAAATATTGTTGAAGCAGTTGACATGATCGCAGCCATTATTCCAGCAAGAGCGACTCCTGCTACTGGAGACGAAGTATAATTTAAAAAGCCAATGACCATCACATTATCTGGATCCGCTATATTTGGTTCCAGTACTCTCATCGCACCTGCAGCTAAAAATATAGGGATTTGCATTAATGGGACTAAAAAAACTGCATAAATACCTGTTTTCAGGACAACAAAGTCATTTTTGGCTGGAAATAACCTTGATATATGAGCAGGTATAACGGAAAAGAACAGAATCCAAACTAAAAATTGTGAGATGGACCATGTGATCGATCTACCTTCTGTACCACCCATTGTCGAATATCCAGGTATCGTATCCGCCAAATTTTTCATTGCATCAAAACCTGCTTGTCCAATTAATAACGGAGCAATAATGACAGAAACCGCTAACATTGTAAAAAACATAAGTGTATCCGTTACAATAACTCCATACATCCCACCTAATACGGTGAAAACCATGATAGCTAACGTAAACATAATGATCATGAGGCTGAAATTAATTCCTGTAATTTCACTTAAGATTAAACCAGCACCAATAAAATCAATAATTCCATATCCAAATAAACCTATAATCATTATAACAGTTGCTACAACACTAACTGGTTTACTGTTAAATCTTTTTTCAAAAAATTCCGGAACGGTTAATAGCTTCATTGCCCTCATTTTTCTTCCAACGTATAAGATCGAAATTAACGTTCCTAGCCAAGCACCAAACGAACCTAAAGTAGGGATAACAAGTGGTCCTTCGGCATACGCTTGTCCAGCTATTCCCATTAAAGAAACCGAACTTAAATATGTTGCAGCTAATGTACCAACGATTAATAATGTAGAGCCTTTTTCACCCATTACATAAAAATCTTTTTGGTTCCTTACAAACCTTGTGACGATTACTCCAACTACTACATATAGTAGTAAAATTCCAAAGAAAATAATTTGTACCATTACGCTCACTTCCTATAATTTATGATGTTGTTATCATTTATAAAATGTTGTCTCTCAATGATCTTTATTAAATTCACTATTACTGGAATACCCCTCGGATTGTTTCCTTTCTAATTCCTTAATCACAGGAAGGTATTCTTTCCTTAAAATGATTAAAACAATAATTGCAGCTAAAACTGTAGCTATTATTGCATTAGCAAACAATAATACAACATGCATATTCATCGATTACTTCAACTCCTTGTATTTTGAATGATGATGGATCATTTGCATTTTCCATGCAACATGATTGGTTGCGCTCTCATTTAATATTTTTAAAATGATCGAAAACGGATAAGCTCTCTCCTTTCTTGTAATTGAAATTTCCTCATTATCACTACATGCAATATGCATACCAATAAAACATATAATTCTTGCAATTTTTAAGCTAACAATCACCAATTATTCAAAAGATATTGACTATTTCTTCATTAAAAGGTAAACTAAGAATCTAAATAGATTCGAATGAATTTATATCAACTCATTATCTCGGCTCATCTTTGCGCATGATGAACCCATTTAGATTCATTAAAATCGGAGTGAAGTGATCATGGATCGATTTTTGATGCTTTATGAGGAAAATCCTCGGTTTTTTACTAATATTTTAGATTCTATTAAAGATGCAATTTTCATTTCCGATGAAAAAGGACAAGTGCTCTGGATAAATAAGACGAGCGAAGAAATATTAGATATTTCTAAAAACGAAATTATTGGAAAAAATGTTCAG
>Ga0079226_10005096_pt1 | contig 10046 bp, 5 predicted proteins | sample Poulit2014_FD_76345 | JGI IMG/M metagenome (GOLD analysis project Ga0079226, IMG submission 76345) | Agricultural soil microbial communities from Georgia to study Nitrogen management - Poultry litter 2014 | ecosystem: Environmental > Terrestrial > Soil > Agricultural land | place: USA: Georgia... | reverse complement strand
TGAACTGTGTCGACCGGCATGTTGATGCGGGGAACGGTGAAAAGGTCGCCCTCTTCTTCGAGGGTGAACCGGGAGACCGCCAGGCCGTCACCTACGCAGACCTGCAGCGCCGGGTCGCACGCGCAGCACACGGGCTCACCGCACTCGGCATCGAAGCGGGCGACCGGGTCGTGGTGTACCTGCCCGTGCTCGTCGAAACCGTCGTGATCGCCCTCGCCTGCGCGCTGCCGCTGCTCGCCGGACTCGCCCTCCTCGTCGGGGGAGCCGAGCTGTCCCGGCCCGCCGCAGCCCGGACCGGGCTGCTCGTGGCGCTCGCGACCCTCGTCCTCACGGCCGTCGCCTGGTGGGACGGGGCCGTCGTCGACCTCCCGTGGCTCCCGGCGCTCGGGCTCCGGCTGCACCTCGCCCTCGACGGCATCAGCGGCCCTCTCGCCGTGCTCTCGGGCCTGGTGACCGTGACTGCGTGCACCACCGCGCTCGGCGGTGCCCGCCGCCGACCGGAGGGAGCGACCTTCATCGGGTGCGTGCTCCTGACGCTCGCCGGGGCCGTGGCCACCTTCGCCGCACGTGACGCGGTGCTCTTCGTCGTCGCCTTCGAGGTCGTGCTCGTCCCGATGTGGGTGCTCATCAGCCGCTTCGGCGACCGCCGCGACCCGGAGCGGCGGCGCGCTGCCGGTGCCCGCTTCGTGCTCTACACCGCCTTCGGGTCGACCCTCATGCTGCTCGGCGTGCTCCTCCTCGTCGCCCGGGCCGGCACCGCCGACCTCGGCGAGCTCGGACGGGCCGCGGGCGAGGGCATCGACCCGCGCACCCAGGTCGTGATCGCGGTCCTGCTCACCATCGGCCTGGCGGTGAAGGTCCCGGTCTGGCCGCTGCACTCCTGGCTCCCGCTCGCGCACACCACCGCTCCCACCGCCGGCTCGATGCTCCTCGCGGCCGTGCTGCTGAAGATGGGCACCTACGGCATCATCCGGCTGCCGCTCGCGACCGTCCCGGACGGCTTCGCGCGGATCGCGCCGGTCCTCGGCGTCTGCGGCGCCATCGGCATCATCTGGGGCGGCCTCGTGTGTCTCGTCGAGCGGGAGCTGAAGCGCCTCATCGCCTTCTCCTCGATCGCCCACATGGGCTTCGTCGTGCTCGCACTGGCCACCGGCACCGCCACCGGTGTCGCGGCCGCCCTCTACGGCAACATCGCCCACGGGGTGGTCTCCGCGCTGCTCTTCCTCGTCGTCGGCGGGCTGAAGCACCGGTGGGCGGGGGACGACCTGACCCGACCGCGACGCGCGCTGCGGGAGCACGCGCCCCGCACGGGTGTGCTGCTCATGGTCGGTCTCGCGGCCGGCCTCGGCCTGCCCGGGCTGGCCGCCTTCTGGGGGGAGTTCACCACCGTGGTCGCCGCGCTCGACCCGGCAGACGGGCGACCGCACCTGCTCTTCGTCGGCTGCGCCGCGGCCGCCGCGGTCGGCGGTGCGCTCGCCGCCGGGTACTCCCTTCGCGTGGCCCGGCTGGTCTGGGTGGGTGAGGGCCACGAGGCCGGCGCCGCCGAGGGGCACGGCTCCGACGAACGGGACGGGATCACCACCGAGCTGGGCTCCACCGAGCTGCTGCCCGGATTCGTGCTCGCGCTCGCGATCGTCGTGCTCGGGGTCGCGCCCGGCCTGCTGCTGGCCGTGACCGACCCGGCGCTGGCGGCGGTGGTGGGCCGATGACCACGCTGACCTCGCTCGCCGGGGCGCCCCGGATCGACCTGCTGGTCGCCGCACCCGTGCTCGCGCCCGCGATCGGGGCGGTGCTCGTGCTCGCCCTCGACGCGCTGTGGCCCCGCCGCCGCTGGCCCGCGGTCCTGCTCGGCCCGCTCGCCCTCGTCGTGGCGCTCGCCGCCTCCGTCGTCCTGCGGCTGCGCGCCGGGACCGAAGGGGGACTGGCGACCGTCTGCCTGCCGAAGGACCCGGCCCTCACCGTCGCCGGGTCGACCGGTGACGTCACCGACTGCCTGCTGCGCCTGGACGGCTCGGCGACCCTGCTCCAGGGCCTCGCCGCAGCAGCCGGGCTGGCCGTGCTCTGGTGCCTCGTCGGCCCCGTCGGGGCGGCGCCACCCGTCGACGACACGCACGCCCCGGGCCGGCACGACGCCGGCCCTGGCGTCGACGCCGCGCTCCTGCTCACCACCGTCGCCGGCGCCGCCGTCGTCGCGGCCGCCCGGGACCTCGGCACCTGGCTCGTCGGGATCGAGCTGGCCACGCTCCCGATCGTCGCGCTCGCCGTGCTGCGCGGCCACCGGCGCGACAGCGGGGCGATGCACCTGGTCACGACCTCGGTGACCTCCTTCGCGATCGCCGTCGTCGGCGCCGGCCTGTGGACCATCGGGACCGGCACCATCCGCCTGGACGAGGCCGCTGCCGCCACCCCGGCACAGGACCCCGCGAACGCCGCCGTCATCGCCCTCGGCGCGACGCTGCTCGTCGCCGGGGTTGCCTTCAAGCTCTCGCTCGTGCCCTTCCACGCCTGGGCCCCGGCCACCTACCCGCGCTCGGGCGCCGTGGTCGCCCTGCTGCTCGCCACCGTCTCCAGCGTCGCCGCCCTCGGTGGGCTCGTCGCCGTCGTGCGCGCCGCAGCCGACGTGACCGACCTGCTCACCCCCCTCCTCGGGGTGCTGGCGGTGCTCTCCATGCTCGTCGGTGCGGTGCTCGCGCTCACCGCGGGGGATCCCCTTCGCCTCATGGCCTGGTCCGGCGTCACCCAGGCCGGGTGGGTGCTCGCCGCGCTCGCCGGTGGTGACGTCGACGCGGCCGTCGGCTACCTCGCCGTGTACGTCCTCGCGACCGCCGCCGTGCTGGCCGTGATCGTCTCGCTCGCGCCGGACGGGCGCCGCAGTCTCGAGGACGATCGCGGGCTGGTGCGGCGCCGCCCCACCCACGCCATCGTGCTCGGCATCGGGCTGCTCACCCTCGCGGGGCTGCCCCCGGGCGTCGCCGGGCTGCTGGCGAAGATCGCCGTCCTGGCGCCGCTCGCCTCCAGCGGCACCTGGTGGGTGGCGCTGCCCGCCGTGGCCGCCGCGGTCCTGGGCATCGCGGTCTACCTGCGCTGGCTGGCCCTGATCGTCACGCCGGTCCGGGCACCGAGGGAGGTCGAGCCCGCCGGCCGGGCCGCCACGCTCGTCGCGGTGCTCACCGCGCTCGTCCTCGTGGCCGCGACCCTCGTGCCCGTGCTGCTGCTCGGGGCGGGAACGTAACGGCCCGGTCAGGCGTTGACGAGGGCATGCACAAGCACTTCAACGGTCTGAAGACCGCTGGCCTGCTCGGCGGCATCTTCGCGCTGCTGCTGATCGTCGGCGCCCTCATCGGCGGCGGCAAGTTCCTCTGGGTCTTCGCCCTCATCGGCGTCGGGACCACCGCCTACTCCTACTGGAACTCGGACAAGCTGGCGATCCGGGCCATGCGTGCCTACCCGGCCGACCCGCAGCAGTTCCCGCAGATCCACCGCATCGTCGCGGAGCTGAGCCAGCGGGCCGGCCAGCCGATGCCGAAGCTCTACGTCAGCCCCACGCAGGCGCCGAATGCCTTCGCCACGGGCCGCAACCCCGACCACGCGGCCGTCTGCTGCACCGAGGGGATCCTCGCGCTGCTCGACGAGCGGGAGCTGCGCGGGGTGCTCGGCCACGAGCTGATGCACGTCTACAACCGGGACATCCTCACCAGCTCGGTCGCGGGCGCGATCGCCGGCGTCATCTCCTCGCTGGCGATGATGGCCATGTGGTTCGGCGGCGACCGGGACCGCAACCCGATCGCCGCGATCGCCGTCGCGCTGCTCGCCCCCGTGGCCGCGATGGTCATCCAGATGGCGATCAGCCGCACCCGCGAGTACGACGCCGACGAGGACGGGGCGAGCCTGACCGGTGACCCGCTGGCCCTGGCCTCCGCCCTCGACAAGCTCCAGAACGGCGTCCAGCGGGCCCCGCTGCAGCCGACCCAGCAGCTGCAGAACGCCTCGCACATGATGATCGCGAACCCCTTCAGCGCGAAGGACGTCTCCAAGCTCTTCTCCACCCACCCGCCGATGGACAAGCGCATCCTCCGGCTGCAGGGGATGGCCCGGGGCCCGCAGCAGCCCCGCTGACCGACTCCTTCGCGGGAGCCACGGGGGATCCGGTCACATGTTCTGCTCGCCGGAGCGGATCGCCTCCCGGATGCGGGTGTAGGTGCCGCAGCGACAGATGTTGCGGATGCCGTCCAGATCGGCCTCGCTGATCGCCCGCCCCTCGCGGCGGACCTTGCGCACGAGCGCGACCGCCGCCATGATCTGGCCCGGCTGGCAGTAGCCGCACTGCGCGACGTCGTGCTCGATCCACGCCTCCTGCATCGGGTGCAGGTCGGCGTCCACGGTGTCGGCCAGACCCTCGATCGTGGTGATCTCGTCGTCTTCGGAGATCTTCTCCACCGGGACCGAGCAGGGGTTGACCGCCTTGCCGTTCAGGTGCGACGTGCAGGCCTTGCAGACGTTGATGCCGCACCCGTACTTCGGTCCGGTGACTCCGAGGACGTCTCGCAGGACCCACAGCAGGCGCACGCCCGGCTCGACGTCGACGGTGACCTTCTCGCCGTTGAGGACGAAGGTGTGACTGGACATGAAAGCGCTCCTCAGTAGGTGAAGTTCAGGCCGTTGGTCGGCGACTGCGGGACCGGGGGCACGAATGGCTTCGGCTCGAAGGCGACCGGGTCGGCGTGGTTGATCGGGAACTCGGTGGGCATCTTCCCGGTGGCCCGGGCGTACGCGCAGGCGATGGCCGCGAAGCTGGCCGCGACCCCGGCCTCACCGGCGCCTCCGGGCTGGCCCTCGTCGGAGGGCATGACCTCCACCTGCAACTCCGGTGGGGAGTTCCACTGTCGCGTGTAGAAGTAGTTGTCCCAGCTCGCCTCGAGGAAGTGTCCCTCCTCGAAGTGACAGCTGGAGGTCAGGGCGAGGGCGATGCCGTCCATGACGCCGCCGAGCATCTGCGCCTTCAGCCCGGTCGGGTTGATGACCAGGCCCGCGTCGACGGCGAAGACGGCCTTGGTCACCCGCGGACCCGCGACGCCGGCGCGGATGTCCCGGTCGACCGTCTCGGGCCTCGTGTCCAGCTCGACGAGGCACGCGGTGACGCCCTTGTACTCCTTGTGGATCGCGACACCCTGGGTGATCCCCTCGGGCAGGTCCCGGCCCCACTCGCCCACCTCGGCCACCCGGTCCAGGGCAGCCTCGGCGCGCTTGTTGCGCAGGAAGGAGCGACGGAAGGCGACCGGGTCCTTGCGCATCCGTCGCGCGAGCTCGTCGACGACCAGTTCGTTGGCAGCGCGCACGTCGGGTGAGTAGATGTTGCGCATGCTGCCGGTGTTGAAGCGGTCGTCCGTCTCGGTGAGCAGCTGGGTGACGACGCCGAAGTTGTACGGGACCTCCTGGGTGAGGGTGAAGATGGTCTCCGAGAACGTGAGGTCGCCGACGGGCAGCTTCGCCGCCAGACTGGTGATGATCTCGCCCAGGCCGTGACCGAAGTCGGTCTTGACGCTGGTGTGCCGCTGCTCGAAGGAGAGCACCTCGCCCCCCAGGTGGGTGGCGCGCACCCGCGAGGTGCACATGGGGTGCAGCCGGCCCTGGCGTGGTTCGTCGGCCCGGTGCCACATCAGCTTGACCGGCTTGCCCATCGCCTTGGAGATCCGCGATGCCTCCAGGGCCGCGTCGTAGAAGAGCTTGCGTCCGAAGGACCCCCCGCCCTGGGTGACCTCGACGGTCACCTTCGAGACCGGCAGGCCGAGCTCGGCGGCGATCGCCTCCTGGGCGACGACGGGGGACTTCATCGACCCCCAGATCTTCGCCGAGCCCGACCGCACGTCGGCGATCGCGCAGTTGGGCTCGAGCGAGGAGTTGCTGCGGAACCGGAAGGTGAACTCGGCGTCCACCTGCTTGGCCAGCACCGGCACCTTCGGTACCGCCATCGGCAGCTCGGCCTTCTTGAGGTTCGCCAGGATCGAGGCGTCGTCCTCGCCGGCCAGCCGCCCCCCTTCCCACTGCACGTCCATCTTGATGATGGCGTCGATGCACTGCCCGAAGGTCTTGGCGCGCACGGCGACCCCCGTGGGGATCGTGGCCACGTCGGTCACCCCCGGCATCGCCTCGATCGCGGCCCGGTTGCGCAGTCGCACGGGGGATCCGTTGTGCGTGGGCGGGCGAGCGACCATCGTCGGAAGGGCGTGGGGCACGTCCAGGTCCATCGCGAAGACCTTGGCCCCGGTCACGGCGGCGCGGGCATCGGTGCGGCCCTGCGGGCGACCGATGACGGTGTGCTCGGAGCGGTCCTTCAACGTGGCCTCGGCCCGGACCGTCTCGGCGACCGCGGCCTTGACCGACAGCTCGCCGTAACCGATGCTCGCGCCGGTGCTGTCGGTGATGAGGCCGTCCTTGGCCTTCAGCGCGTCGACGGTGTCACCGAGGACGGTCGCGGCGGCCTTGAGCAGACGCTGCTTGGCCAGCGCGGCCGCCACGCGGATCGGGGTGTAGGTCGAGATCGTCGTGTTCGACCCGCCGGTCAGCTGGTTGAACTGCAACTCCGGGCGGGCCTTGGCCAGGGTGACGTCGACCTTGTCCACGGGCAGGTCCAGCTCCTCGGCGATGATCATCGCGCTGGAGGTGACGATCCCCTGCCCCACCTCGGCGCGCGGTAGCGCGAAGGAGGCACGACCGTCCTTGCCGATCGTGACGGTGATGAGGTTGGCGGTGGGTTCGGCCGCCAGGGTCAGCAGGTCGTTGAGGTCCATCACCTCGGGAACCTGTGGTGGTGTCGGGACGACGGCCCGGGCGGACTCGCTGCCCAGGGACATGTCGGCGGCGGTGGCGAGCGTGGCACCGGCCAGCACGTATCCGATCAACGACCGCCGGCTCGGGCCGACGGGGGTCGACTCGGTGGAGTGGACATCGGTCATGGGGACCCTCCCGGTCTGGACGACGCTGTCTTCGGCTGACGTCAGTAGACCGGATCGGCGCGGGTTCCGCGCGGTGAGCCGGCCCACGATGTCCCGGCCAGATCTGTGCAGTCCGCACAGCCGGTCAGCAGGTGCCCGCCTCAGCCGAGGCCCAGCGAGCGGGCCCGCAGGGCCAGTGCCAGACCCACCTCGGGGGGCTCCTCCAGGAGCCGGTGGCCCGTGAGGGCAGAGATCCGACGCAGGCGGTTGAGCACCGTGTTCCGGTGGCAGGGCAGTGCGGTGGCGGCCCGACTGGTGGACCCTCCCGCGGCGACCCACGCGTCGAGCGTGTCCACCAGCTCCGACTGCTCGGCCTCCGGCAGGTGGGCGAGCGGGCCCAGCCAGTGCTCGACGAGGCGAAGGGCGACCTGCGGCGAGCGCAGCAGCAGCGCCGGTACGAGTTGGTCGTCGTAGGAGGCGATGCCCCTGCCGGGGGCGTGGCCCTCGGCGGCCATCCGCGCCTGGTCGAAGGCCAGATCGACCTCGGCCAGTCCGTGGCACACGGCCGAGACGCCACCCTCGAGGGTCGCTCGCGAGGTCAGCGCGTCCAGCACCGGCCGCGGGTCGCCGTCCTCGGGGAGGACGACGAGGCCGACGACCTCGCCGCTGGACCGGGACTGCCACGCGGTCGTGGCCCCGAGGGAACCCAGGAGCGGGTCGACCACGTCCATCGCCTCCTGCAGCGTGCTGCCCGTGACCACCAGGAGGACGGGGGCGTCGACCGGCACGTCCATCGTCCGGGCCACCTCGTGCGCGAAGGCCTGCTCGCGGGCGCGGCCGGTGAGCAGGCCCTCCCACAAGGAGGCCATCCGTTGTGCGTCCGCCTGCAGCAGCTGCAGCTCGGTGTGGCGGTAGGAGCTGGCGACCTCGGCCGAGGACTTGTCGACGCTGGCCCAGAGCCAGACGCCGAGGTCGCGGAAGCTCTCGGGGTCCAGTGGTGGGTCGGCGATCTCGACCAGGTCCTCCCAGATGAGGCGCCCACCGATGCGGAACGAACGCAGCACGTCATCGAGCGGTAGGCCCTGCTGGGCGCGCAGCCGTCCGGTCGCGCGGGCCGCGTCGAAGATCGGGTCCAGCTCGTCGACCGAGGTCAGGCTGCCGTCGGGCCGGACGGCGAGGACGAGCATGTCGAGCACGCGTTCGACGTTGTCGTGGCAGGACCGCCACAGGTCCTGCGGGGGGACCACGCCGGTGTCGTCGTAGGGCGCGTTCTCGGTGGCGATGGTGGCCACGAGGCGCCGGGTGATCGGCTTCACGCGGTGACCACGGGCGTGCGTGAGCAGGTGGGAGAGCGCTCCGCTCGGGGAACTGGTGCTCGTGTCGACGTCGTCCACCGCACTCCTCATCGCACAGTCCGGCCACTGTAGCGCGGGTACGGCGACACATCATGTGGTCCGGGTGACAGGATGCACGGGTGCCCTCCCTGACCCGTGCCGAAGCCCTCCACCGCGCCGACCTGCTGACCGTCACCCGCATGGAGGTCGAGCTCGACCTGGACGCCGGGGCGGAGCACTTCGGCTCGCTCACCCGGATCCACCTGGCCGCCACGGCGGGCGGGGACAGCTTCGTCGACATCGACCCGGTGACGCTGCACCGGGCGAGCCTGGACGGCACAGACCTCGACGTGACCGCCCTCGCCGACCGGCGGCTGCCGCTCACGGTCACCGCCGGCGAGCACGTCCTCGAGGTGAGCGCGACGATGGCCTACAGCCACGACGGCACCGGCCTGCACCGCGCGAGCGACCCCGCGGACGGGCAGGACTACGTCTTCAGCCACCTCTTCCTCGACGCGGCGCCCTCGGTCTTCGCCTGCTTCGACCAGCCGGACCTCAAGGCCCCCTACGCGGTCTCGGTCAAGGCACCCTCGGACTGGCAGGTCATCGGCAACGGGCCCGGGCGGATCGAGGACGGCGGGGTGTGGCACCTGGCCGAGACCAAGCCGCTCTCGACCTACTTCGTGGCGCTGTGCGCCGGCCCCTACGTCGGGGTCCACGAGGAGCACGACGGGATCCGGCTCGGGCTGTGGGCCCGGGCCTCGCTGGCCGAGGAGCTGCACCGGCACGCGCCGGAGATGCTGGCGGTGACGAAGTCCAGCTTCGACTACTTCCACTCGATCTTCGACATCCGCTACCCCTTCGGGGACTACGACCAGGTCTTCGTCCCCGAGTTCAACGCCGGCGCGATGGAGAACCCCGGGTGCGTCGTCATCCGCGACTCCTACCTCTTCCGCGGGTCGGTCGGGCGCGACGAGCTGCTCACCCGGGCCAACACGATCAGCCACGAGCTCTCGCACATGTGGTTCGGGGACCTCGTGAGCCCGCAGTGGTGGGACGACCTGTGGCTCAACGAGTCCTTCGCCGAGTACATGGCCCACCGCTGCCTCGTCGCCGCCACCGGGTACACCGAGGCCTGGGTCGACTCCACGATGGCCCGCAAGTCCTGGGGCTACAGCGCCGAGCGCAAGCCCTCCACCCACCCGGTCGCCGGCTCCCCGGCGCCGGACGCGAAGTCCGCGCTGGCCAACTTCGACGGCATCTCCTACGCGAAGGGGGCCGCCGTCATCCGCCAGCTCATCGAGTTCATCGGCGACGAGGCCTTCCTCGCGGGGATCCACGAGTACCTGACGGCGCACTCCTACGGCAACGGGACGCTCGCGGACTTCCTCGCCGCGATGGAGCGGGCGAGCGGGCAGGAGCTGGCCACGTGGAGCCGGGCCTGGCTGGAGACCGCCGGCGTCGACGCCCTCGCCCTCGAGCGGGAGACCGGCACCCTCGTGCGGACCGTGCCGGAGGGCCACCCTGCCGACCGGCCCCACGCCATGGACGTGGCGACCTACGAAGGGGGCGTCGAGACCTCCCGGGTGGCCGTGCAGGTGGCGGGGGAGCGCACCACGGTCGAGGGACTGGACCTCGAGGCCCCCCTGGTCCTGCCGAACGCCGCCGACCTCACCTGGGCCACACCGCTGCTGGACGACACCTCGCTGGGGTCGCTGCTCGCCCAGCTGCCGCGGATGAGCGACGAACGGGCCCGCGCGGTCCTGTGGGTCGCGCTGCG
>Ga0079226_10005095_pt1 | contig 10046 bp, 9 predicted proteins | sample Poulit2014_FD_76345 | JGI IMG/M metagenome (GOLD analysis project Ga0079226, IMG submission 76345) | Agricultural soil microbial communities from Georgia to study Nitrogen management - Poultry litter 2014 | ecosystem: Environmental > Terrestrial > Soil > Agricultural land | place: USA: Georgia... | reverse complement strand
TGATTTCAAACAAGGCTCTACGAGAGCTGCATCTTCAACTTCAAAACTTAACATGCCACCACGTCCCGGATAGTAGACTTCCGTCACAAGAGGGTGTGTGTTTAAATAGGCTACTAATCGGGTAGCATTTTCTTCATGTTGCTTCATACGTAATGCGAGAGTTTTCATTCCTCTTATTAAGCTCCAACTATCGTACGGTGCTAACACAGCGCCAGTTGAATTATGAAGAAATGCAATTTCCTCAGCTAATTCCTCATCATTAACAATGACAAGACCAGCTAACACATCATTATGGCCTGCTAAATATTTCGTCGCACTATGAATGACGACGTGAGCGCCTAACTCAAGTGGCCGTTGAATATATGGTGTAAACAGCGTACTATCAACGATGTGTAAAATCTGATGTTCATTTGCAATCGCCGAAATCTTTTTGATATCAACTGTCTGCATTAACGGATTCGTCGGTGATTCAATGAAAATCCCCTTCGTATTCGGTTTGATCAATTTTTCAATATCCGCTTCATTTTCACCATCCCAATACGAAAATTCAAATCCATACTTTTCACGAAACACTTCAAATAATCTGAAGTTCCCTCCATAAATATCTCGAGATGAAATAAAGTGTGAACCTTGTTCAAAAAGCGCAAAGACGAGTTGCACAGCCGCCATTCCTGACGAAGTTGCGAATGCTCTTATACCACCTTCTAACTGCGCTACCGCTTCTTCTAATACGTCCCGTGTCGGGTTACCTGTACGACTGTAGTCATATCCATCTTGCAATCCGAGTTCCTCATGACGAAACGCAGTCGAAAAATAAATTGGTGTACTAACTGCGCGATGATGTTCGTCTCTTCTGTTACCCATTTGTACGAGTAATGTTTCTGTTTTACAACGCCCGGTCATTTTGTAATCCCCCTTTAAATATAAAAGAGGCACCATTCAGTTATGAACATCATGAAAAGTATTACTTATCATGATTGCTCATCATTGAAAGATGCCTCTAGTCGTCTAGTCAGCAATTATTTAATTGTTTAATGAATCACGCCTGCTTTATTTTTATAGCACGATTCTCGTTCTAGTCTCTGTGGATGTTGTTACTGTACGTAAAAGTTTATTTTTCCTTTGTTTTATATTTTCTTTAGTCTAGTCATTACGTTCGTTGTACAGCTTGTGAAAAGCGTTTTTTCTCCGTCGTATCTATTTGTGTTACTTTTCCATTATGAATTGTAATGACAACCGATCCGAAATCAATATCACGTAAACCTTTTTTCAAATACTCAACCTGTTCCACTGTTAATTTACTCACCATCTCATCTCCCCTTTTTCTATTCTAAAAGTACAACTCGTTTACAAATGAAAAAACTATTAATTCAAAAGGAGTTTGTTCACTTTGTAAATCACTATGTCTGAAAGTAAGTAGGAGAACATTTCACTGGTTGACCAATATGAAATACAAAAAACCTCTCCTTACTAAATAAGAAGAGGTTACTACGTTTGATCGTCTCTTCTTATCTTTCAGCTTTTGTTGCTTGCAGGAATTGGCACAGTACTCAAAAAGTCTGTTGCCGAGGTTTCGTAGGGCCCGTCCCTCCACCTCTCTGGATAAGAATGTTTTTCCAATATTTGATTGTGAATATACTCTACACGATTTAAAAATAACTGTCAACTATAATCCTATAATTTCTAATTCAAGTTTACATTAAGCATTGCATTAACATTGATACTACAATGTTTTGACGCTATTGATAAGTTATCGTGTTGATTGACTATGTCCAGATTTATGTGTGAATTTAACGACGAATTTCTTCAGATTGCATCCATGTTACTTTTAGTTTTACACAATTATATGGACTAAATCTTATGATTCCATTTTGCATTTTTTACTATCGTAAATAAAATTACATTTCATTCATTTCGTATATTAAATTCCGAAATTTCACAGTAATATGAATAGATTCTAAAGGCATCACGGTTATCGATAAAACATTATCCTCTTTTCGCTTTATTATACGTATGGATTTGATCTAGTATACCTGAAAAGTTGAATAACCCGTTGATAGATTGATCTAACTCTTCATCAGTCCGTTTGAATTCTTCTGCTACCGATTCGATATTTTCAATCGTTTTTTGAAACGCAGTAAAAAACATTTGTCCCATTAGTATTGCCTCGTCATTCGCTTCTTGGGCTTTCTTGTTCACACTTAATGTTGTTTTATCATCTTTAATAACTCGTAAATTCGTGACGTGTTGAACAGCTTCAGCCGCATTTGCCATCTTCGTTGCCACTTTACGTGCGTATTTTTCATTATATTCAATTAAACTCTTTCCCATGCCTACTCCACCTATCTATTCACAAGTAAAAAATCGCTATTTTTCTATAAATTAGCATATTTACTTATACTAATCAAGAGGCTAAAATACTATCTTTCTTCAATTTATCCCTAATTGTGAAATACACCTATTACTATTGTCTTAATTGTTGCAAAAAACCGCGGCTAGATGCGATAAACCAATCATTTTATCCTGAAACTATATTATTTTTATGTAGCTAAATTTCCTTTTATTATTATTAACAATGTATTGACAGATATTTTTAATTTATCTATGATTAAATTCAAGCAGTACACTATACGAGGAGGAAGAGCATGGAATTTATTACAACGGAAAAGAAAAATGAAATCGCTTACGTCACTTTAAATAATCCGAAAGAGTTTAACACGTTATCTTTGCAATTAATGAAAGAGTTAGATTCAGTATTACAAGGCATCGGCGTAAAACGCGAAGTGAAAGTAATCGTGTTAAAAGGCTCTGAAAAAGCATTTTCAGCTGGGCACAGTTTACGCGAAATCCACGGTGGATCAAAACAAGACGTAGACTACATTTTCCGAAAGTGTTTTAATTTAATGCAAACAATTCGCGAAATACCACAATTAGTCGTTTCCCAAGTTCGCGGCGTTGCAGTCGCAGCTGGAGCACAAGTAGTTTCCATTAGTGATTTAGCTATCGCAAGTGAAGAGGCACGATTTGCTGTGCCAGGAATAAATAGCGGTCTATTTTGTAGTACCCCTGCCGTCTTTTTAAGTCGAAATATCGGACGAAAAAAGGCTGTAGAACTATTGTTTACCGGTAATCTAATGTCCGCAAAAGATGCGTTACATCACGGACTAGTAAATAAGGTTGTTCCCCTTGAAAAATTAGAAGAAGAAACAGAGACGCTTTTAAAAGAAATTACAAAACAAAGTTTAAACATTATTGAGCTCGGCAAAAGGCAATTTTACGAACAAATCCAAATGAATGATTTTGCTGCGCTTAATTATTCAACTGAAGTGATCACGTCAAATACAAAACATCCCGATGCCATTGAAGGAATCGATGCATTTTTTGAAAAAAGAACCCCAAATTGGCCTGAAGAAAGCAGGTAATTGCATATCAATGATGTATGTGATTCATTCACATACAATGTGTATGGTTACATGATACTGAAATAACCTTATAATATAGATTTGTTAGGCGTGTTTGCAGTATATCCTTGCTCTTGTTAACTGTGTTCTATGTTTATGTGAATTTATTTGTTCTTTTTGAATACAGCCGAATTTACGTGTAAATTTAATCCATTTTATACATATGTCTACAAATAATTTTGTGAGACTAAAAAAAATAGCCTTTTGTTCTAGCTTGTCATACCGAACATGGAGGCTATTTTAGATTATATCTTTAATTATTTAAAAGGAAGGTTGTTGCACTTCCCGCCAACTTAGTTTGGCTATTATACAGCTTTACTTAATGAAATAAATTTATTTCGCTAATTTATCTTTTTCCAAAATAGTTTCGACGAATTGATTTAGTTCATCTACAAATTCGTTAAAGTTTTCAGGTATAATTTCCTTTTTAAATGAACCGGACCCATAATGTTTTTCCACAGTCCCATCTGAAAATTGCAACCACAAACTCCAGCCATAGCCGTCCTCGTACGAAGCTGGGTCTTCATACGTGTAATTATCTTTCCATTCTTGCACATTATACTTTTTTAGAATAGTAAGCGCATCTTCTAATCCCTGAACGTTTTTTTCATCTTCTGATAAAATTCCCGAGCCGGAAGTCCATGGATCTAGATGAATAACTTGTCGATCAATATCGAGTGCTAATGTATGTTCGGTTGAACTATTGTTTTCTGTGAAGACAATTTTTATGACTTTTGATAAATCCTTCATTTCATCTGTTTGTGGCGCTTTGAATAATAAATATATATCGAAAAGATCTTCTCCAGTTAAATTCGTCGTGGCATTTTCTGTTGTTTTTTCATTAGCCGTTACTTCATCCTTCGGTTCATCATTTGTCGTTTGGCAAGCCCCAAGTAACAAACTTAACCCAATCATATAAATCATATATTTCTCCATTTCGCCAACCCCATCCCAACCGTCTAAACATTTAAATAGCCTCTTCGCTTATTCGATTAGTAGCATATATGCACCAGTACTATAATCGAAGTAAACTTTGAGGCTATTTTTATCTAATATTATAAATACTTTTTTCGTAAATTGCTCGGGCTGTCAGGATGAATATACCCTGGTCCAATATCATACACCGTTTTAGCGCCGGTTTGTCCTTCTCGATGCAAACGATGTGCTGCACGAGCATAAGCAACTAAAACACTTGCAGTGAACTCTGGATTACTTTCTAATTTTAAGCTAAACTCAACAACTTGATTGTTACCATCTCCTGTTTTACCACTATGGATGACGAAACCACCATGAGGCATCGCCGCGTGATCCCGTGCTAATTCCTCTTCAGAAATAAAATGAACGGCCGTGTCATAATCAGCGAAGTAATTCGGCATTGATTTAATCGTTTCCGCGACTTCCTCCGCATCGGCACCATCTTCTAATACAACATAACATTCCCGTTTATGACGTTCACTTGCTGATAACGTTGGATTATTACCTACGCGAACTTCATCCATCGCCTCTTCTGACGGTAGCGTATATTGCACTCCCGCCTTAACTCCTTCAACACGTCGAACCGCATCAGAGTGTCCTTGGCTCAACCCTTTACCCCAAAATGTATACGTCTCGCCTTCCGCTAAAACAGCTTCGCTCATCACTCGATTAATCGAAAACAAGCCTGGATCCCAACCGACTGATATCACGCTTAACGTATTACTTTCTTGCGCTACTTTATCGACCGAAGCATAATAATCGGGAATGTTAGCATGTGTATCAAAACTATCTACTGTATTAAACATCGAGGCAAATTGTGGCGTTTGTTCCGGCAGATCTGTAGCTGAACCACCACATAAAATCATCACATCAATTTTGTCACGATATTTTTCCGCCTCATCAATATGTAACGAGGGAATAGCCGGGTTAATCGTATCGACTTTACCTCGACGCGAAAATACAGCAACGAGTTCCATATCTTTTTGTTGAGCAATCGCCGCTTCTGCACCACGACCTAAATTTCCGTATCCAATTATTCCTACTTTGATTTTATCTGACATATCAATCCCACCTATAATTTATGCGAATTTACTCATTTTATCGTAACTTTTTTCGACCAAAAGTTCAATTGATGACATTTTCTTTCCTAATGCTTCTTTTTTATTATGGAGACTTAGTGACATTAATAATTAAGACAAACATTTACTGTGTATTAAACTCACTTCAAAAAAGGAACGTACGGTCTTATCCAGAGTTTGTGTATAATTTGTGAGTAACTTTTGCAAAATCCACAGGTTTCAATATAGATATCCACATTTGTGTTCTTTGTTCCACAATGTATTCACAAATAAGTGAAGAGATTCACAATTTATTCAAAGTTATTCACTTTTCTTCATTAATAGACAATATTTTTATAAATCTCTCATTATCGTTCCAATTAATCCAATGTATTTTATTATTAAGTTTTCCACCATCGGCATCTAATACAGCAACCTTTTCTTCATCACCTTTTTGAGAATAACCGATCCCGAGAATATAATGGTGAGAAGCGAACGTTTGGGGTGAGGAATTAAACGTAAATCTGAGAACTACGGGCATCCCTTTATCAATCGACTGACAATATGTACCGTATTGTCCACTTGCACGCTGTAAGTGAACCGTTAAGTTTTCCTCAGGGCATGTTTTACTGAAATAACGCATCATCCCTTTCTGCCAACGTCTTGCTGAAGTTCCCCATGGACGCGTTCCGATTTCTTTATATAATGTATTTATTAGCTGCACCGAGACAACTGCATCTGTCGTGTTTATTTCGGCATTTTGCTGTTGCATCATATATTGAACAATCATCGCTCCTGTCGTCGGTCCACATGCCGAGTTAGGATGATGTACCCCTGCTGCTCTTTGCCACAATCGTCGAATCGGCAATACGTTCTGTTCGTGTATTGGCTTGTAATTTGTTGTATTTAGTTGTGGAGTTTTTATCCATTTTCTAAATAAAAAGAGTAATAGCGAAACGGAAATCAACCAGCCTAAACGTCTAAATTTCATGCTGCTCATCCTTTTAAATTATTTTTCTAATTTTATTATGACAGATTTGAGCCGTAAAAAAATTACTTTTCGTGCTTTAAATCAGCTTTGCTATATGTAAAAATAGTATTTTTCAGTTTAAATAGGAAAAAAACCTCGCGTTTACTCATTTTCATTTTTATGATTGAGCATGAACGCAAGGTTTATTCATTTTAATGAATTATGGAAAAAATACCATTTGTAATACGAAGATTACTCCGAAAACATACACAATCGGATGTACTTCTTTTCCTTTACCACTAAATAGTTTAATTAACGGATACGTAATAAATCCAACTGCAATCCCTGTTGCGATACTTGAAGTCAACGGCATCATTAACACAACGGCGAATGTCGGAAATGCTTCATCGAACTTTTGCCAATCAATATTGGCAAGACCTGATAACATGTAGCTCCCCACAATAATTAATGCCGGCGCTGTAATCGCTGGTAAAGAAGAAATCGCCTCAATGATAGGAGAAAATAATAACGTCACGATAAACAGCACAGCGACAACAACAGTCGTCAATCCCGAACGCCCACCTACACTAACCCCCGAAGTAGACTCAACGTATGCCGTTGCAGGTGTCGTTCCAAACGTCGCACCGACTGTAGTGGCTACCGCATCAGCTGTAAACGCCTGACGCGCACGTGGTAATTTTCCGTCCTTTAAAAATCCAGCCTGTTCAGAAACCCCGATAATCGTCCCTGTCGTATCAAAAATAGTTACGAGTAAAAATGACAGGACGACCATATATAACCCATGTGTAAATACGCCACCAATATCTAAATCGAAGAAGACAGGCGCCGGAGGTAAGGAGGCTACTCCACCAATTTGAAGCATCCCCGTGAAATATCCAATCACCGCAGTAATAATCATTCCGATAAAAATAGCGCCTTTAATTTTGCGAGCAAGTAAAATTAGTGTAATAAATAGACCGACGATTGTTAGTACCGTCACAGGCTCACGTACATCTCCAAACGTCACAAGTGTATCAGGATTTGCAACAATCAAACCCGAAGAACTTAACCCTAAAAACGCAATGAACAAACCAATTCCAGCCGAAATACCGTATTTCAACGCATCTGGAATGGCGCTAATCAACAGTTCCCGGAACGAAGTAAACGTAATCAATAAAAATAATATACCAGCTAAAAATACCGTCCCGAAAACAACTTGATAACTAACCCCTTCTGTCGCTACGACACTTACAAAATAAGCGTTAATCCCCATTCCCGGTGCAATCGCAATCGGATAATTTGCCCAAAGTGCCATAATCAGCGTACCAATAACAGCTGTAATAACGGTCGCCATAAACACTTGATCAAACGGCACACCTGCAGCTGAGAGTACTGCCGGGTTAACAACAACGATATATGCCATCGTTAAAAACGTCGTGAAGCCTGCTACAATTTCTGTTCTGACGTTTGTTCCTAATTGTTGTAACTTAAAAAAATTAGACATATATTCCCTCTCCAATTTCCTTTATGATTTTGATGAGTCTCTATCATGATTCGACTAAATAAAACAAATATTATCCCGCAGAACATCATAAAGGAATTCATCTATTATTTCAAACGTTTTCATATTAATTTATATTGTTTGCCAAATAACAGATATTATAATGTATTCACTCGGTTAGTCTCATGAAATATTTTACTCGCAGGCTACACGACACAGTACGGTAATTAATTTTGGTACATCAATTAATTAAGACAGATTCCCCCCCGATTAGTTTAGATTGTGTACCTTTACCAACTACCCTATTGTTTGTTACACTAATAATGAAAGAAAATATGAAAGGATTGATTGTTTTATGCGTTTAGAAGGTAAAAAGATCGTAGCAGTTGTTGAGGCAGATTATAACGACTTAGAACATTGGTACCCAGTTTATCGTATGCGCGAAGAAGGTGCACAAGTTGATATTGCGGGACCAGAAGCAAACGCAACTTATAAAGGACAAAGTGGAATACCTGCAAAAACAAACACAGCCTTTTCAGACATAGATGCAAATGATTACGATGGTTTACTAATCCCAGGAGGATGGGCACCTGATAAATTACGTCGCTATCCCGAGTTACTAGAATTTGTTAGAGCGATGGATGCAGCAGAAAAACCAATCGGACAAATTTGTCACGCTGGTTGGGTACTCGTTTCCGCCGACATTTTAAAAGGTAAAAAGGTGACGAGCACACCTGCAATCAAAGACGACGTAAGAAACGCTGGCGCAACATGGATCGATGAAGAATGTGTCGTCGATGGACATATCGTCTCAAGCCGTCGCCCTGATGACATGCCAGTCTATGCGAAAGCTTTCGCTGATAAAGTCGCTGAATAATTTAACGGAAACCTTTTATTCAGCAGGCATACGTGATGTAAACAGAGAACCGTATAACGAGATTGATAAATTCAAATAATGAACGAAAAAAGAGCTAGTTGCCCTTTTAATGTCAAAATCTTCGACTATTAAAGGAAAACATAGCTCTTTCATCTTTATGGAAAAAATATAAAACAAAGAAGAACCAACTTGTTGCCGCAAACAGCGCTCCTATAACGTCTGTCATAAAATGCGCATCAAGAATAATCCTACTAGCCGCAATTAATATGAGCAAAATAGAATATACAACATAGCTACCTACTTTCACTAACTGACTCGAAGCGAATAAATATGTTAAATACATGATAAATAAAAGTAAAATAGTTGCCCGCATTGTGTGCCCACTAGGGAAGCTATACGACTGAATTTCCAGTTGCATATTAAACGCCTCAATATAACTTACCTCTTCACCTGGCCGCTCTCGTTTAATGACCATTTTCAATAAAAAGTTAACAATTACCCCACCGACAGAAACTGTGAAAAAGAAAAATAGGTTTCGCCATTGAAGTTTAATTAGTAAGACAAGGCCGATAATGACAGTCACAATTAAAATGATTTCACTCGAACCGAGCACGGAAACAACTTCCATCATTTTTAAAACAAACGGAGGAGACAGCCCATCCGCCCAATATCCGACAGATTCATCGATTAAAAATCCCGAATCGCCCGATGTTAATAATGTTACGATAAAAAACAAAAATAAAAAAACAGCCGCAGTAATTATGTACGATTTTTTACGTGTTTGGATTTTCAATCACCATACCTTTTATGAATTTTATAATTGTCTTTTAGTTTACTAGATTTGATAATGTTATACAATTGTTTTTTTGCTTGATAATTTTTTCGTTCATTAATCGAAGGATATGTTCCTTTATGTTAAGTCAGTAGCCGCATAGTCTGTAATTAAATATTTACCGGAGTTCAGCCCATTATTTGGTTAAAAAAGGATGGCATATAGCAGTTTGGTTGATAAATTATTAATTTATTATATAATGATAGTTGGTTCATAGATTCGGGGAATTAGCTCAGTTGGGAGAGCGCTTGCGTGGCACGCAAGAGGTCGTCGGTTCAAGCCCGATATTCTCCATCATACGAAAACACCTACAAGACCAAGCTTTGTAGGTGTTTTTTCTTTGTTTTAAGATTCAATTTTATAACGTGATTT
>Ga0079226_10005094_pt1 | contig 10047 bp, 9 predicted proteins | sample Poulit2014_FD_76345 | JGI IMG/M metagenome (GOLD analysis project Ga0079226, IMG submission 76345) | Agricultural soil microbial communities from Georgia to study Nitrogen management - Poultry litter 2014 | ecosystem: Environmental > Terrestrial > Soil > Agricultural land | place: USA: Georgia... | reverse complement strand
CCATTTTATCCTCCTAATATTTTATTTCTTCTCCTGACCAATCCTATTTATTCTTTAAATTCAGCAGATCTCCTTTCTCATTTATTAGGATCAGTTGTATTTATCACACCTATAATCTAGCACTTTTCTTACATTTTTTTTCTTTTGAAAAATGCACGAATTTAATGCATTTAAACAAAAAAATATTTCCAACAACTTGCACGATAATTGATGCAAGTAATTGAAAAAAATAAGAAAAGAAACTATTATATACTAACTTATATAGTTCAAAAGGAGAATTTATATGTTATCTAATCGTCAATTAAAAATTTTAGATTACTATCTAAATAACCCTGAAAAATTTATTGCTGCAAAAGAAATAGCAACCTTTTTTGATGTCAGTATACGAACAGTAAAAAATGAATTGAATGTCATCCGAAGAGTCTGTTCAGACTACCAATCCTTTGAGTTGGTATCACTTCCTAGTAAGGGAACTGCCTTAAAAATTAAAGATAATAACCAATTGGAAAAGGATATTGCTGAATTAAAACAAGCAAAAGATCAGTCTAATAATAAGGAGAGGAATAAGCAAAAAAATGCCATTATAAAATATTTACTAGATAAACACCTGCCTGTTACAAAGTACGATCTTATGTCCCATTTTTTTATTAGTGAAACTACCTTATACAATCGTATTATTGAAATCAAAGCTATTCTAAAAAAATATAATTTACTTTTAAAATACACGACAAATATCGGTTATGAAATAACTGGTAAGGAAATTGATAAGAGAACCTGTCTGGTAAAAACAGGACTTGATTATGAAACAATCAGTAATGATCCGGAAAATAAAACATTCATATACAATGTAGTAGCAGATACTTTCATCAAATATCAATATCACGTTAATGAAGAAACTTTACAAAATATTACTGCTCACATTTTCAGATCCTTACAACGAATTCAGCGACATCATTACATTGAAGAACCCAGTGATGAAAATGTTCTACTGACTACAGAATTTAAAATTGCTGATGAGATCCTGACGAAATTGATAAATAAGGACAGTATAAAACCGCAATATTATACCAATGAGGTTGGTTTATTAACACAAATTATTTTGGGAAAATTAAACTATACGGGTGATGATGCACTGAAACAAAATATTAATTACTTTATCGACCGTTCATTTGAATCAATTGACCAGAAGTTTTCAATTAACTTTAATTCAGTAGAAAATTTAAGATTACTGCTCGTTTTACATCTTATGCCTTTATTTTACCGTATTAAATCAGGTACCCAGTTAATTAATCCTATGGAAATGGAGATACACAAATCATTTCCTCAGGCTTACGATATTGCCCTTTACTTTTCTTTACTGATTGAAAAAGAGTTTCAGCTAATTGTTTCTAATAATGAAATCTCTTATCTGGCGCTTTACTTTAATTATGGTATAGATTCTTACCTAGTTTCTTCAAAAGGAAAAAAAGTTTTAATTATTACTTCTTTAAGAAAATCAGAGACTACCTTATTAAGGCATGAGATACTAAATCGTTTCTCGAAACGAATAGAGTCGATTGATTTTATAGCTCCTTCAGAAGTAGATATAATCAATAAAATTAGTGAGTATGACGCTGCATTTACAACTGAAAGTTCTCTTGCTAAATTCAAAAGTTCAATTTCCTTTATTAATCTTTTCCCAACTGAAAAAGATCTTAATAAAATTGAATTAGCCATCAATGGTTATAATAAAATTGATGACGTGCTAAATAAATTTAGTCCATCCTGCTTTTTTTGCGGAGAAGTTAAATCAAAAAAGCAGATCTTAAATATTATCACCAAAAATGCAACACAAACTTATCACTTAAGTGAAGATTTACTATTTTCAATTAATGAGAGAGAAAAATTATCCAGTACTTATTTTGGCAATGAAATAGCTATCCCACATCCCCTAACTCCAATTTCTGAAGAAACTTTTGTCTCTTTAGCTTTATTGCAAAACAGTATACGTTGGGACGAAAAAAATAATGTAAAAATAGTAATGCTTGTTTCAATTGGTAAAGACAGCCCTAAAGAACTACAATTCTGGTATTATCTTTCTTCATTTATTGATGACAGTAAATTTGCAAAAAAAGTTCTGGCTAAACCTACTTTTGACAATTTTCTAGAAACACTGAAATTATCTTTAAATGATAAATTTAAGTAAAAACCATCCATGCTAAATATATTAAATTAGTTAATGACCACTAAAAGCGCAATTGCTGATTTATTACTTCAAATTGCGCTTTTAAAATCCTATTATATTGACAATACTCCTGTGTTTGTAGTTACTGTACTACAAATGAACAAAATAGAATATATCCTGTGTAGAGAAAACATTAATTGATTATTATCCCTCTCCTTACATCACCTTACATTCGGTTCCCTATACTGTGGTTCAATATCTTGCGTAAACTGTATGGATACTTTTTCTTTATAATACAAGTTCATCCATCTAGTTACAGCCTTTTATAAAGTTTCAGCTCATCAGTGCAAATTTTTGTCTTGAACTTCTTTTAGTTTCCACGTCATCATGAACACTCATGTCTCTAACTAGCAGTTCCTACTATCAAGTTAGTAGCAATGATCCTTTTGTCATCAAGTTTTCACTTATACCATGTACACATCGAAAAAATCGACCAGGCTTATATTCGTCTGGTCGATTTTTTTAGTAGTTAAATTATACTTTACAACTATTACCTTCTGCTGTATCACCAAATCTTTCCCGCAAAGACTGTAAAGCTTCTCCATGAGAAAGACCCAACAATGATTTTTCTAAAGGACAGTCAACTTCTCGGTTTTTCGATGATTTTGCTAAAGGAATCAATTCTTCATATTCATAAGAAATTCCTAATTTATCCAAGACTTCTTTTCCTGGTTCTGACAACTGCTTGGTATAAATTTTTTCTACAGGTATCTGATCACTCAGATGAGCAACAACAGTCCCGACTTGATAAGCGTATAGTTCATAAACTTTACCTTCTAGCTTCTCACCATCGGTAAATATAAAATGAGCAAATTTGCTATGAGGGCTTTTTGTTTCAGAAAATACAGGAATATCGTTACCTTTTTCTGCCAGAATTACGGCAGAATATTCATTCATTTCTTTTTCAAAGTTCATAACTATTGTCTTTCCTTCCAAGCGTCAACAGCTTTTTTAAGTCGTTTGCAGCCTTCTTCTACCGTACTCTTTGGTGCAGCGATATTCATTCGTACGAAGCCGATCCCTTCTGTTCCAAAAGTTGCTCCATCATTCATTCCAAGTTTCCCATCTTCTTCAAATAGTTTTAATAGTTCAGCTTGTGAAAGACCTAATTCGCGACAATCAAGCCACATTAAATAAGTTGCTTCTGCCTTATGGAATTTAATTTCTGGAACATTTTCTTTCAGATACTTGTCCAAATAATCTAAGTTCTTTTCAAGATAGGCAACTTCTTGATCCACATAGTCATCACCATTTTCATAACAGGCGATAAATACATTCTGTCCAAAAACAGTACGCCCCATCCCCTTATTATTCTTTCTTGAAATGATATATTTATCCATCAGTTTCTTGTTTTCAATAATTACAGCCGCTGTGCGAACTCCCGCAACATTGAAAGCTTTGCCCGGGTTAATACCAGTGATTGTGATATCCGAAATTTCCTTAGATAAACTTGCAAACGGAACATGTTCATGACCACTGAAAGTGATGTCCGCATGTATTTCATCAGCGAAAACAAAGACATCATTCTTTAAACATAATTCTGCAATTTTTTCTAATTCTTCTCTGTTAAAACTTCTTCCAGTCGGATTATGAGGATTGCATAAAATAAACATCGTTGTTCTAGGATCAGCCAATTTCTTGTCCAGATCTTCAAAATCAATTTCAAAATGTCCATCATTATTAATCAGCACATTATTGACTAGTGTACGTCCATTGTCCACAACAGCTTCTCTTAATGGTGGATAAAGTGGAGTCTGACAAACAATTTTATCACCAGGATGAGTAAAAGCACGAATACAGAAAATATGAGCTGGAATAACTCCAGTTGCAAATTCAACAGAATCAGTTGAAATATCCCAATTATGGCGCCGCTTCATCCAGCCTTGTACTGCTGTATTAAATGCTGGTAATTCATAAGGGTAACCGAATACCGGATGTTCTGCTCTTTTTTCAGCTGCAGCAATTACTTCTTTAGCCACTTTAAAATCAGTATCGGCGATCCACATAGGTAGAACGTCAGAAGTATATTTAACTGGACTATACTTCTTGCAGTCGCTTCCGTGTCTGTCTACAAATTCATCAAAATTATAAGTGTGTTCGTTCAATTCTTTTCCCTCCTAAATTTTTTATAAAAGAACGATTAATATATAAGAAGAAATAACATTAGCTGCCCACCCACAAAGGATCGGCACCGTATTTCTTTTTATCAGATCTTCAACTGAGACGCCGGCTAATCCTGCAACAGAAATCATTGCTGCCGCAACAGGGGACAATGCTCGCCCCATTCCTGCAGCTAATTGCATTGGAACGGCAATTTGAAATGGCTGCAGACCTACTTGAGCCGCCATATCTGTTACTAAAGGACCAAATGCATACCAGCCAGCATTTCCACTACCTAAAATGATTACCGCCAGGAATGACAGCAAGCTTAACGCAATGATCGTGATCAGCTGAGCTCCTTGGATCTTGGCAATCTGATTAGCCAGTAAAGTAATTCCTCCAAGTTCGATCAAGCCTTTAGCAAATACACTGGCAGCAACAATTAAAGTAACAATATTTGCAAATGAATTTCCCATAGCTTTAAACATTACATTTAAACTATCCCCAATAGCTTTTGCTCTATCATTACCTGTCCGGAAAAATTCACAGATAAACGTTACAGCTACACCAATCACATTAGCAGTAAATACATCTAACTCGATGGTTGGAAAAGCAAGAGAACCAATAACTAAAAGTAATGGCAAGGCTGGTAAAAATGCATAGAAACCTGGTAACTTCTGACTTTTTACCTGTTCATCTTCTTTTACTTCTAAAGTTACTTCTTTTTCTGTTTCTTCTTCAATCTTTGAATCGAGACGTTTGAAATAAATTGACATTACGATGGCTACTGTAATAATTGTGATAATAGCGATAACCAGCTGATGTTTAACAAAATAGTCTCCTACACTCATATCGCTTACATTATCTGCTGCAAACATTACCGCCCCATCATTAACTCCCCAATCCATCGAACCAGATAAAAGAATAGCTGAAGCTGCACTTAATTTACTGATACCTAATCTTCTTAAAATGGGAAAAGTCGTTGCCATTAATAAAAGAGCCAATCCTGCATGACTTGTTATCATCATTTTTAAAATAATTCCAACAACATAAAGAAAGGCTAGAATAACATAAGGCATGTTTAATTTAAGTAGCGGCTTTGTAGCAGTATCTGCTAATTTAGCTGAAGCACCAATATGAGTCATCATAGCCGCATAACCTGCTACAACCATTAAATTAGTACCAACACTACTTAGTTGGTCTTTAAATTCATATCCAATAAAGCCAAAAATATCCAAGTAAATATTCCCTGATGAAGCTTCTTCTATAGGAGTATATCCTCTAGCAATTGCTAAATAAAAACTAATAATGATGCCGGCAACAAAGAATATTAAAATAGGATTATATTTTTTTAAAACTAATTTTGCACATATAAAGATAGCAATGATCGTAATTATTAAAGAAATTATTTGTTCCATTAGAACCTCCAAATTTTTATTTGTAGTTAAGCCACTTTGTTCTACCCTCCTCTAAAATTTTTAAATTATTAATTTCACCTCCAAAAAATAATTAATAACAGCTTTTCATTTAGCTTTTATAAAAAGCAAAAAACCCAAATTTCTCAAATTAATAAGAAATTTGGGTTAAGCCTAGTTTATAGTTACTCCCCATTGTTAAGTTAATTAGCGGCAATAAAAAAAATGTTATTTTGCAATTAATCATCAAAAATAAATAACTCTGCAAAATTTTCCTCGTTCAAGTCAAACGCTTGCAATAATTTAGGAATTAAAAAACTCCCTACACTTCTCTCACCCTTAATCACGCGATAAATAGTTGACGGTGCAACATCTATACGCTTAGCCAGTGAGTAGACATCGTCATCATATTCTTTCATATAATCGATTAAAGCGCTTTTGTTAAGTATTACTTTCATAAAACACCTCTCACCGCTTTATAACAACAATATATATTATTTATTGTTTATTAGCAACACTTTTATATAATTATTTTTGCTTTTGTTGCCAACAGGCGATATTCTTAAAGAAAAAGGAGAAGCAAATGAACTTAGGAGAACGGTTAAAATATGCTAGAAAGGCAAAAGATTTTGGCGTAAATCAACTGGCATTGAAAGCTGGAATAGACAGCTCTCAAATTTCACGATTAGAAAATGGCCAGTCTCAAAATCCTAAATTTAATACTATAAAAGATTTGGCAAATTCATTGGATATTCCTCTAGATTATTTTAACGATAAAGCCGAAAATAAAAATAACTTTAAATTAGTTTCCCATATCTGGGAAGATATAACCGACGAACAATTAGAGGAAGTTTTACACTTTATTGACTATATCAAATATAGAGATGATAAAAAAGCTGATAACTAGCACTGGAACAAAGCTAATTATTAGTTTTGGCTCTTTGTCAAATAGTATTGTTGAGTTCAAAACCTAAGAAAACCTCGAGCTGACCCGAGGTTTTCTTATACTTAAATGATTGTCATGATTCCTTAAATGAAATTATACTTTTAATAATCGTACTGTAACATCAGAATGATAGAATCTAATTTTAATATACTGAATATATTTCCTTTGCAAAGAGAGTTGTATTGTTCTACTGATTTTTCTTTTAAAGACTACCTTCTTTTTCTGTACGATTTGAATCCTTTCCATCGATTTTTGTTTCAATGCAATAAAATCAGTTAGTTTCCAGTTTTAATTGTTCCTACTTTATCTTCGATTTTCAAGAGTCGAGCTGCGTTGATCATGATGGTTTGTATAGTTTGCAGTATTGTCACTTTAGACTTGATCATCATTTCTAATCTCTATTTCTTTGAAAAAATTCTGGTCAAAATTGCTAAAGTCAGTATCGTTAACTATTCTTCTTGCCAATTTGATTCCGTCTTCGCTGCTCTACCCATACTTTCGATATGATGAGCTTGAATCATCTCCATATTTTTCTAAATCATAAAGTCATAAGAAATTTAGAAACATGATCAACTAAGGTTCGACAGCTAATATAAAATCAACCCAAAAATACTTTTCATTTCTACCCCTGCTCGCTGACTAAAAAACAGCGGGCTCCTTTTTTATGCCCGCTTTGCAAAAATATTTTTCTAAAGACTTATAATATAAAACTACCACAAATTCCTGCTAAAATTCCCATAACTAGAACACAGCCGCCAATTGTTATCAGATTTTTCCAAGAAAATGCTGGTTTTAAAATTCCCAAAGAGACAATACTTACGGCTGGCAAAGTAATCAATAGTGCTGCTGCCGGACCGCTGGTTAAACCTAGTCCCATCAGCACTTGGATAATTGGAATTTCGCCTGCTGTAGGGATCACGAACAATAGTCCTACAAATGAAAATAACAGGATTGCTAAAACTCCACTATTCAAGTTTCCGTTATTGATTGCTGGAAATAATAGTCCTTGCAGTGAACCCAGCAAGAAAACAATAATAATATAGGCTGGAATACTTTCAACGATCAGTTTTACTAAAGCTTTCAGCCAGCGAACCAATAAATTAGATCCGCTTTCTGCAGTAGGATCAAAAATTTCATTATCCGGTAGGTTGACTTCTTTAGTTTTAGAAAATTTACTGACAATCGTCGCTGTTATTAACACCGTAACAATTCCAAAAAGGATTCTGAAAAAAGTGAAGCGCCAGCCTAAAACAAAGCCCATAAATACCAGAGTTGCCGGATTTAACAAAGGATTGGCTAAGAAAAAGGCAACGATACTGTTTAAGGAAGCTTTCGCCCTTTTTAATCCAACGGCAACTGGAGCTGTGCAGCATGTGCACATCATAGTGGGTACTCCCAGTACCATCGCAAACACTGAATTTTTAAATTTGGATTCCCCCAGATATTTTCTAATCCAGGAAGTCGGAATCAGAACCTGAACCAAAGAACCCACAATAATTCCCAAAACCATGGCTTTCCATACAGAAGAAAAATAAGCCTGCGTAAAAGTCCATCCTGCTGTGATAGAAAAAGCGGGCGTTTTGCTACCAACATTTGCAATAATAGCGTCGCCAATTGTGTGGGTCGTTTTCGCATTGACTGCTTTAGTGAAATAAGGCGACCATTTGACATAATACAAACCTATGATAAGCACCGCCATAAATACAGTAAAATAAATAGCTAGTTTCCTTTTCCTAAGAGGTTGTTCTTTTAATTTTTCCATTTCTACACCTTCATTTTCATATAATCCTAATAATTATCTCACTAGCTTTTTCTTAATTCAAGCAAGAAAAAGAAACAATGATCCACAAGTTTCTACTGGATATTGCTTCTTTGTTATTATTTATTATTTTATAATCATCCATGTTGCAAATTGATATGATTTTTAATTTCTTCTATTTCCACAACTAAAACTTGAACCCCATAAAAAACAGCTATTGCTCATCCCACAATTCTTCTGTTTCAATAACTTTATGGTCACTATTTTGAATGGTATATTTCATAGACGGATTATCAGGATAAGCAGCATTCCCACCATAAGTAATCAATTCAGTAGTATCGCTTTTTTTGATAAATTCATCATAGCTGCCTCCAGCACCGCTTATGTTACTCCAATGAAGCAGGATGCGGTTGCCAGTATTTTCCTCTAAACTCCAACATGCTCTATCATAATTTTCCCAAGCAATCTCTTTGCTAACCTTATTTGACGGATTTTTAAAAGTCGCTTCATAAAATTGAATTGCTTCATCCATTGATGACCAGCTATTATTGTCTTGGACCGGCTGCTCCACAGCTTTTTCATTTACAATACTTTGAAAGGCAGTTTTTAAATCCTGATTATCTGTTTCTTTGAAATGCAAGGCTCCATCAGGCATTCCCTGATTTTGCATTGACACTAAAACAACAGGTTGATCTTCATGAAAAGCAAAAAAGTATACATGTTTATCCATATATTCAGCTGTCTCTGCATCAGAATAGACAGCAACAACTGAATAATCAGCATCAGCTGCTCCATTGTCTGACCATTTTACAGAAACTATCTGATCGTCAACAGCAATCGGTTCTCTTTTCTGATCGCCTAATACTTCATCTGGCAACTTTAAACCATAAAAATCTACACTATTTTGAGGTTGATACTCCTTATAAGTTTGATCCATAGTATCTCCCCACTGATTCATGAAAGCTTGAAGATGACTAGCTTTTTTACTGTTCCAGATATCTTCTGGCTCGCTACTGGAACTGCTATTCGTAGTCTCTTCTGATGAGCTTTGCCTACTAGAGATACTGTCACTTCCTTCACTTTTTTTATCATTGGAACGTGTTTCTGAAACTTTGATCTGCTTTTCGCTGGCATCCGTACTGGCCTTCTGATTCGTTCTGCAGCCTGATAAACTTAGCAAACAAAATAACATACCTAACCCTTTAATAACTTTTTTCATCTAATCACCCTCATATCATAATTAACGTATGAAACAATTATAAGATAAATCCTGTATTTAATAAATGACTTTCTATCTATCGTACAAACTACTTAACTTTACTTTTCAATAAAATTTATTTTCAAAAAGTGTATGCTAAACAAACACAATTCTCATTCAAATGGTCAAAAAGTGTTTAAAAACTCATATTGTTAGCTTATACTTGAAAGGTTATGTGCTTAAAAACTATATAGGGAGTATTTTAAAATGAAAAAGATTATTAAGTTAGGGACTATTCTTATTACAGCTTTTACACTAGCAGGTTTTAGTAGTGAAACAACTAGTGCAAGCGCACGATCCACAATTGCAGTTGCAAAGTCAAATACTTCAACTAAAAAAGTTGAT
>Ga0079226_10005093_pt1 | contig 10047 bp, 5 predicted proteins | sample Poulit2014_FD_76345 | JGI IMG/M metagenome (GOLD analysis project Ga0079226, IMG submission 76345) | Agricultural soil microbial communities from Georgia to study Nitrogen management - Poultry litter 2014 | ecosystem: Environmental > Terrestrial > Soil > Agricultural land | place: USA: Georgia... | reverse complement strand
TTTACAAGGACACATTTGATTTTCTAATCGGTTTTAAGTGACCTTGCAGACAAACTGTTCAGAAAAAAACTCCAAGGCCGGAAAAAGATGCCCGGTTTTCATACTCATGAATAAAGCGGGCTAGTTCTGAAGCCGACAAATGATCGGGTAATTACGTCCAACCACACACTGATCATTCATCTGAGAAAACTTGGTTTCGGTCCGCTGTCGGGATTTCTGAATAAGCTGAATTGAGGTTTGAATCCTTTTAGGCTTATTCAGCATGATGGCTAATAATCTTCAGATCGCTCAAGAATGCGAGTTCGTGCTGCATAGATAAATGCTGGTATGTCGATGCTTCTTTTAAAACTTCCAATATTCTTTCGTGTTCTCTTTTAGAATGTTCATTCTAAATTATTATGTTGTTGAAAAACTACTGATTACAGTTTAATGAACAGCTTATCTCTTTTTTTATATATCTGAATAATAACACACAATGAGTTAAAAGCTATAATTGTATATAAAAACATTTTTATCTAAGTTTGTTTTCTGTGTATTGAATCCAGTTGAGTAAAAACCGGATAGTTCTAAATCGACACATTTATTGTAAAGCTATTAAATCGATCAGGTATAAGTTATTTATGGGAGCTTGTAATAATAACCTAGCAAAAGAAGCAGATCTTAAGAGACGCTTACAATCAGGAGATAAGGAGGCATTATCCCAGATTTATTTTTTGTATTGGGAGAGCTTTTATGATACGGCTGTATTTTTGTTAAAAGACACTTATCTGGCAGAAGATGTGGTGCATGATGTCTTTTTAGCTGTTTGGAATGCCCGCAAAAGAATAACTGTACAAACATCCCTGAAAGCATATTTATCTCAATCTATACGTTACGAGTGTTATCGAATATTAAAAGAGCGGAGGAGATACGTAGATTGTGAAGACAGTCACAGTGAGCAGGGTGTCAACTCTGTTTTGGAGTATTTTGATTCGGTGGAACTGACGGATAAAATCCATAAAACACTCAATAGAATGCCTTCAAAATCTCAAAGAATATTTCAACTGAGTCGGGAAAAGGATCTTACCTATAGTGAAATAGCAGAAAAAATGGGCTTGACAACTAAGGCTGTCGAGTACCATATATCGAAGGTGTTAAGGGCACTAAGAAACGCAATTTATATTTTATTAATCTTATTTTTAGGGTAAAGGGGGAGTTATATCTCTATATTAATATAATGACAGTATAAGAGAGGCTTAAAGAGCACGGTGTTTATGGATGAAAACAGAAAGGAAAAAGTAGGCTTACGGATTTATGAACGATTGATGAGTAATATAAGGCGTCAACAAAAACTACGATTGATCCGTAGGGTCATGGGCGCTGCTATACTTTTATGTGCTTTTTCGCTTACTTCCTATTACTTTTATCTTAACCATACTTTTAATGGGACTAGTATTCATAAAGGATATCACTTGATAGCAGATTTCCGTGCAGGCTATCTCTCTTTGGACGGGCGGGATTCTATCAAACTCACAGACCTGCAAAAAGAGTCTTTAAACCTACCTGTGGAAGTTGTTGAAGAAGACGGGCTGATGGTTGTACGTGCTGTTCGAGATCAGTTTACAAAGGCGGACAGTATAAGTATCCATGTACAAAAGGGAGGGTTTTACAAAATAATTTTGGACGACGGCTCATTTGTATATCTCAACTCTGACTCTAAAATTTCATATACGGGAGATTTTTTGGATGATCGAAAAGTATATATCGAAGGTGAAGCATACTTTGATGTGTCTAGATTCGAAAAGAATGGCGTTTTACAGCCTTTTATAGTTCACACCCAAAATCAGGAGATAGAAGTATTAGGAACATCCTTTAATGTTAGTACATATAAGGATCAGGTCGAAGAAACGACATTGATCGAAGGTAAAGTAAGACTCAACCATAAAGGAACGGTCAAGTCTATGGACCTGAAACCAGATATGAAAGCGACCATTACAAAGGGAGGAGAGATGAAAGTCGAAAAAGTGGATACAGAGCTTTATTCAGCATGGAAAGAAGGTTTCTTTTATTATGATGATGTGCCACTGGTCAATATTTTAGAAGATCTGACCCGGTTCTATGAACTTGATTTTGTAAAGAGTGAAGTCCCTGATCTGCGATATACATTATATTTGAAAAGAAAACTCCCTTTTTCAGAAATAATAGCATCGATTGAAAAGTCCAGTAATATTCTTATAAATTTGGAGAACAAAACAATGAAATTTAGTGTAAAAAAGAAATGAATTATTTATTAAAGCTAGTTACAGTGATTTTACTGAGCGTTTCAAACTTGATCTATGCTCAGGAGCAAAGAAAAAATATTGTTATTATTATCTCAGATGACCATGCATATCAGACCATCGGGGCATATGGATCTGACTACGCTACTACCCCAAATATAGACCGAATTGCACAGGAAGGTACAGTCTTTACAAAAGCGTATGTGACTAATTCAATTTGTGGCCCGAGTCGTGCGACTATATTAACAGGAAAATATAGTCACAAAAATGGATTTAAGGACAATGAAACTTCAAACTTTGACCATGGTCAGGACTTATTTGTCAAACGCCTTCAGCAAGCGGGTTATAAGACCGCTTGGATAGGCAAACAGCACTTGGGAAATGAGCCTCAGGGTTTTGATTATTCCAGTATTTTAGTAGGACAGGGGCACTACTTTAACCCTGACTTTATCAATATGGATGGCAGCAGAGAGCGGATAGAGGGATATGTTTCGGATATTGTTACAAATAAGGCTACAGGCTGGCTGGATACATTGGACAAGACAGCTCCTTTCTGTATGATCATTGGTCATAAAGCTACTCACCGTACATGGATGCCTGATCCGCGGGACTTTGGTAAGTATGATGATGTAGAGATTGCTCTGCCAGAGACTTTTTACGATACATACGGAGGACGTGAAGCTGCAAAAGTACAGGAAATGAGTATAGCCAAAGACATGCAGATGGGCTATGATCTTAAAATGTATAAGAATCCGGAGGATTTGAGGAAAGATGGAAACTTTGCGAGGATGACAGACGAGCAGTTTAACAAATATTTAGCGTATTACAAGCCTATTCAGGAGCAGCTGGAAGCCGCAAACTTATCTGGAAAAGACTTGGCGGAATGGAAGTATAAAAGATATATGATCGATTATTTGAACACCGCTGAGTCTATGGATCGTAATATTGGCACTGTGTTGGACTATCTTGACGAGCATAATCTTTCTGAGAATACACTGGTCATTTACCTATCAGATCAAGGATTCTATATGGGCGAGCATGGTTGGTTTGACAAGAGATTTATGTATGAAGAATCTTTTAGAACACCGATGGTAGCTAGACTGCCAGGAGTGATACAGCCTAATACTGTGACTGATGCGATGGTGATGAACGTAGATATAGCTCCTACTTTGTTAGAGCTTGCCAACGTTGAAAAACCTAAAGATATGCAGGGCGTTTCATTTTTATCTACATTAAAAAATAACAAGAGTCAGGCTAGAAAGCAAATGTATTATCATTATTATGAGAATGGTGAGCATGCAGTCTCTCCACATTTTGGGGTCAGTGATGGACGGTATAAGTTGATCCGCTTTTATAAGAGGGTAGATGGTTGGGAACTGTTTGATTTAGAAAAAGATCCGGACGAACTGTCAAACGTCTATGGTCAACGAGAGTACCGTAAAGTTCAGAAAAAAATGGAAAGAATACTTAAAAAAGAAGTTCGCCAATTAGATGATGATGAGGCGTCTGAGATTTTGAATAAAGGAAATTAAGTATTTGCTATACGAGTCAATTTTAGAAGTCCGGTCAATTATATTGATCGGACTTTTTATTATAATATAGTGTGTTGAAGCGTTTTTTCGATCAAACACTGCATAATTAAATAAAATAAAAAAATATTTAGGGTATAAGACAGTATATCACTCTATATAATAAATGGAGATTATAAACAGCTATTTTGTATGGTTATGGACAAATTTTATAACAGCCTAAATCTTTAGTATGGAGAATAATTATTTTAAAAAGCTAAATTGGCGAAATGTATTTGGTCAACTGCGTAACTGGTCCACTAAAAAGCTTAAAGTAAGTTTGATTTTAAGCTTAATAGCGTTTCAGGCTTATTCAACAACTTTTGCACAGCGTATTACATTCGCTGTAAAAGGTGCATCGTTGGAAAGTGTGATAAAAGAAATCAGAAAACAGGCAAAGGTGCAGATTGTATACAACACTGACTTGTTAAAAGGAACAAAATCAGTAAGTGTAGATTTAAAAAACACTTCTGTTGAATCAGCTTTGAGCCAAGTATTGACCGGAACAGATCTGGAATTCGTGGTCGAGGATAATTTGGTCCTTATTCGTCCTAAAAGAAAAAGGACAGAACTGATTGTCAGAGAGGCACAACAGCAGTTTGTTGCCTCCGGAACAGTGGTGGACAGCTTGGGAAATGTTCTTGCGGGAGTTTCCATTAGAGAGTCGGGAACCACTAATGCGACGAGTTCAAATGACAGAGGAGAGTTTACATTGGATGTCAGCAGTGATAAGGCGAAATTAGACTTTTCTTTTATGGGCTACCGCAGGGTTGAAAATATATCTGCTGCTGTGGATTTGCGTATTGTCTTACATGTTGATGATACAGAAATTGATGAGGTTGTTGTTGTGGCATACGGTACACAGAAAAAATCAAATTTAACAGGATCTGTAGCTTCAGTTGATATGAAAGCACTTGAATCGAGACCGGTATCTCAACTTGGTCAGGCATTACAAGGAACTGTTCCGGGATTAAATTTAAATGTTTCGGGTCTGGGGGGTGAACTTGGACAAACACTAGCAACTAACATACGTGGTACAGGAACGATAGGTCAGGGCTCTTCTGCTGCACCATTGATTTTGATAGATGGTATGGAAGGAAACATGAATAATTTGAATCCATCGGATATCGAAAGTATATCCGTATTGAAGGATGCTTCATCAGCGGCCGTTTATGGTTCACGCGCAGCTTTTGGGGTTATTTTGATTACAACCAAATCTGGGAAAGAAGGAAAAATGACCGTGTCATATAATAATAACTTTAGACATTCCGGTCCCACTAATCTCCCTAACCAACTCGACTCATGGAGGTTCGCTAATTATTTCAATGACGCATCTGCTAATGAAGGGTCAGCTCCAATATTTAATGATGAAACCTTAGAACGTATTCAAAAATATATGGCAGGGGAAATTTCAACCACTACCATTCCAAACGGACAGCAGTGGCATTTTCATCAGCAGGCAAACGACAACGTAGATTGGTTTAAAGAACACTTTACCTCTATCTGGAGTAAAGAACATAATGTTCAACTTAATGCAGGGGCAGAAAAACTTAGATATTACTTCTCAAGCAGCTACCTTGATCAGGACGGTATCCTTAAACATGGAGATGATAATTACAAGAGATTTAATACTACAGCCAAAATAAATACAAAAATCAATGATTTTATAGATTTTAATATAAGCACACGATTTGTACGGTTTAAGTTAGACAACCCACTTTACAATGACATGAATGGCTTGTTGTACCATGATATAGTGAGGATATGGCCGATGATGCCTTTTAAAGATCCAAATGGACACTATATGAGAAATGGGAAGTTGATCCAAATGGAAGACGGAGGACGGGCTGTTACTAACAATGACAATCTTTATGGTCAGGCAGAGTTGGTGTTTCATCCGCTTGAAAATTGGAATATATATGTGCAGGGAGGGGTGAGAACTATAAATCAAAATAAACATAGATTCCTAAATCCACTTTACGAATATGATATAAATGGAAATCCGCTAGCACTTCCTTATAGTGGCGACTATGCAGCAGGCGCATCATTTGCAGAAACTTTTTTTGACAATTCAAACTTTTACACAAGCAGTATTTATTCAGATTACACGCTTTTTAAAGGAGAGCATATGCTTAAAGGAATGCTTGGGATGAATACGGAAGAATTCAAAACCCGAGCACTTGGAGCAAGTAGAAGCGATGTTATCAGCCCCTTGGTACCTGAAATCGGAGCTGCAACAGGTGAGGACAAAATTACAAATTCGTCTTTATATGATTGGGCAACTGCTGGTTTCTTTGGACGTTTAAATTATACTTATAAGGATAGGTACTTGTTGGAAGCTAACTTACGTTACGACGGTTCCTCTAGATTCTTGTCCGATCAAAGATGGACTTGGCTTCCTTCTTTTTCACTTGGTTGGAATATAGCAGAAGAGCCTTTTTTTGCTCCTTTCACAAACATAGTCAATCAATTGAAGCCGAGAGCTTCATGGGGTAAACTTGGAAATCAAAATACACAGTTAATATACCCGTTTTATTTGACACAGGAAGTTAATGCAAATGGAGGCGGATGGCTTATAAATGGCAATAGGCCTACAATAGCAAATGTCCCGGGAATGATTAGTAATTATTTGACTTGGGAGAAAGTCTATAATACAAATTATGGTCTGGACATGGCGTTTTTAAACAATAAACTCACGGCGAATTTTGACTATTTTGTCCGGATAACGGATGATATGGTCGGACCTCCGGCAGAAGTAGGAGCAACTTTAGGAATAGCACTTCCTCCTACCAATAATGCTAAACTTCGTAATAAAGGATGGGAGCTTGCTCTCAATTGGAGAGATAATATTGAAGAATTTGGTTACGAAATCGGATTCAATGTATCGGATAATAGAGTGAAGGTAGAGAAATATCCTAATAAGTCTATGTCATTGGGTACCTTCTATAATGGACAGGAATTAGGAGATATCTGGGGATATGAAACGCAGGGGATTGCAAAAACTCAAGAAGAAATGGACAATTGGTTATCTCATACTGACCAATCTGTTTTGGGAAGTAATTGGGGCCCAGGAGATATTATGTACAAAGATTTAGACGGGGATGGAGAAGTGAGTCCGGGATCCAATACGCTTAATGACCATGGTGATTTAAAGATAATAGGAAACAATAATCCTAGATACCGCTTTGGAATTAATTTGGGAGCGACGTATAAAGGGTGGGATTTTTCTGCTTTCCTTCAGGGAGTGTTAAAGAGAGATTTATGGTTGGATGGCGCTATGTTTTGGGGAATGGTAGGAAATGTCTGGCAAGCAGCAGGATTTGAAGAACATTTAGATTATTTTAGACCCGAAGACACTCAGTCGATATTCGGGCCAAACTTGGATTCATACTATCCAAAAGCTTACATGGGCGGGAAAGGAGATAAGAATCAGAATGTACAGACTAAATACTTGCAGAGTGGAGCGTACATGAGGATCAAAAATGCACAAATAGGTTATACCCTGCCTAGCCGCTATACAAACAGTGTTTATCTTCAGAAAGTAAGGTTTTTCCTAAGTGCTGAGAATTTGGTGACGTTTAGTAAAATAGCTAAAATGTATGATCCAGAGGCTGTCGGAGGACCATGGGGCACAGGAAAAACCTATCCGCTCAATTCCACTGTTTCATTCGGAGTAAACCTAACTTTTTAATAAGACAATCATGAAAAAATATATATTATTATACATTGTTCTGTTCACTACATTGACAGGTTGTAATAAGTTTTTAGACCGCTACCCATTAGATGAAGTGCCTATTGATAAGTATCTTAACTCGGAAAGTGATTTGGCTGCTTATTCGGCTAATTTATATGGACAGTTACCCTCGCATTCGGGATATGGCTTAGGAACATTTGCCGCTGACAACAATAGTGATAATCAGGCCGCATCAAATCCCAACTCCCTATTTGTAAAAAGGCAGACAAGAGTGCCACAAAGTGGAGGGGATTGGGACTTCTCTCAAATAAGAAATGTGAATTATTTCATCAATAAAGTCAGGCCAAAACTAGAAAATGGAGAGTTGGCAGGCTCAGTGGCAAATAATGAACATTATCTCGGAGAGATGTACTTCTTTAGAGCTTTCATTTATTTTGGAAAACTGGCGTCCTTAGGAGACTTTCCGATAATCAAAGAGTGGATTACAGAGGATTATGACATTGTTCGGGAAGCTAGTCAAAGAAGACCACGTAACGAGGTAGCCAGATTCATTTTGCAAGACCTTGACTCAGCCTACTATTATATGAACGAAACTCCCCCAGCGTCTAACAGATTAAAAAAAGCGGTAGCTGCTTTAATGAAAAGTAGGGTCGCTCTTTTTGAAGGGACTTGGCTCAAATATCATCAAGGCACCGCACGGGTTCCAGGAGGACCCGGTTGGCCCGGGGCAAATGTACCTTATCTGACAGGATTCTCGATTGATTTGGATGCTGAGATCGAATACTTCCTTCAAGAAGCAAAGAATGCAGCTAAAGTTGTTGCGGACGATGTTCCCTTATATGAGGATTACGAGTCAATGTTTAATAGTGAAAATCTCTCAGGTGTTTCTGAAGTGCTATTGTGGAGGCAATATAATACCGATTTAACACCTGCGGTAAATCATTTTGTTGTCGGGTACATACAGCGGAACGGTGGCGGAAATTCGGGATATACCCGCAGCATGATCGAATCTTTTCTGATGGAAAACGGTTTGCCTATTTATGCTGCTAATTCAGGTTATCAGGGAGATGAAAATTATGAAAAAGTCTTCCACAAGCGCGATGGAAGACTGGGGTATAATGTGCTTAAAACAGGAGATTTGCTGACAACCAATGCCCTGCTCACAGAATATATGGATGAGAATAGAAATGGATATTTTTATAGACCTCCCATCACCGAAGCAGATGAGAATCGATCGGTAACAGGCTATTCTTTAAAAAAAGGTTTGCTCACTGACCCAGCACAAGGGCCTACCTACCCTTCCTACACAGCAAGTGTTGTTTTCCGTGCTGCCGAAGCATATCAAAATTATATAGAGGCTGATTACGAGTTGAATCGTAGTTTGGATGCTAATAGTGATAAATATTGGAAGGCACTGCGTAGTAGATCTAAAATGAATACGGATTATCAGCTTACGATTGCCAATACGGATTTAGCATCTGAAAATGATTTGGCAACTCATTCTGCGGGTAGTTTAATTGACCCTACTTTATATAATATTCGAAGAGAAAGGAGGGTCGAGCTTGCTGCTGAAGGATTTAGATTTCGGGATTTAAAAAGATGGAGAGCACTAGATTTAATGCAGAATTATATAGTAGAAGGTTTTAATCTTTGGGATGAAAACTATACGCTGTATTCAGATCCGGAAAATAGCTTGACAGTTATTGATTTGAAACAAAATGGGTCTAGTAACCCAAATGTGTCCTCCCAAAGCGATAGCAAGTATTTATTGCCGTATCGGGTTAATTCGAGTAATATAGCGTTTGACGGATATAATTGGAACCAAAATAAATACTTGAACCCGATTGCTTTTGACCATTTCAGACTCACCACAGAAGTGGAGGGAAGTAGTGATTATTCAACTTCTTCAATCTATCAAAATCCCGGATGGAAGATAGAGACAAATTCACTGCCCGAAGGAGATTAAACGCATAAAATAAATAGTATATTCTTTAAATAGCAGGAGTTTCAAAGTTAAGTTTGATTAACTTTGAAACTCTTAATAAAATCAGAATTCCCCAATAGAAATATGAAAAACAAGTGGAGTGCCCTATTAGTTACAACCCTATTAATCATTATCTTTCAAAACGGTAATGCTCAGTCCAAAGCACCTTTGCCCAATCATCGACAACTGGCTTGGCAAAAGGCCGAGTTGGGAGTGATTTTCCACTATGACCTACACGTCTTTGATGGCAAAAGATATAGTCAGGGAGAGAATAGAGTGTCGCCCGTACCTGATTATAACATCTTCAATCCGGTCGATTTAGATGTAGAGCAATGGGTGCTTACAGCAAAGGCGGCGGGCGCACGCTTCGCTATTCTCACAGCCACACATGAAACAGGTTTTGCTCTTTTCCAATCTGATTATAACCCCTACAGCCTGAAGGCGGTAAAGTGGGGAGGGGGAAAACGGGATATTGTGCGTGAGTTTGTGGATGCATGTAGAAAACATGGTTTAGAACCCGGGATATATCTAGGCATCCGTTGG
>Ga0079226_10005092_pt1 | contig 10048 bp, 8 predicted proteins | sample Poulit2014_FD_76345 | JGI IMG/M metagenome (GOLD analysis project Ga0079226, IMG submission 76345) | Agricultural soil microbial communities from Georgia to study Nitrogen management - Poultry litter 2014 | ecosystem: Environmental > Terrestrial > Soil > Agricultural land | place: USA: Georgia... | reverse complement strand
TGAGTTCTTCTAAATCTTTTATAAGTTGGTATTCTGAGATATCAGAAATGATTTTCGGAAGCGCTTTTTTTAAAACTTCTGTATTGTTTTTAAGTCTTTCTACACTTAATTTTGCTGCATAAATATCTCCGCGTCGGTTTGTAGTGATGCAGAGGGCTATACGATGCGTAGATTGGGTAAGATTTTCTAAAATATATTTTATGAGTTTACCAGGAAATTTGGGATGTTCTTTTAGCGTATCTATGGCATCTCTGAGAGAAGCTACGGTAGGATTTGCATTAGAAATTATTCTACGGATATCTACGAGTTGAAGAGACAGTCGGTTTAATCGAGAATGTGCGATGGCTTGCTCTCGACTTAAGATATCAATAGAATTACTTAAATCTTCACGAAAGGTCAATTCCTTCTCATCGGGTTCATCAACCGAATGATCTTTTGAAGCATGAGGAGATAAAGAAAGGGTCAAGCTTCGTATCCAGTCAGACATAGAATCCCAAGTTTGAGAAACGGATCGGCGAAATGGACCAAAGGGTGTAAAAATCCAACTAACGATTGTAGATATTAAAGCCACGATGCCCCCACTAATAATCCATGTAAACATTTGAATTGCAGCGTCATAATCTCCTGGATGTTCCAAACAGAAAAGATACATGAGCAATACACTTATGGCAATTCCGGGACCATGGCGACCACTTTGTCTGACAAAACCTCCAAAGAAAGCAATAAAAAACATGACAAAGGTGGCTAAAATCCAATTGTCACCAATTAAGGTAGCTAACATACCCACTATTCCACTTGCAAGTATAGCGCCACTTGTTACAATAAGTTTGATAGGATAACTCCCTTGTACGCTCACAAATGACAATAATTGTGCACTCATGGAGATCCATATCGCAGCAGTCATATTACCAATTGTTAACCCCCATACTAATGGAAGTATAAAAGCCAAAGTAATTCGGATAGCTCTTCCGATTGCCGGCTCATAATATTCGTCTAAAATTAAAGTTTTAAGGTTCTTCAATTTTAAAATTTTATCCCTTGTGAAAGGTTTTGATGTTTATATAATAAATTGATAATGTTCTGTTTATACAGTTACATCTCATCGATACTGGTCTTGCAAAAAATTGCAATTTGCAAAGGTCTGTATTTTATAGATAATGTTACAAAAAAAATATTAAATTATGAATTTATTACTTTTTTCTTGAAACACGAAAACCTCTATTTTTTTAATAAAAATTCAAACTTTTTCTTAATTTTTTATCAAAAGGTTAAAAATATCCTACCTTTCACGTTGAATTGAAAATTTTAAATAATTTTATGTTTGTAAAAAAAACTAAACCACCTGCTGGTAAAGTCTATATATTACAACGTTTTCTTACCTATTTTGAAACTTCTCTATTTTTCGTTGTTTTTGCATCTTTTTCTTCCTGCTTCTCTGTATATAAAAAAAGGAAGGCTATCTTCTTATATGTATTCGATTGTAGTCCGCCCAGCATTTATTCTTAAAACTCCTGGTTGTTATATATAATTAGGTTGATAGGGTGAATATTTATTGGGAATAAACTAAATTATTTATATGAGTAAACATAAAACAGACGAATCTTTTGAATCGGCAGACAAACATTTAAAGAAAGATGTATCATTTACACAATTGCTTCTTCTAGGAGTGAGTGCCCAAATTGGTTCCGGTTGGTTATTTGGAGTGCTGGCTGCAGCGGGAATGGCAGGACCAGCCGCAATCTTATCCTGGATTATTGCATCTGTATTGATTTTTTTAATATCATTGACTTATCTAGAATTGGGGGCTATGTTACCCAGATCAGGTGGTATTGTACGATATACCTATCTTACACATGGTTCACTTTCCGGCTGGATTATTGGCTGGGCATATTGGATTTCTGTGGTGGCAATACCGGCTTTGGAATCTGTAGCTGCGTTGACCTATATTGGAGGGAAATGGCCACAATTAGGGCTTTTAACTGAGGTTGAAGGGGTTGATATGTTGAGTTGGCCCATTGGAATTTTTGCAGGTATTGCTTTGATGGTACTCTTTTTCTGTCTCAATTATTTTGGTAGTAAGTTATTGGCAGAATCCAATAAATGGGTCACTTATTGGAAAATAGCTTTGCCTACGTTGACTTTTATATTTTTATTTTTCATTCTGGATGGTAGTAATTTTTCTGCTTATGGTGGTTTTGTTGCCCAAGGTTGGGCAGGGGTTTTTCATGCAATTCCCATGACTGGTATTGTATTCTCTCTCTTAGGGTTTAGGCAAGCTTTGGACTATGGGGGAGAAGCTAAAAACCCACAAAAAGATGTTCCGCGTGCTACTTTTGGATCTATTTTAATTCCTACTATTATATATACTTTACTTCAGATTGCTTTTATTGGAGCTATAAGTTGGAGCTCTATGGGGCTTGAGCCCGGACAATGGGGGCAACTAGTGAATGGAGATTGGGCTGATGGTCCGCTTTTTCATGCTTTGGAGTCGGCCAATATTGGTATTATGGCAGCATTTGGGATTCTTTTGCTGGTAGATGCTGCAGTTTCTCCATTAGCCACCGGCTGGGTCTATTTGGGAACAGGTGCTCGTAGTGGGTATGGACTTGCTATTCATAAATCTATTCCTCAACTTTTTTCTAAAAATAATAAACATGGGATTCCATGGGTTCCATTAGTTATCTCTGCTATTGTAGGATGTGCCTTTTTTGTGCCTGCTCCGAGTTGGTATAAACTGGTAGGGTTTATTAGTTCTGCAGCGGTGTTGACTTATCTTATGGGAGGAATTGGTCTGCCCGTTTTAAGAAAAACAGCCTCCTCTTTAGAACGACCATTCTTTTTGCGTAGTCATCACGTTTGGTCGCTTATTTCCTTTTTGGCGGCTGCGATTGTTTTATATTGGAGTGGATTTGAAACGCTTACCAATGTATTTACGATTACGCTGGTTGGTCTGCCGGTTTATACGGCTTATGATGCCAGGTTAAGAGGTTGGATTTCGAATACTGCCAGTATTATAATCAGTATAGTATTTCTTATACTCTGGTTGTATGTTGCTTCGGCCAGTGGTTGGGTACTCAATTCGGAGTTATCAGATGTGGTGCAGAATACTCCGGATAGTATTTGGAGTTTTAGTACGTACTATGCTTCTTTTGCCGCTTTGGTTATAGGATTCTTTGTCGTGCTGAGGTTGGTTAGTAGTAAAGCGGGGCAAAAACATGTGGATGCGACCTGGTGGCTGGTGTGGTTAATGCTCGCTTCTATGTTTGTTAGTTATTTTAGTTTTTATGGTCCTCGTGGAGAAGATGCGCTATTAGATTTCCCATTGGATACTTATATTGAATTAGGAGTAGGAGTTATTGCTTATATTATTGGGGTTAATTCCGGATTTGAAACGGATGATATTAAAGCTATTGTGAAAGCTGAAAGTAAAAAGGAAAAAGAGGAAGCGCAATGATCTTTTAAAGAATTATTTTATTGTTGCTATGGCATTTTTGGGAACGAAGTCTAATACCAGGGAGTTCATGCAGTAACGTAGTCCGGTAGGTGGTGGACCATCACGAAATACATGTCCTAAGTGTGCGTCACAACGAGCACAGCGTACTTCTATACGATTCATATCTAATTGATGGTCTTCCTGATAAATAACCGCATCTTTGCGACTTGGTTCGAAAAAGCTGGGCCAACCACAGGTGCTGGCAAACTTGGCTGTGGCGGAAAATAGCTTGTTGCCACAAACTGCACAATAATATACTCCTTTTCCTTTATAATCCCAATATTGATTCTTGAATGGTCTTTCGGTACCTCTTTCGAAGGCAATATGATATACTTTGGGAGGCAATATTTTTTTCCATGTGGATTTGGGAACATTTAGTTTAGAGGTGTCTGTTCTGGAATAATATGGGTTTTTTGTTTCAAATTTTTTTTCCTTTGTTTGTGTTTTATGCGTTTTTTGCCCGCTGGATTGACAAGAAAAGAAGCAGGTAGCACTCAGGAGGATAAACAAAGTCATGATTTTATAAGACAACTTCATAATGGTTCATTTTAATGTTTTTTTATTTTTTCATGAAATACTTTTTTGAAGCGTTTCATTTCCGGTTGGATGACAAGTTGACAATAAGGTTGGTCGGGATTTTTGATGTAAAAATTTTGATGAGATTCTTTAGCCGGATAAAACTTGGTGAAAGGAGTGACTTTGGTTACTATCTTCTTGGGGTATGCATGTACTTCATCTAATCGTCTAATATAATATTGAGCTAGTTTTTTCTGTCCCGGGTTATGATAAAAAATAACAGATCTATATTGTGTTCCTATATCATTTCCCTGTCTGTTAAGCTGCGTCGGATCGTGTGCAATAAAGAAAGCGGCCAATAGTTCTCTATAAGTAATCTTAGAAGGATTATAGATAATATTACAAGTTTCTGCATATCCGGTAGTTCCTGTACTTACCTGGCGATAAGTTGGATTGGCGGTATGTCCTCCTGCAAAGCCACTAACTATATTTTTTACTCCTTCTAATTGGCTGAATTGTGCCTGTACGCACCAAAAACATCCTGCTGCAAAGGTAGCAGTGTCCAATCCCTGCTCTGTTTTAACGGCCGGTTTTTTTGTATTCATTTCTTTGAATACCTGTGTTTCGGTAATGTCCACCGGATTTTGTCCACAAGCTACGAGCGTAATGAATAGCACAGGAAAAAGGAAATAAAACTTTTTAATTTTAAGGGTCTTGATTATCATCATTATTTTTTAACAAGATTACCCTGCTTTAAGTTTAATCTGTTGTCGTTTTTTGTAGAGTGAATCATATTCATTCCTAAAATTGAATTTTGATATTGTTGTTATAAGATAATAATGTCCTTTTTTGTATCTTTACATTATATTAGTTTTATTATCATCTTGAAAGCTTTTATTATGAATACGCCTATTTATCAATTTTTTACTAAAGATCATCATCGCATTGATGGTCTCTTAGATAAAGCTACGGAAGATATGAATAATATAAAAGAGGAATATTATCATCAATTTCGCACTGGTCTGCTTCGTCATATCAAGATGGAAGAAAAAATTTTGTTCCCAGCAGCACAAAAGGCGAATGGAGGAGCGCCTCTGCGTTTAGCTCCTAAACTTCGTTTAGATCATGGGGCATTGACCGCCCTGATGGTTGTTCCTCCTACGCCGGAAGTGGTTAAAGTATTGAGAGCTGTTTTGGAAGTGCATGATAGAATCGAAGAGGAAGTAGGAGGGATGTATGAGGCTTGTGAAAAATTAACCCAAAATCAAACAGAGACGCTTTTAGAAAAATTAGCCGCAACAACTGAAGTACCGGTTCACCCGCATAATCGAGCAGATTACGCCTTGGGAGCTGCTAAGAGAGCTCTGGATAGAGCGGGTTTTGATTATGATGAATTGGCAAAAAGGGGATTAGGTTGATTAGTTGATTAGTTGATTAGGTTGATTGGTTGATTGGTTGACTGGTTGATTGGTTGACTGGTTGATTTTATTTTAAACATCTAACCATCAATTAACCATCTGTTGCAGTTTTTCTTTATCCAGTACTTTTACCATTCCGGCTTTGGTCTCGATGAGGTTTTCATTTTTAAAGTCACTCAGTGTTCGGATCAATGATTCTGTTGCAGTGCCGGCCATTTGTGCCATGTTCTCTCTGGAGATGTGAATAGTGAATTCATCCTGGTTTTCGGCTTTATATTTTTTTAATAGTCGCAGTATAGTATTGGCTACTCTTTTTCTTAGGGAGTAATAAGCCAGGTCGATAAGTTGGTCTTCTTTTTCAGTAATGTTATTAGCCAGAATCTTTACAAATTGCCGTGCAATGGCTTTATGCTCATATATGAGCTGATTAAACTTTTCTTTTTTGATAATGCCGATTTCTGAATTTTCAAGTGTCTCCGTACTTTCTTTGTAAGTTGTTTCTCCTAACAATGCTTTGTATCCTAGGAAATCTCCAGGTTTGTATAGGGTGGTAGTAAGTTCTTTTCCTGAATCACTGGTGCGATAGGCTCGGGCTTTCCCGGAGTGTATATAGTATAAACAGCGAGGATAATCCCCTTCGGAATATACTTGTTGATTTTTAGGGTAGTTCATGATATCGCCGGAGTCAGTCAATAATGCGATGGATTCTTTGTCATTTATCTGATTAAAAGATAAGTTTTCTCCTTTGGTAAAGGCATTATCCCTATAATGGTTAATTTTTTGCAAGCGAGTTTCAATTGCATTCAGCAATTCCAGTTCAGTGAAAGGTTTGGTAATGTAGTCATCAGCACCCATTTCCATTCCTTTTCTAAGATCTTCTCGATTTGTTTTTGCAGTCAGGAATATGAACGGCGTTTTTTGTAGTTGTTCGTTTTTGTTCATTAAATAAAGAAAACCATAGCCGTCTAGTTCCGGCATCATAATATCACAGATGATAAGATCCGGACTGCTTTTTAGCGCTTGCTCATACCCACTTTTCCCATTTTTTGCTGTAGTTACTTCATAATTGGCTAATCTGAGGATTTCCGCTGTGTTTTCTAGGATTTCTTCATTGTCTTCTATGAGCAATATTTTTACCATTATAGCTGAATATAATTTTAGGTTTGTAAAGGTAATATTTCTTATTAGGAACTTCCCTATGTCATAAATACATTTATGACATAGGGAATAAAATAATCTTTTTTTAGAAATTAAACTGATGATGATTATATAGGAAACTGATGAAGCTCATACCTGTATCTGATGTTCCTCCTTTTTTTGGGAAATTTTTAGCTGCACTTTTGTTCAAGACAGTTGAGGAAATGGGAACCTCAAATTTTGATCATTAATAAAACCTATAGTCATGAAAAAATTATCTTATAAAAAACTAAATTTCAGGTATCTGTTGGTTGCTCTTTTGGTCTTAGTAACCATGGGCTACTTAACTTCTTGTAGAAGTATCGGGCAGTCTGAAAAAACAATAAGTCTGGATGATATAGATACAGATGTATCCGGACTTGTATATGCGCAATTAACTTATGCCCCGGAAGTTCCGAAACCGATCTCTTATCGTTCTCCTAAACGGGTGAAGGTGGAGCTCACGACAGAAGAGAAAGTAATGAAACTGACAGATGGTACCTCTTATACTTTCTGGACATTTAACGGACATGTACCGGGGCCTTTTATTAGAGTAAGGCAGGGAGATTTAATTGACTTTACATTACGAAACAGTTCTGCTAGTAAACATGCGCATAGCATTGATATGCATGCAGTAACAGGTCCTGGTGGTGGTGCAATAGCTACGCAGACCGCCCCCGGACAATTTTCTCATTTTGAATTCAGAGCAATGCGTTCCGGATTATATATATATCACTGTGCTACAGCTCCTGTTCCTTTGCACATTGCCAATGGGATGTATGGTTTAATTCTGGTGGAGCCTCCGGAAGGTATGCCGGAGGTAGATAGGGAATACTATCTTTTGCAAAGTGAGTTTTACACCAAGGGTGATTTTGGAGCTAAAGGGCTTCAGAGTTTTGATAGAGATAAAGCCATCGATGAAGAACCGGATTATGTGGTCTTCAACGGCTATGTAAATTCCACAACAGGTAAAAATGCTTTAGAAGCTCAGGTAGGAGAAACTGTTAGATTGTACGTTGGAAATGCAGGTCCGAGTTTAATTTCGTCTTTTCATCCTGTAGGTCAGATATTTTCTAATGTTTATCAGGAAGGAGGAACGTTGATCAATCACAATGTGCAGACGACAGCTATTCCTGTAGGAGGTGCTGTGATTGCAGAAATGAAAATGCTAGTGCCAGAGACAATTCACCTTATAGACCATTCTATTTTTCGGGCATACAGAAAAGGAGCTACTGCTGAGATAGAAGTTGTAGGAGATGAGAATCCTAAAATTTATTCTAGTAAATAAATATTAGTGTCATGAATAAGCTACTGTTGAATATGATTTTGATGTTCTTTCCTGTGATAATATTGTCACAGGGAAGAGCTATAGCTCAAAAAGTGGAGATGCGGAGAGTATCTTCCGGCGTGTATGAGCCCTTTTTTAAGAATGAAAATTTGAAAAAAATTCAGGTTGATGCTTTCTTGCTGGGAGAAACAGCGGTGACAAATGCTGATTATCTGGCTTTCATAAAGGCTAATCCTGAATGGCGTAGGTCTAATGTAAGTTCTTTATTAGCGGATAAGAATTATCTGAAACATTGGGAGAGTGATCTGGAAATAGGTAACGATGAATTGTATAATGCTCCTGTTGTTTATGTATCCTGGTTTGCCGCTAGAGCTTATTGTGAATGGCAGGGTGGTCGATTGCCTACTACTGCTGAATGGGAGTTTCCAGCCGAGGGAGCACCCTTGGGAGAGCAGATTGAAAACCTTACAAAATTTGCCATGAACTGGAATGCTGAACCCCGACCGGATATACTGCCTGCTGTAAAATCCACTTATCAAAATGAATATGGACTGTATGATATGAATGGATTGATCTGGGAATGGACTTTTGATTTTAACAATTTTGTACAGTCAGCCAAAGGAAAAAATGGCGTTACGCGTGTGGAATTTACCTGTGGAGCAGGCGCCTTAGATGTTTCTAATCCCGATGATTATCCTGCTTATTTGAGATATGGTTTGAGAAGTAGTTTAAAAGGAAATTATTGCATTAGCACATTAGGGTTTAGATGTGCAGCTCATTTGAAAAAATAAAGTCATGAAAAAGTCAAGTATTTTGTTGTTGTCGTTATTAGTTTTAGGATGTACTCGTATAGAATCGCCGAATAGTCTTTTATCCAGAAAGAAAGAAGCTGTCGTTCAGTTGGCTCCTGCAGATACTTCGAATAGTATATATCAAACATCAGATCACTTTGTGACGGAAAATAGAGAGCAGATGATCTTGAAAGATCTCCGAGGAAAACCGGTTGTAGTGAGTATGATTTTTACTTCCTGTGCAGGGGCTTGTCCCAGACTGGTAGCAGATATGAAAAACATCGAAAAAGCCATGAGAAAAGATAAAGATGAGGTGACTTATCTATTGGTTAGCTTCGATACTGAGAGAGATTCGGCTGCGGTTTTGAAAGCCTATGCAAAGGGATATGAATTAGATAATCATTGGATTTTATTACATGGTTCAAAAGCTGCTGTGCGCTCACTTTCGGTGCTCCTGAATGTTTCTTACACCAAGGAAAGCAATGGTTTTTTTACGCATGAGAATAAGGTTTCCGTTTTGGATCAAAATGGCGTGTTACGCTTCCAACAAGAAGGATTGGGACAGAATCCGGAGGTGATTGCCGATGTGCTTCATCAGTTGCTTGATAGTTGAGAGTATAAGTAATTTTAGTCTTTAAAATAGTCCTGATTAGAAAATAGAAAGAAGACTTTTCCTCTATAAAGAGAAATGGTTATCTTTGCAAACAGAAAGAGTAATCGGAATATTTTTTATAAAATTTTTATTAGTGATGGCTGAAGTAATTGCTGAAGAAGTTAGTTTGCATCAAAAGATTCGTGACCTTGCCAAGGAAAAAAATGCCCTCTTACTGGCGCATTATTATCAACGTGATGAAATTCAGGAAGTAGCTGATTTTGTGGGGGATAGTCTTGGTTTGGCTAGAAAGGCCAAAGAAACGGACAATGAAATCATTGTTTTTGCCGGAGTAAAGTTTATGGCAGAAACAGCTAAAATAGTGAATCCGGAAAAGCGTGTTTTTCTCCCTGATTTAGATGCCGGATGCTCATTGGCAGATAACTGTACGCCGGAAGCTTTTGGCGCCTTTTTGAAGAAATATCCTGATCATTTGGTGATTACCTATGTCAATACTTCTGCAGAGATTAAGGCGATGAGTGATATTATTTGTACTTCTTCTAATGCAGAGTCTATTGTTAGACAAATTCCTGAGGAGCAAAAAATTGTGTTTGCCCCGGATGCTAATTTGGGGAAATATATAATGAAACAGACCGGACGAGATATGGTACTTTGGGATGGATCTTGTATTGTGCATGAAGCTTTTTCTGTTGATAAGCTTATGAATCTTATGAAGTTGTATCCTGATGCCGATTTGATAGCTCATCCGGAATC